>JABLTR010095871.1_pt1 | contig 73223 bp, 77 predicted proteins | sample 7160071 | NCBI WGS metagenome assembly JABLTR01 (sample SAMN14651230, study PRJNA627086) | human gut metagenome | isolation source: feces | host: Homo sapiens | reverse complement strand
GTTAAGTTGGTTGAACCGCCGCTTGCGGAACCGCATGAGCGGTGGTGTGAGAGGTCGGTAGGCGAAATAATCGCCTACCTCCTACTCGATTGTTGGAGGAGAGAAAAACGATGAACGAGACTTTCATGAAGGAAAGGCCGGTATTCCGGCTCATACTGTCGATGTCCCTTCCAATGGTGTTGTCGATGCTGGTCAACTCGCTGTACAACATAGTGGACAGCTTCTTTGTAGCCCAAATAAGTGAGGACGCCATGACCGCCCTGTCGCTGGTGTACCCGGTACAGAATTTCATAAACGCCCTGGGGATAGGATTCGGAGTCGGGATAAATGCAGTCATCGCCTTTTACCTGGGGGCGCAGGACAATGTCAGAGCCAATATGGCGGCGACCCAGGGCCTGGTGCTGGCAGCTGTTCACGGCGCGGTGATGACTATCGCCGGTATCGCTGTGATGCCTGCTTTTTTGCGGATGTTTACATCGTCGGAAGTTGTGGTACAGTTAGGTGTCAGATATTCCAACATCGCATTTCTCTTTGCACTGGCGATCATGCTGGGTCTTGTATTTGAAAAGATATTTCAGTCAGTAGGAAGGATGAATGTGACTATGCTGGGACTGACCAGCGGCTGTGTCGCCAACATCGTGCTGGACCCTGTGCTGATATTCGGATTGGGACCTTTTCCCGAAATGGGAATGGAAGGGGCGGCTCTCGCCACCGGCATAGGCCAGACTCTTTCGCTGGCCATATATCTAGTGGTCTACAGGGTGAGCCCGATAAACGTGCGGATAGACAGGAAGCACCTGGTTCCTCGCAGGAAGATGGCAGCAAAGCTGTATTCCATAGGGATACCGGCGACGCTGAACCTGGCTCTTCCTTCTTTCCTGATATCCGCCCTCAATGCCATCCTGGCGTCATATTCGCAGGTCTACGTTCTGGTTCTGGGTATCTATTACAAGCTGCAGACATTCCTCTATCTTCCCGCTAACGGCATAATACAGGGGATGCGTCCGCTGATAGGTTACAATTACGGGGCGGGCGAACACGGACGGGTGAAGCGTATTTATGGTATCGTGCTGTGTATGAGCGGCGTCATCATGGTTGCAGGTACTGCCATATGCCTCGCCGTTCCGGGGCAGTTGATGGGGCTTTTCACGCATACGGAGGCAACTGTGGCGGCGGGGGAAACGGCCCTTCGCATCATCAGCGCGGGATTCATCGTTTCGGCCGTCTCCGTTACATCGTCAGGAGCACTGGAAGGATTGGGGAAAGGCCTGCCGTCCCTCGTCATTTCCCTGTGCCGCTATATCGTCGTCATCCTTCCTGTTTCCTTCCTGCTGAGCCGCCTCTTTGGCCCGACGGGCGTGTGGAACGCCTTTTGGGTGACAGAGGCGGTAACAGCTGTCGTCGCCTTTGCAGTGTACAAGGGGGCGGTCGTCCCCGTCAGTGAAGTCTAAAGTATGTCTATGTATTCTCCTGAAAGGGCCTTGTTCATGCTGCGGACCGCGCAGAATTTGCCGCACATGCTGCAGGCTTCCTCATGATCTTCTTCAGGCTTCCTGCTGTCACGGATAGCTCTGGCCGTTTCGGGATCCAACGCGCATTCGAATTGTTTGTCCCAGTCCAGTTCGCGTCTGGCATCGCTCATACGGTCGTCTATGTCGCGGGCTCCGGGGATCCCTTTAGCTATATCAGCTGCATGAGCCGCTATCTTGGATGCGATGATACCTTGCTTTACATCTTCTACGTTTGGAAGAGCCAGATGCTCTGCAGGCGTCACATAGCAGAGGAACGCAGCGCCGTTCATAGCAGCCACGGCGCCGCCTATAGCGGCGGTGATATGATCGTAGCCCATAGCGATATCAGTCACGAGCGGCCCCAGCACGTAGAAAGGAGCTCCCATGCAGATAGTTTGCTGCACCTTCATGTTTGCTGCTACCTGATCGAGAGGAACATGTCCGGGACCCTCTACCATAACCTGTACGTTGTGCTCCCAGGCTCGCTTTGTCAGCTCCCCAAGGCGTACCAGTTCTTCTATCTGGCATACGTCGGTGGCATCGGCAAGACATCCTGGACGGCAGGCATCGCCCAGGGAGATGGTCACGTCGTATTCTTCGCATATATCGAGTATTTCGTCGTAGTATTCGTAAAAAGGATTTTCCTCTCCTGTCATGGACATCCAGGCGAAGACCAGACTGCCGCCTCTGCTGACGATATTGGTCTTTCTCTTGTGTTTCTTTATCTGATCGATGGTCTTTCTCGTTATACCGCAGTGGAGCGTCACGAAATCCACCCCGTCCTCCGCATGAAGACGGATAACATCGATGAAATCTCTGGCCGTCAATGTCGACAGGTCGCGTTGATAGTGTATCACGCTGTCATAGACAGGTACTGTCCCTATCATGACAGGGCATTCGGAAGTAAGCTTTCTCCTGAAAGGCTGAGTGTTTCCGTGACTGGAAAGATCCATGATAGCCTCGGCTCCCATGTTGACAGCGCTCATGACCTTTTCCATCTCTATGTCGTAGTCCTTGCAGTCTCTGGAAACTCCGAGGTTCACATTTATCTTCGTTCTGAGCATGCTCCCGATGCCTTCGGCATCCAGGCATGTATGCCTTTTGTTGGCACATATGGCTACTTTCCCTTCGGCTACCAATTCCTGCAGCTTTTCCACAGATATGTTTTCCTTTTTCGCGACAGTTTCCAATTGCGGTGTGACGATGCCTTTTCTCGCGGCATCCATCTGAGTAGTGTAGTTCATCATTACCTCCCGTCTCAGTTTTCCTACGTGGATATATGGAAAAAGCGTACACGCCGGGGCATGTACGCTTCTGTTTATCGACATATACGTATGATGTGCGAAACACATCTTCATATCCCTACGTTGGCATTATCCACATCAGGTTCATGGGTCGAAGCTCCTGCTTCCTCTCAGCCTGTTCCACAAGCTCCCCGTTAAATTGTCTATGTGTTTATTATATCCCTGACTGAGCGATTGTCAAGCTGATTTCAGATGAGTGAAGCCGCAGTTTCGATACAGTCCAGGTGAATCGCCGACGCTGCCGCGGTCGTCATCCCGCGGCCATAAGTCCGCGTCTACAGACCCTTTATATAACTGCCGGGGGCGACAGGATCTCCGTTTTTCCTCATTTCGAAGTGAAGGTGATCGTCTTCGCCGAATTCAAACAGAGAAGTGCGGCCTACTTTTCCGATAGTATCTCCCCTGGAAACGATCTCACCCAGCTCGATAAGGCCATCGCCTGCCAGATTGCCGTAGACTGACAGCAGGTTGTTGCCGTGATTTATCTCTACGACGATACCCAGCTTGTCGTCCTCCTCTATCCGTGTTACCGTACCGGCGGCACAGGCGCTCACTCCGGTCCCTTCAGGGGCGGCGATGTCTATACCACTGTGGGTCATGTACTGGTCGAGAGTCTTTTGATATATGGGCATGTCCATGGAAAAATCCATGATGATCTCTCCTGAAAGGGGAGCGGTGAATTCCGCGGCGTTCTGGCTTTCGGTATCGTCTGCGCCGGAGTCTGTGCTGTCAAGGCTGTCCACTATATCGGCTTCTGTTTCTGTGCTTTCCTCGACGGCTTTTTCTTTTACGACATCCGCTGCTTTATTGCTCTGGGCGGTATCGCGGATCTTATCCACATTAGCTTTTACGACGAAAACGGAAACGAGCGCCATCAGACAAAAACACAGCACCAGAGTGATGGCGGGGATATCTTTTTGCTTTTTGTCCTGTCTCATGTGCATCTTACCTCCTATGGATTTAGTATCGACAATGGGAGGAAAATTAATACCGTTAATTACTTGTAATAAAAGGATGAAATGTTGTATTATATTAAATGTTAAAGTTCAATGCGGGAAAAGGCGTCAGGCGGCGCACGGCCGGCTGTTTTGGAAATTTTGGCAACTGCGGCGGCCCGGTAGTCTCGACAGTTTCGGCGCGTCAGACGGAGCGTAAACCTGTGTGAGAATGGATACAAAAATAATTTTCAGAGGTGATTTTAAAGTGGCGGAGTACATTTTAGCCAGACAGAACGACAGGAGCATACCAAAGGAAGATAAGATTTTCGGGATAAGCAACAGAGCGAAGAAGATGATAGCCGAAAAGGGTGCCGATAAAGTCATAAATGCGACCATAGGCTCTCTTCTGGATGATGACGGCAAGCTGATAGTCCTTTCTTCAGTAGATGAGGTCTTCAGAGGCCTGAAGCCTGATGAATACGCAGATTACGCGCCTATATGCGGGATACCTGCTTTCAGGGAAGCAGTACAGAAAGCTGCTTTTGGAAAATTCCGGCCCAAAAGCTTTACAGACGCAGTAGCTGCTCCGGGAGGAACGGGAGCTTTGAGAAACGCCATCGCCAACTATTCTCAGCCGGGAGACAAAGTATTGACTTCGGACTGGCACTGGTCGCCATATAACACTATCGCGGGAGAGATAAGACGGAGAGTGGATACGTTCAGCCTCTTTACCGAAGACAGAAAGTTCAACTGGCAGTCCTTCAGGGAAAAGGTCCTCCAGCTTCTGGATACACAGGACAGTCTGGTGATAATACTCAATACCCCGGCCCACAATCCGACAGGATATTCCCTTACGCTGGGCGACTGGGACAAGGTCACGGAAGTCCTGACGGAAGCGGCAAAGAAAGGCAAAGCCATTGCGTTGGTAGTGGACGCGGCCTATATAGATTTTGCCGGAGACGAAGAGGAATGCAGGAGATTCCTGCCAAAGCTGGAGACTATGCCGGAAAATGTCCTTCCGATAATAGCCTATAGCCTTTCGAAGACGTTTACCTTATATGGGACAAGATGCGGAGCTCTCATCTGCATGGCGAAGACGAGAGAGATAGCTGATGAATTCAAGCGTGTCTGTGAGTTTTCATCGAGAGGATCCTGGTCCAATGGTACCAAAGCGGCCCAGGTGTTGCTGGCCAAGATATACGCCGATGATAAGCTGCTGGCAAGAGTCAGCGAGGAGAGAGCTCGTTACAGGGATATGCTGCTGGCCAGAGGCAGAGCATTCGAGGAGGAAGCGGCTAAAGTGGGACTGGAGATGGTGCCTTTCGACGCCGGTTTCTTCGCCTCCATACCGTGCAGTGATCCCGACGGCATAAGCGCTCAGCTTGAAAAGCAGGGGCTGTTTATCGTTCCGCTGGCCAAAGGGCTCAGGGTCTCGGTAGCTTCCGTTTCCGAGGAAAAATGCAGAAGGATCCCGGCCATGATAAAGGCTGTGATGGGATAGCTGATCCGCGCTGACGATCCATGTGCGGTTAAAGAGCTCCCGGTCTTGCGTTGCAAGGCCGGGAGCTCTTTTAAGATGGCGGCGTCCCATGATCTGACGGAGCGGCCGACTGCGAGATATTATCATCCTGCTGTCATCGGAAGCTGTTGAAAAAAGTCAGCTGCTGTAGTAAATTGATATCAAAATGAGGGAAGGAAGGCCGGGTAATGAACTGCGAAAACATCATCAAGATCGGAGATACTCCGCTGAGCGTCAGCGTATACGCGGTGAAAGAAAAGGAGCTGCAGATGCATGAGGCTGGCATGCTGGAGATAATCCTCTGTCTCACAGGAACGGTGACTTTTTCGTACGCATACGAGGAGTTCACGCTGAACAGCGGCGAATATATATCCGTAGACAGAGACGCCTATTATCTTAAGAGTGATGGGTATAACATGTGCGTGTCATTTTATGTCGATTTAATGGCTTTCGAAGAAAAATACCCTGATATAAAGCATCAATTGTTCGTGTGCGAGGGATGCAGTCAGTCCACCATGTCAGTCTATCCCAGCGAATACCACGACAAGCTGAGAGGAAAGCTGATAACATTGCTGAAGCTATTTTTAGATGGAAGGGCGGAAGAGGATACAGGACGGATATGGAAGATAACCGAATCGATGGTGGATCTCTTCGTCTTTCATTTCAATATCATCCTCTACCATTACGGCGGCCTGGAAATGAAGCGGGAATTCTTTGACAGGTGCCGGGATATATACACGTATATAGGGGCGCATTTTGAGGAGAAGATAACACTGGACGATCTGGCCTCCCATCTTGGAATTTCCAAGAGTTACCTGTCGGAGTTCATGTCAAAGGTCTCCATCGGATTCAGCAATATGGTGTCGTATATCAGGGCCAATAAATCCGAGTGGTTCCTGATAAACACCAATCACACCATCGTCGAGATAGCGGAAGAATGCGGCTTTTCTGATCCGCAGTATTATTACAAGGCCTTTAAGGAATGGTACAAATGTACGCCGCGTCAGTTCAGGGAGAAATACGTGAAGCAGTCGGAGAACAATATGGTGTACTATGAACCGCGGATAATCAGGAGCATAGTCGACGACATGATGGTGGAACACTACATCCAGCTCTTTGAAAGATAAATATTGTTGATATTGCTTCCAAACACAGGAAAACAACAATAAAACGCCATTGTTCCTCTGAAATTCACTGAATATTATGAAAGAGTAATCATATCAATATTCAGGGAGGTATAATCATGAGTGAAAAAAATCAAATGGGCGAAACTACGCTGAAACGAACATTGACGTTGCCTCTTATCATCATGTTCGGTCTGGCGTACCTGGCCCCGACGGTAGTATTCAATTACTACGGTCTCTTTACGCCGAGCACCGGCGGGATGTATACGCTGTCGATATGTGCTACAGCAGTGGTGATGGCATTTACGGCGTACAGCTATACTCAGATGGTAAAGGCATATCCATCAGCTGGTTCGGCCTATACCTACATAAGCAAATCGGTACAGCCCCATGTGGGCTTCCTGTCAGGCTGGGTCATGCTGGTGGATTACCTGTTGCTGCCGATGATCTGTTATCTGCTGCTGGGAGTCTATATCAACGAATATTTTCCTATGATACCTGTATGGGTCATCGTGATAATCGTAGCATTGATAGGCATGGTGATAAATATCGTAGGGATAAAGACGGCAAGTATCGTCGATACCATCGTAACATGTGCAGCCATCGGATTCACGATACTGTTCATCGCCTGCATCGTGAGATACGTCACGGATGGAGGCGGCTCAGGCACACTGTTCGATCCTTCAGCTTTTTACAATCCGGAAAATTTCCAGATAAAAGGGATCCTTTCCGCTTCGGCAGTTCTCTGTGCATCCTTCGTTGGCTTCGACGCTGTTACGACGCTGGCCGAGGAGGCGAAGGAGCCGGAAAAAGTTATGGGCAAGGCCATCATGGGCGTGGTGATAGGAGCGGGGATCATCTTCGCCATCGTCGCCTACTTTTCGCAGATAGCGTGGCCGCAGGCCTATGCCAACATCGAAGATCCTGATACCGGTATATTCGAGCTCTTCCCTCATATAGGGATGTCGTGGCTGGGAACTATATTCTTCATCATAGACAACTGCGGCAGCTTCGTATGCGCGCTGGCCGGGATGGGCGCTGTTTCACGTATCCTGTACGGAATGGGGCGTGACAACATCCTGCCGAAGAAATTCTTTGGGAAATTGTCTCCTAAGTTCCAGACTCCGGTCAACAACATAGTGCTGACTACGATAATCGCGCTGACCGCCATCTTCTATCAGGACAATGTGATGGGAGCGGCGTCGCTGGTGTCCTTCGGTGCCGTGTGCGGGTTCTTCATGGTGAATTTCTCAGTAGTGGGACATTACATCATCAGAGGAAAGGAGCGGGGTGCATCCGCGATGATAAAACATCTCGTCATCCCTGTCATCGGGATGATAAGTCTGATCGTAGTATTTTACTTCATCGAAACACCTGCGAAGATATTAGGCGGGATCTGGCTGCTGGTAGGTATCGTTTATCTGGCCGTCAAGACAAAAGGCTTCAGGCAGCTGCCGCCAGAGATGAAGATAGAGGAATAGCAAAATAAAAACCGACCGGAGGAAAAACATGACTACTATAATCAAAAACGCGAGGATTTACACGTCCGCCGAAGGCTGTCCGCAGGCCGACTGCCTGGTCTTTGACGGCAAGAGGATAGGATTCGTCGGAACAGCGGCGGATGTGGACATGGAGAAATATGGCGACGCAAAGATATATGATGTCGGTGGCAGGACGGTGCTGCCCGGCATCATCGACAGTCACATCCATCCTGGATGGGTAGCTAAGAGCCTTTGGCATGTAAGATTGCCGTGGACAGAAGATGTGGATGAGCTGCTGGCGTTTATAAAAAAATACGGAGAGGAGCATCCTAAGGAAGAATGTCCGTTCCTGTATTTCGAATATTATCCGACATCCATGTTCGATGAAAAAGGGCCGACGAAAGAGCTGCTGGACACGGCTATAAGCGACAGGCCGGTCCACTGCCAGGATTTTGGAGAGCATCTGTGCTGGGTCAACAGCAAAATGCTGGAGCTCCTGGAGGTAGATAAAGATACGCCCGACCCGGGCCCGCTGGAGACCTTCGTCAGAGATGACGAAGGGAACCCGACTGGCTGGATAAGAGAGATGGCGTGGTACAAATTCGTGGACAACATGTACAAAGCGCTGGGGTGGCAGCCGCCGGAGGAACTGAATGCCGAGACGATGAAAAGCTTCTTCGATTTTCTGGAGGAAAGCGGGATAACCGCCATGGCCGACGGTTTCATCGAAAACGACGATCAGATCCGAGGGATATATGAGCTGGATAAGGTGGGAAAGCTCAATGTGTATTACGACGGTATGGTCAGATTCTGGAATCATGAAGATCTGCCGGAGAAGATAGCAAAGCTGAGAGAATATCAGAAGCTGTATACGACCGACCATATAAAGATCAATACCATGAAGCTGTTTCTGGACGGGACCAACGAAAGCGGCAATTCCGCGTCCCTGCATGAGCATATCCACGACCCGGGCAATTTCGGAGAGATAATGATGGAAACGGAAGAGCTTGCTCAGTGCATGGAGCTGTGCAACAAAGAGGGTCTGGATATACATATCCATATGGTGGGAGACAGAGCCTTCAGAGTAGGCTGTGACGCAGTGGAGATGGCGCAGAAAGCTGCCCGGGAAAAGGGAGAGCCGTGGGTGTGCCGTCCGACCTTTGCACACTGCGAGGTCGTCGACCCTTCAGACATGGGGCGCCCTGCCCAGCTGGGGATATTCATCAACTGGTCATGCCACTGGTCAGGAGGATATTTCGGCGAAGAAGCGATGAATTACTACACGGAGGAAAAATGGAGAAGGATGTATCAATTCAATCCGATGATAGAGAGCGGCGCTACTATAGATTTTTCCAGCGATGTAGTGACAGGGTATGAGCTCCACAGGGCATATCCGTTCTTCGGCATGCAGGTGGCGGCTACCAGGGTGGATCCTGAGTTTCCATTGGATCCGGAGCGGTATCCGGGAAGCATGAGACCTGAAGAGTCGGCAAAGCTGAGCGTACCTGTGCTGCTGAAAGGCTACACCATAAACGGCGCGAAGCAGCTGCGTTGGCAGGATGATATGGGATCACTGGAAGTGGGAAAGCTGGCCAACATGATAGTCGTGGACAGTGATCCGCTCCACACACCTGCGGAGCAGCTCAAAGACATAAATGTGGACGCCGTCATATTCGATGGAAAGATTATAAAGGGCAGTCTATGAGAAAGCTGTTCGATATGGAGCTGAGCCAGCAGGATGAATTGCTTATGGAAAATACGGCAAGAGGAGACATCCTCCTGTCGAGCACCCAGGGAGGGATGTTCCGGGGCGAAAGGCTCAGAGGGAATGTGATGCCGCTGGGTATGTGCGTCACATGTACTCCCGGCAGCGGCAGGAATCACATAGACATGTCTCTGGCTCTGGAAACCGATGACGAATCACAGATATTGATGAATGTATCGGCGCATCTTCATCTGGAACCGGAGCTGGAACAAAAGCTCATAGAAGGGAAGGCGATCCCGCCGGATGAATACTATTACAAGGGCGTCGTCAAATTCGACGCAGGCAAAGCCGGATACAAATGGCTGGAAGAGAGGGTATTCGTCTGCGACGGCGTCATCTGCGACTGGAGCCGTCTGAGATTTTCGGTCTATGAGGTGTGATGCTGCGCGTTTGTGAATGCTGCGTGCAGCATTGCCGCACCGCCTGGTTTTACAGACATTTTGCCTTTTCGCAGAATGTCTGTATTTTTGCGTTTATGTGCTGACAAGTCTCCGCCTTGCGTACGGCTCGCCGGCCTGCCGCGCCCAACCTTGACACATGCCGCTGAGGATGTGTATAATTGAGTCGATAAATGTAGAAATATATGTCCGCGGCAGAAAACGGTGCCGCGGAAGTTTATATGGAGGTTGGATGAATGATAAATGACAACTATTATGATAAATTCGATCGCAAGGAGAAGCTGAAATTCGACTCGAAGGTGGTCCACGGCGGCCTGGGGTGCGACCCTATCACAGGAGCTGTCAGTTTCCCGATATTCCAGACAGCCACCTTCCGTCACAGGAAGTTTGGCGTATCGACGGGATACGACTATTCGAGACTCCAGAACCCTACGAGACAGGAGCTGGAACGAACTATGGCTATCCTGGAGGAGGGGGAGGAAGCCTTCGCTTTCACCAGCGGTCAGGCGGCTAACATGTGCCTCTTTGGCATATTGAAGCCGGGCGATCATGTCATACTCTCCGATGATATCTACGGAGGGACTTTCCGTATCTGCGACGAGATCTTCAGCAAGCTGGGCTGCGAGTTCACATATGTTGAGATGTCAGATCTGGACAAGGTCAAGGCAGCCGTTCGGCCGTCTACGAAGATGTTTTTCGTTGAAACACCGACCAATCCAATGATGAAGGTGGCTGACATCAGAGCCATAGCTGCTATCGCAAAAGAGGCGGGAGCGCTGCTGACAGTGGACAACACCTTCCTGACTCCATATTTCCAGAGACCGCTCACTTTGGGAGCGGATATCGTGGTCCACAGTGGCACCAAGTACCTCTGCGGTCACAACGATGTGATAGCGGGTATCGCTGTGGTGAAGGATAAGGCGCTGGCGGAGCATTTCAGAGGCGAAATGAAATCACGGGGCAACGGCCTGGGACCGTTTGACTCCTGGCTCATCCTCAGAGGTATCAAGACTCTCTCCCTGAGGATGGAAAGACATAACGAAAACGCCGCCAAGGTAGCAAGGTGGCTCAGGGACCACGAAAAAGTGAAGAAGATATATTACGTGGGTTTTGAAGATCATCCGGGATATAGCGTGAATCTGAGCCAGGCGACAGGTTTCGGAGGGATGATATCCTTTGAGGTGGACAGCGAGGAAACTGCTCACAAGCTCCTTTCAGACGTGGAGATGATCCTTTTCGCCGAAAGCCTTGGGGGAACCGAGACGCTGATAACTTACCCTATCACACAGACCCACGAATCCATTCCGGACGACATCAGACGAAAGCTGGGGATCAATGAGAAATTTGTCAGGATATCCATCGGTATAGAGGATCCGGACGATATAATCGCTGATCTGGCTCAGGCGATGGAGTGATCAGGGGTCAGTGGCAAATGACAGGAATAATGGAAAAGATGGAGAAGATGGAAAAAATAAAGTTCACCAAGATGCAGGCTTTCGGCAACGATTATGTGTATATAGACGCGACGAAGGAAATCCCGGAAGACCTCGGAGGGCTGGCGAAACGCATGTGTGACAGACATTTCGGAATAGGCTCTGACGGGATAGTGCTGCTCTGCTCGTCCGAGAGGTGTGATTTTCGGATGAGGATATTCAATCCTGATGGGACTGAGGCCGAGATGTGCGGCAATGCGTTGAGAAGCGTATCGAAATTCGCGTATTTTCATGGGCTGACAGATAAGACGCGCCTTACTGTCGAGACCCTGGGCGGGGATAAGACGGTGGATCTCCGCGTGGAAAACGGTCAGGTGGTCGATATAAGCGCATCCATAGGAAAGCCGGAACTGAGGGCGGATCAGGTGCCGGTCAGGACGGAAAAGGAGCGATTCATAGATCAGCCTCTTGTTGTCGGGGACAGGATCTTCAACGCGTCATCGCTTTCCTGGGGCAATCCTCATACGGTGCTCCGGATCGAAGACGCGGAGCACATCGACGTGGAAAAATATGGACCCATGGTAGAAAACATGGAGTGTTTCCCGGAACGGACCAATGTCACGTTCGCTCAGCCGGTAGATGACGGACATATCAGGATACGTGAATGGGAACGCGGTACAGGTGAGACCCTGGGCTGCGGTACTGGCTGCTGTTCGGCAGTAGTGATATTCAACATGCTGGGACTGTGCGGGAGGACTGTGGATGTGGAACAGCCGGGAGGGATCCTTCATGTCCGGTGGGATGAAGAAGGCGTTGTCCATATGACGGGGCCGTCACATGTGGTTTATGGAGGGGAGTTTTATTTATGAAATTAAAAGATCTGTTGAAAGATGTGACCAGCTCCTGTCTCAGCGGAAGTATGGAGACTGAGGTCACTTCCATAGCATATGATTCGAGAAAAGTGTCCGAAGGGACGCTTTTCGTCTGCCTCAGAGGGTTCGCGACGGATGGACATAAATACATAGACGATGCTGTGAAGGCGGGAGCTGCCGCGATCCTGGCCGAGGAGGATCCCGATCACCATACCGGAGTGACAGTGGTGAAGACGGATGACACAAGGAAGGCTCTGGCGTTCATATCAGCCCGGTGGTTCGGTCATCCGGCGGAAAAGATGACGATGATAGGACTGACAGGGACGAAGGGAAAGACCACCGTCGCTCACATGATAAAAAAGATTCTGGAAGAAGAAGGGCGCAAAGTCGGTATGATAGGTACTTTGGGGGCCTTCATCGGCAGTGAGAAGATGGAGACCAGGAATACCACGCCTGAATCCTACGAGCTGCATCATATGTTTCGTCAGATGCTGGATGCCGGATGCAGCCATGTAGTCATGGAGGTTTCCTCACAGGGTCTCAAAATGCATCGCACCGATGGCATTACCTTCGATTATGCGGCCTTCCTCAACATCTCCCCGGATCACATCGGGGCAGGGGAGCATGAAGACTTCGACGACTACCTTAACTGCAAGAAACGGCTATTCAGCCAGGCCAGAGTCACCGTCGCCAATATCGACGACAGTCACTGGCAGGAGGTGACAGCTGACGCTGATGAGGTGTATACTGTGTCGCTGATCCGGGATGCGGACTTCATGGGCAGGAATATACGCAATATATGGGAACCGAAGATACTGGGGGTCGAGTTCGAGATAACGGGAAAATTCGACGAGAAGATCGTACTCAATATGCCGGGAGCTTACAATGCTGAGAATGCGTTGACAGCGGCGGGGATAGCGTATCTTATGGGAGTATCTCCCGATATCATAGCCAGAGGTATCAGCGAGACGCGGGTCAAAGGAAGGACTCAGCTGTTGACCGACGTACATTTTTCCACATTCCTCATAGATTATGCTCACAATGCGCTCAGCATGGAAAATCTGTTGAAGACTCTGAGGGAATATGAGCCGAAGCGCCTCATCTGTCTCTTTGGAGGCGGCGGCAACAAGGCTCGCCAGCGACGCTTCGACATGGGAGAGATGGCTGGGAAGTACGCTGACCTGACTATAATAACGCTTGATAATCCGCGCTTCGAATCCACAGAGGAGATAAACAAGGATATCATCCGTGGTCTGGATGTATACGGCGGGGAATACAAGGTGATCATGGACAGGGAGGAAGCCATACATTACCTTATCGACAACTGTGGAGAGGGAGATATAGTAGCTCTCATTGGCAAAGGTCACGAGGAATACCAGGAGATAGAAGGCGTCAAGCACTTCTTCTCGGAGGAGAAGATAGTGTCTGAATACCTCAGGACCAAATAGGGGAAGAACGTCGGTATATCACTGCGCTGTCTATCATATTTTCGATACATCCCGATGGAAATCACGGTAATCCTGCTGCCATTCCTTTTTCTGCTGGTCCGTAAGCTGGCTTTCCGGAAGCTTCAGGTCGTTTTTCAGCTTCAGACCGAAGTCCCGGGTCACCGTCACAGCGCCGGCGTAGTTGAGATGATTGCCGCCGTCTGTAGTGTGTAGTTTCCAGTCGAAGCCGGGCGGGAAGGAGCGGTTGTAGTCGTAGTATGTGAGACCGCTCTGCTTCGCCAGCTCACGGACAGCCTGAGATTTGGCGTCGCTCCAGGTGTTGGCGGAAGGAACGGTGATCAGGACGAGGCGGATGCCGTTGTCGCGGCATTTTTCATTGATCTCGTCGAAGGCCGCCTTGTTTTTTCCGCTGAGAGCGGCCGACTTCCCCTCGGAAGGCTCCATATAGCTGTTGCCTGCAGTGTAAGGACTGACCTTTTCAGAGTAGGCCATCCCTTTGTTCCGGAACTTGTAGAAGTTACGGTTCCTGTCGATGAAGGAGGAAAGGCTGAGCTTTTTCCATCTGTCATGGTATTTTACCAGAGGGAAGTAGTAATTGATGGCGGAAATGATCGCGCTGTCGGCATCGCCGGCGGCTTTTTTTATTTTAGTGAAAATAGTCGTCGTTTCGGCCTTATGTTTTTTGTAGTGAGAGTTGGTCCCGGAAAACATGCAGTCAGTCTCCAGGACGACCACTTTTGGCTTCTGATATTTCAGGATGTCGTCGATATCAGAGGATATCTCCTTCAATGTATTATTGGGGCGGCCGGCGACCGCAGAGGTGATGCCTGTATCGTGGTACAGATCGACAGGAGAAACACCTCTGTATACGTCGCTGTTGCCGACGAATATCACGTCCAGAGTGTTTTCCGCCTCCCCGCGGTAAGCGCTGGATATCCTGGATTCCATGCCATCCTCGGAGGAATTTCCACTGACTGCGAAGGACTTGGACAGAAAGATGAATATCATCACCACCAGACTGATGAATATCACAGCTCTGGCAGCATTTTTCAATGCCGAGATCTTGGTTCCCATGAAAGCCTCCTTAAAATTCTCCGTATATGAAAGTAGTATTTACGAAATCGCCTCCATATGCGCCCAGTATCACGATGGAAAATATCAGCAGCATATAGGCGGTCCAGCGTATGGGCAGGATCTTACGGGAGAGAGACGAACGAAGCTCTATCCCCCGTTCCTTGGCCATCGAGACAGCCAGCAGCAGGAGGACGGAAAGGAAAAGTATCATATAATCCCATCCGTCGATCCCCTTGATAGCTGAAAGCTCGCCGACTGTGCGGCTCAGCCCCGGGTGCAGGAAAAGCCGTGAGAATATCGAAGCCGCCTGGCTAAGGCTCTCTGAGCGGAAGATGATCATGCCGAAACATACTGCGGCACATGTCCTCAGGACCTCAAAAATGTGATACGGCTTGCTGTCTCTGGAGACCCCCAGGGATGAAAGGCATTTGTCCGACAGAGGTTTTAACGCCTGGCCCAACATCATCAGCACGTAATAATAGAGGCCGTAGATGATGAATTTGATCCCGGCTCCATGCCACAGCCCGTTGCAGAACCATACGAAAAACAGAGCGTAGGCCGACGGGATGAGGGTGAGCAGATGTCTGGAGGAAATGTGCTTCCTTGCTTTCTCGTTTATGGCGCGAAAGTGTCTGGAAAGACTCACGGGATAGAATATGTAATCCTTGAGCCATTGCCCCAGCGTGATGTGCCAGCGTCTCCAGAACTCACTGATGGAACGGGAAAAGAACGGCTGCCTGAAATTTTCCGGCATATTTATTCCCAGCATCTGGGACGTCCCGCATACTATATCCATACACCCGGAAAATTCCGCGTATATCTGCAATGTATAGAGTATGGCGGCGATGGCCAGCGCGCCGCCGCTGTAGTCACTGTGGTGGGAAAATATGGTGCTCACGATGAGCCCGGCTCTGTCGGCTATCACCAGTTTTTTGAATATCCCCCACAACAGTCTTATGCCGCCGCTTTTTATCCTGTCGTAGCTGATCGAATGAGCTTCTTTCAGCTGAGGCCCCAACTGTCCATATCGTTCGAATGGACCTTCTGTGATATGGGGAAAGTAGCAGAGGAACAGCAGCAGCCTCAGTGGATTCCGCTCTGCCGGTATCGATTTCCTGTACACGTCTGTTATGTAGCTGATGCCCATCAGTGTGTAATATGAGATGCCCAGCGGCATGATGATGTGGAATGTAGGCAGGAGCTTACCGAAGCCCAGAAGACCGGCGGCGGAATTCGCCGCAGAGCCGAAGAAATTGCAGTACTTAGTGGACAATATCATCAGTATCAGGAGGGCGACCGAAACGGCTACTATTTTTTTCTTTTTGCGTTCTGTCTGCTTTTTCAGGGCCTTTTTAGCGGCTTTGTTATCGCTTCTGATCGGAACATCGTCTCCATTGCCTGCGGCGGTCATGGCCGTCATATCGGCTGCTTCTTTCAGCCGGAGCGTCAGTCTGTCATCCTCCCGCGAGAGAAGGAGCCCGGCCGCGTATACGACTGCGGCCGCAGCCGGGAGGAACATCGCCATGATACCACATGACAGTATGTAGAAAAGCAGAGATGCGATGAGCAGTACCAACCACTGGAGCTTTTTCGGCACGATGAAATAGACGATGCCCGTCATCAGAAGAAAGCACAGGAATGATATAGTTGCGTAATTCATTGTCTGTCCCTTTCCCTATCTATGCCTCTTCTTTTTTTAGCCTTTTTATCAGCGCTAATATTCCGTCCGGAGAATCAAAATTTTCCGGTGTTATGTCGATGGCGCGAAGCTCCACGTCGAACCTGTCATTGATCTCCGATGCGATCATTATTATATTCATGGAGTCCAGATCCCCTGACGAGAAGAGGTCGGTCCTTCCTTCAAAGTCGACGGCAGGGTTGGCCATCCGCAGTATATCAAGTATTTCTCTCATTTCATCCATATTCGTAATGTTGCTCATATCTGTACCTCACTGTTTCTTTTGATGTAGATCTCATTCAGTTTACTTCTGTCTATTTTGCCGTTGGCGTTGTAGGGCATGGCGTCGACGCTGATCAGTCTGTCGGGGAGCATGTAGTCGGGCAGCATATCCTTGAGATGTTCAGATATGCTTCCGGCCTCTGCTCCTCTGGCGTCGCATACCAGGAGCAGCTGCTTCGAGGCGCTGTCGTATAAGGCGGCCGAAGCTCTTATGCTGTCCATTGAATTGGCGGCAGCTTCCACCTCGCCCAGTTCGATGCGGTAGCCCATCCGTTTTATCTGGTTGTCTTTTCTCGATATATATACATATTCTCCTCTTTCATTGAGCCTCACCAGGTCGCCGGTACGGTATATCCTGTCGGGATATGCGGTGTTGAGAGGATTCTGGCAGAAAGCGGCGGCTGTCTTTACCGGATCATTGTAGTATCCGTCGGCCAGGAAGGCCCCGCGCACTACCAGTTCGCCCTCCTGACCCGGATTAGCCATGCGTCCGTCCTCCGTCAGCAGGAAGACATCGCAGTTGTCGCACGCCTTGCCTATGGGGAGGATCTCGCTGTCATCAAAGGAGCGATCCACCACGTAAAAAGTGCATATATCCGTGGTCTCTGTCGGGCCGAACAAGTTGGCATATGTGCATTCAGGAAGGTGGGACATCCAGTAGTTGAGATGGCGTGTCGGCATCACCTCACCCGCGAACAGTACTTTCTCAAGATGCTCCGGCATGGCGTACTGGAAAAGATCCCAGTTGGGCGCGATGGCCAGAGCTGAAGGGACCCAGTACAGAGTGTTGACGCGTCTGCTGTTGAGATGCTCTATCAGCTTTACCGGGAAAGAAAACAGCGCCTTCGGGATGATGTCATAGGTGCATCCGCATTTCATAGTCGAATAAAGGTCGGTCACTGACATGGAAAAATACAGAGGCGTCTGGGAGCCAAAGACGGTGGCGTCGTCAAAGCCGAACTCCCCGGTGACCCAGTCGATATAGCTGATGACGCTTCTGTGGGAAACCACCGTCCCTTTCGGAATGCCTGATGATCCGCTGGTAAAGAGGACGTAAAGCGGATCCGCATCAACCATACGATCCCTGACGCCTTTTATGAATCGGAGGTCTGCGGGAGACTGTATCGCCTGTTCGTAGACTGTTATCGTATTCCCTTTATATACCCGGCCTGCAAGCTCCAGGTGTGCCAGATCGGTTATCACCGCCTGAGGCTTCAATGTCTTGAAGATTTCCGTGATCCTGTTGATCGGAGAATCGATATCGATGACTGTGTAGAAGCAGCCGGCGTATACGGCGGCAAACATGGCTTCCACGCATTTCGCACTCCTGTCTGTCATTATGGCTACAGGGCTGTTGCGGGAAAGATGTTTCAGTGCGCCGGCGATTTTTTGCGAGTTGTTCATCAAACTGAGAAATGATACCTGGCGGTTTTCGTCCGCCAGAGCTATTTTTGAAGGGTATTTGAGTACCGTTTCTTCGAGATGTTCCAGTATGTTCTTCATATATGGCCATCCTTTCTTTTGTTGTTGTGGTCATGGCCATTATGAAAGAATTTCTTTTAACATTAAAGACGGTAAAGTATTAATAATGTTTTAACGATTTATTAACCGGAAAAAGAAAAAGGCGATCCGCCTGCTCCGTTTGAGCCGGGAGGCGGATCGCCTGCTTTTTATATGAGCTTTTCACGGATAAGGAAATTGGCAGCCTGGATTTCCTGTTCCAGCATTTTGAATATCATCGGATGAAGGAAGGCGCTGTCTTCTCCTTTTTCTTTCAGACTGTTTGCGATGGAAAGGACGAGAGCCATCCGTAAGTCGGCGTCGTCAACCAGCTCTCTGGCCATGTCCATTACGCGTTTCAACGCGGCCTTTGACCGGCCTGCTGTTTCGGCACGGGCTCCGCCTGTGTAGTTGTCGGCATTGGAGACGACTTCCTTCAGAGCGGAAAACGCTTCGGACAGACGCGAGGTGTCGGTGATGCGCTTGAGGCGTGTTGAAGCGGCGGCTTTCAGTTTCTTTTCCGTGTAAACTTCGCCGGGATCCAGCTCCAGAAAATAGGCTGCATTGTCAGCGCCCAGCAGCTGGTGAGAGGAGAACTCTCCTTTTTTGAATGTATACCTGATGCCGTCGTATTTTCCAAAGTGGCGCAGAGTATCGAGATAGCCAAGGCGCATGATCCTTGCAGTGTTCAGCCTGTCGAATGTGAGGAAGTTTCCCAGTGGCAGCGGACTTTTTATCAGATGGAACTCCTTGCATTCTCTCGACGCCCTGTTCAGAGATTCCCGATCCACGGTACCTACCGCTTCCAGGTCGACAGCTATTATTCTGTCCGCGCCCGCCGCAAGAGCCATTGATACGGGCAGATTGTCCCTGTAGCCGCCGTCTATGAAGTATTCGCCGTCTATGTCATATTTTCTTACAGCCGGAAAACACGAGGCACTGGCCATTATGAAGTCGGTCAGCCGCCCTTTCGGGATGTCGCGGGCATACAAGGCATGCTTTTCGAAGGATGGGAATTGGACTGTGACCAGGCCGTATTCGATGGAAGAACGCCGGATCTTATCCTCATTTATATACTGATGGAGGAGTTTGGCAAGGCCGGTGCTGCCCGCTCCGCCGTGAAGAACGATTTCCCTGGCGTAGGCTACGGCGTCTTCCGAAGGGATACCGCTGGATTCGATGTCGAATATCATGTCTGTTTCCATCTGGAGCCAGAGGTGTTCGGCTTGTTTCAGGGCTTTCTGGGCCACCATGGCACCGTTGATGGCGCCTACCGACGTTCCTGCTGCCATGTCTATGGAGATCCTGAGCTTTTTCAGCCCTTTCCAGACGCCTATCTCGTATGCTCCGCGGCTCCCGCCTCCGCTCAGTACCAGCGCAGTCTTTTTCATGTCATTACCTCCCTGCGCTGCCATGAGGGCAGCGCTGCCCTTGTTGTAAGGCCTCTTCGCGTATGCGCGGGGCCCGGCTGTCATATTGAATTATACTATATGAGCCGCGGCGCGTCTATCGGCAGGAGGATGTCATCGCGGAGATCCCGGATTTTCACGGCGCCGGGATCTGAAAGGAGAGAGAAAGAATTTTTTAAAAATATATTGACAATATATTACAAATATGGTATTTTATAGATAAGGTCGGGAAAGAGGTATACCTGATGAAGATCATCGTGAAAGGAGAAAAGAGATGAACGGAAATGATACGGGCAGGGAGATATCCTTCGATATCGTAGAGGAGATAGGAGTGCTTACCACTTATACTACGGGGTGGAGCAAGGAGCTGAATCTGGTCAGCTGGAACGGAGGCGCGCCAAAATACGATATCAGGGATTGGTCTCCCGATCATCTGAGGATGTCCAGAGGAGTGACTCTTCATGAGAAGGAAATGAGATTCATTCTGGATGTGATGAGGAACAGGAACAGAAGGCAGTCTTATGACAGCCGCCGCGAAAGAGAGACGGGTCAGTGGGAAGCGGATGAGGACAAGGCCCTGGAAGCGGGGATTGAGGCGGAAGAGAAGGTGGTATGATATCATTGTAATAAAAATCACAGGTGCTGTCCTGTGGTTTTTATTTTGCGCGTATGATATACTGATTTATATTCATGGGGAAATAAACGGATGTGTTTAGAGGTGACATCATGAGGATAATGTTGAAGACGAGGCCGGACGGCGAGTGTCGTGAAATCATCAGAGAAGGGCGCGTGACGCTGGAAGAATTGGCGGGAGAATTCCGCGGTGAACTGCCGTATACTGTATTGCTGGCTAAGGTCAATGGAAAATACGAAGAGCTGAGTTTTTCGCTGGAAAAGGATTCGACTGTGGAGCTTCTGGACATAAGGAACCACAGCGCTGACCTGGCATATCAGAACAGCCTGGCGCTCATTTATCTGAAAGCCGTATGGGATACGATGGGGGATGTCCCGGTGAATATCGAGAATTCCCTCAACAAAGGACTGTATACGGAGATAGAGGTGAGTCCTCACGTGACGGAGGAACAGGTGCGGGTTGTGGAGAAGAGGATGAGAGAGCTGGTGGCTGAAGATCTTCCTATCGTCAGGGAGATATATGACCGGCAGGAGGCCGTGGAGATATGGGAGCAGTACAACTGCTCCGAGAAGGCCAGGCTCCTGAGAGAGTCGACGTATATCACGGAAGCCAAGTTTTACAGCCTGGAAGGCTACAGAAACTTTTTTTACGGGCTTATGGCGCCATCCACAGGATATATCAAGTATTTTCAACTGGAAAGATACGGCCAGGGCGTGGTGATGCGATTTCCTCAGCCGTCTCATCCCGACAGTCTGCCGGAGCCTGTGGACGACAGGAAAATATACAGAGCCTTCGCGGAAGCCAAGAACTGGCATCGTCTGCTGGGCGTCGCTTATCTGCCGGATCTCAATGACAGCATAAAGGCTCACAAGTCCAAGGAGCTGGTGCTGTTGTCGGAGGCGCTCCATGAGAAGAAGATCGCGGAGATAGCCGACATGATAAGCCGGAAGAAAAAGCGGATGATACTGATAGCGGGGCCTTCATCCTCCGGCAAGACGACTTTTGCCAAGCGGTTGTGCGTGCAGCTGAGGGTAAACGGACTGCAGCCCCTTTACATGGGGACTGATGATTATTATCTGGAGCGGAGTCAGTCTCCGGTCGATGAGGACGGACATTATAATTTCGAGAACCTGGACGCCCTGGATATCGATTTGTTCAACGATAATATGAACCGATTGCTGATGGGCGAAAAGGTAGATCTTCCGCGATTCGACTTCAGGATGGGAAGGAAGGTGTTCGGGACCAGGATAACATCCATAGGGCCGCTTCAGCCTGTCGTGATAGAGGGGATACATGGTCTCAATGACAAGCTGACTGAGCGAATAGATGATGATGAAAAATTCAGGATATATATAAGCCCCTTCACCCAGCTGAACATCGACAGGCATAACAGAGTGACGACCACGGACGACAGGATGATAAGACGTATCGTCAGAGATAAAGAATTCAGAGGAAGCTCAGCAGCCGAGACCATTTCCGTATGGCCCAAGGTGAGAGCCGGAGAAGACAGGAATATATTCCCTTACAGTGAGAAGGCCGATGTGCTTTTCAATTCGGCTATGGCCTATGAGTTGTCAGTGCTGAGAAAATACGCGGTGCCGATCCTGAAAGAGGTCAGGGAGGATCAGGACGAGTATGCGGAAGCCGTGCGGCTGCTGAAATTCATCGAGTTTTTCGATCCGATGGAGGAAGAAGAGGTCATCCCTAACAATTCGATAATAAGGGAATTTATCGGTGGCAGCATTTTCGTATGATGGAAAAGGAGAAAACTATGATCGCAGTGATAGGATGTGTAAAGGAGACTGTCAGCGTAAAGCTGCTGCCTCCGAAAGAGGATGAACGACAGCGGGAAGGCTTTGGCGGATACGGATATCCGGGGCCTTACGGTATGGCGCCGCCGCAGGAGATACCGCAGGAGGAACCGGAAGAAGAGGATGATGAGATAACTGTGAAGGGCAGCGGATGCGGTTACAATATCGCTGTCAATCTGGCTGCCTGGGGATATGATACTGAATTTATATCGGCGATAGGCAATGATACTATGGGCTCTGCCGCAAGAGCCGGGCTGGACAAAGCGGGAGTGGGCCGGGAAGGTCTGGCGGTATTCGAAGACAGTACGGCGGTCGACGTGGAACTGGTGAACATATTCGGAGATGTCAGTATGGCAAAGAAAAACAGGCATGTGATAAAGAACATCACGCCGGAGTTTATCCGTGACAGAGCGAAAATACTGGAAAAGGCTGAAGCCATCGTCGTGGACGGGACCATACCTGGGGAGACTATCGATTATGTGCTGAAGACATACGGCGGCAGATCCGGGGTGAAACTGTTCTTCGATCCGGCCAGCAGCCGGGGAGGGAGAAAAGTCAAGGATTCTCTGGAGGGATTTTATTGTGTGATGCCGGGCAGGATGGAAGCGGAATCCATGAGTGGAAAGACCGTTTTAAGTGAAGAACAGCTGTCGGAAGCCGGTGCGTTTTTCGGAAAGTCAGGAGTCGAGAGGATCGTCATAACCATCAAAGGCGGCGGGCTGTATTACAGAGAAGGAGACAGAGAAGGGATATTGAGACCTGAGCGGCTCATAACGCTGGGGAGCACATCCGGCGCAGGTGATGTGGTGTCCGCTGCGGTGGTTGCCGGAGCCGTGGATGGAAAGACGATAGAAGAGATCGCTGCAGACGCCATGGAAAAAGCTGCGCTGTATCTGGCGGACGTAGGCGTAAAAGCAGTGGAGTGACAGGAGAAAGACTATGATAGAATACGGGAATGAAATATCCGCAGATGAATACAACAGCCTGAGAAAATCTGTGGGCTGGAAGGAACTTGACGCTGCGCAGGCACGCAGAGGTCTGGATAATTCCATGCTGGTGGTCGTTGCCCGCCGGGACGGAGAAGCTGTCGGTTCAGCGCGGGTGATAGGCGACGGAGGCTATATGTACCTCATCGCGGATGTGATGGTGAGACCTGACTGTCAGAGGCTGGGGGTCGGGAAGGCTATGCTGGTGCGGATCAACGAGTGGCTGGAAATGGTGGGAAAAGACGGCCTTTGTGTCATGGCCAATCTGATGGCTACCAAAGGAAACGAAGGCTTTTATGAAAAGCTGGGATTTACCAGCAGACCTAACGAAGAGATGGGCGCCGGCATGGTGAAATGGATAAACCCGTGATGCCGTTTTGATTCCGCCGCACTGATGAAAGGCTGTCATCAGTGCGGCAGTTATTCTTTTTGACCTTCAGCGTTTTGCGATTTGCATGTGAAAAGGGGGGCAGAAAGCCTCGATTATAAAATATTCCATAGAATTTATACTTTTCTAAAGAGGTTTGTGGATTTTCCGTATAAGGCGAAGCTGATTTTTCTTGCGATTTTTATACCTGAATTAGGATGTAAGCAAGGAAACCGTATAAAAACAGTGGTGTTTTGAGGGAAAAGGAGGCGGATTGTTATACGGGAAAACGCTTAAAAGAGCGGATCTGGTATAAAACGCAGCATAGCATAATATAAAGCGCTGGAATGCCGGTTCTTTAAAAGGCATAACTTGTTGGAACAGTCCGATAAAGGGCATAGCCGACGCCCGCAGATAAAATAAAATTTCTGAATTTTTGTTCTTTGCCTCCTGAATGGAAACGCAGGAAAGCGTGTGCGTAAGATGCGACTGAAAACGGTTGAAAACAACAGGTTTATAGTGATAAAAAAACGCAAAAAAATTTCCGGAAAACTCTTGCATAAATTGGGATAATAGTTTATACTACAAAGGCTTGTGTAAGGCGATGAGGTGGGAAGTTACCGTGCTATAGGAGAATTTCCACTGAGAATTGTCCTCACTTCAGATGAGGGCGAAGGGATTCGCTGATTTTTTGTTTTGTGTAAAACTTAGGAAACACACGAGGCCGTGTACGAAGCAAGCGAAACCACTGTACGCGCCGGGAATGGAATACCGCAGGCATTGAAAATACTGGATATGATCGATGCATGCGATGCGGACGCCGGGAAAAGTCAGGAGACGGGATCCCCTGTACGAGCATAGCGAAAACAGTACAAAAGAATTAGGAGGAAAAGCAATGAGCGAATTACAGAAAATCAGAATCAAACTGAAGGCTTACGACCATGCGCTTCTCGACCAGTCGGCTGCGAAGATTGTCGAGACAGCCAAGAAAACGGGCGCTGAGGTTTCCGGCCCGATCCCTCTTCCGACGGAGAAGGAAGTCGTGACCATATTGAGAGCTGTTCACAAGTATAAGGATTCCAGAGAACAGTTCGAGCAGAGGACTCATAAGAGATTGATCGACATCACCAGCGCGACGGCGAGGACGACTGATGCCCTCACGAAGCTGGATCTGCCTGCCGGTGTCGACATCGAAATAAAGCTCTAACTCACGAGGAGCAGAAAAGAAAAGCGAAGGGAACTCCCTTAGTATGACCGCTGCCGCGGTCCGCTGTAAGAAACAAGGAGGAAAGATAAACCATGAAAACGATTTTAGGTAAAAAGATGGGCATGACTCAGATATTTACCGAGCACGGTGCTGTGATACCGGTTACGGTCATCCAGGCCGGCCCTATGACGGTAACGCAGATCAAGACCGTTGAGACGGATGGATACGACGCCGTACAGTTCGGTTTTGAGGACGCCAAACCGCAGAGAGTGAACAAACCGATGACGGGACACTTTTCAAAGAACGATATCGCCCCTAAGAAGCATCTTGCCGAGTTCAGACCGGAAGAGGGCGAAACTTACGAGATAGGACAGCAGATAACTGTAGCCGACTTTGAGGTCGGAAAGAAGCTGGATGTGACGGGTACTTCCAAAGGTAAGGGGACCCAGGGTAACATCAAGAGACATGGACACCACAGAGGCCCGATGAGCCACGGTTCAAAACACAAGAGGCTGGCAGGAGCCCTGGCGGCAGGTACCTATCCTTCAAGAGTCTTCAAGGGTAACGCGGGTCCGGGAAGAATGGGCCGCGAGACTGTGACGGTGCAGAATGTCGAGCTGGTAAAAGTTATAGAAGATCAGAACCTTATGCTGGTAAAGGGTGCGGTTCCGGGGAACAAAGGCGGACTTGTTCGTATCCAGTACGCGGTAAAAGGTCAGGACAAATAAGAGATGACTTCAGGAAGGAGGAAGTAAGATGTCAAAAGTGACGATGCTGAATATGGAAGGCAAGGAAGCCGGACAGATCGAGCTGAAAGACGAGATCTTCGGCATAGAGCCGAATCAGAACGCGGTTCATGCGGTAGTGAAGAACATTTTAGCGAATAGAAGACAGGGAACACAGTCTGCGAAGACCAGAGCTGAAGTCAGAGGAGGAGGCAGAAAGCCTTTCAGACAGAAGGGAACTGGACGCCACAGACAGGGAAGCTCCACAGACCCTTCACAGGTAGGAGGCGGTGTGGTATTCGCGCCGAAGCCTAGGAGCTACAGATATACGCTGCCTAAGAAGCTGAGAAGACTGGCGATGTTGTCGGCTCTTTCGTCCAAGGTAGCTGAGAACGAGATCATCGTTATGGACGAGATCAAATTCGATCAGCCTAAGACGAAAGAAATGGTGAAGATGCTGGAAAACATCAATGCCGGAAAGAAAGCGCTGATAGTGATGGCCGAGAAAGACGAAAATACCGTAAGATCGGCGGCTAACATACAGGGAGTGAGAACAGCCCTCGTTACGACGATGAATGTGTACGATATCATCAACCACACGAACTTCATCGTGACGAAGGAAGCGATAGAGAAGATTGAGGAGGTGTACTCATAATGAAAACGCCTTACGATGTAATATTGAAGCCTGTCATTTCCGAACAGAGCATGGAAGACGCGCAGGCGAAAAAATACACGTTCAAGGTTGCCGTAGACGCCAACAAGACAGAAGTCAAGAACGCCATTGAGGAGATTTTCGACGTAGAAGTGGCCAAGGTGAATATCATGAACGTGGTAGGAAAGCAGAAGAGAATGGGAAGATACGTCGGCATGACTGCCGCCAGCAAGAAGGCAATCGTGACCCTTACTGAAAAGAGCAAGGAAATCGAGTTCTTCCAGAGCCTGTAATATAGGAGGTACGAAACGATGGGAATTAAAAAATACAATCCGACAAGCCCGGGCTTGAGAGGCATGACGGTTTCCACTTTCGAGGAGATCACCTGTGACAAGCCGGAAAAGTCGCTTACGGTAACTCTTAAAAAGCACTCGGGAAGAAACTCCAGAGGTAAGATAACCGTAAGGCACAGAGGCGGCGGATACAGACCGAAGTACAGAATAATAGACTTCAAGAGGAATAAAGACGGCGTCCCTGGAACGGTCGCTACGATAGAATATGACCCTAACAGGACAGCCAATATCGCTCTGATAAATTACGCAGATGGAGAGAAGAGATATATCATCGCTCCTAACAAGCTGACAGTCGGATCGGTGATAGAGTCGGGAGCTGAGGCCGATATCAAGATCGGTAACGCCCTTCCGCTGGCAAATATCCCTGTAGGTACTATCATCCATAACATAGAGCTGAAGCCTGGAAAGGGTGGCCAGATGGTGAGATCGGCAGGGAATGGCGCGCAGCTGATGGCGAAGGAAGGAAATTTCGCTCAGGTGAGACTGCCGTCCGGAGAGGTGAGAAAGGTGAGGATCGAATGCAGAGCCACTATCGGCGAAGTCGGCAACCTGGATCACCAGAACATCCAGATCGGTAAAGCGGGAAGAAAGAGACACATGGGCATAAGACCTACCGTAAGAGGTTCTGTAATGAATCCTAACGATCACCCTCACGGCGGTGGTGAAGGTAAGGCCAGCATAGGACGAGTAAGTCCGGTAACGCCTTGGGGTAAACCTGCACTGGGTTACAAGACCAGAAAGAAAAAGAAGGAATCCAACAAATATATCGTGAAGGATAGAAGAGTAAAATAACAGGAAGGAGCAGAAACAATGGGTAGATCGCTTAAAAAGGGCCCTTTCGTAAACGCCAAGCTGCTTAAAGCCATCGAAGAGATGAACGCGGCTAACGATAAGAAAGTGATAAAGACATGGTCCAGACCATCGACCATATTCCCACAGATGGTAGGACATACGATAGCGGTACATGACGGGCGTAAGCACGTTCCCGTATATATAACGGAAGATATGGTAGGACACCGTCTGGGAGAATTTGCTCCGACGAGGACCTACAGAGGCCATGCTGCCGACAAGAAAGTAAATAAGTAAGAAAAGGAGATAAAAAATGGAAGCAAAAGCAGTTGCAAAATATGTGAGAATGTCTCCTATCAAACTTAAGCCTGTTACCGATCTGGTAAGAGGAAAGGATTTAAACGAGGCATTGAACATTCTGAAGTTCACTCCCGGTAAAGGAGCTGAGATAGTGGAAAAGGTTGTCAAGTCCGCCGCTGCTAACGCGGATGTAAAGGAAATGAATACAGACAATCTTTATGTCGCCGAAGTTTATGCCAACCAGGGGCCGACTATGAAGAGATGGAGAGCCGGATCACAGGGCAGAGCGTCGATAATACTGAAGAGAAGCAGCCATGTGGGCGTTACTCTCAAGGAAAGAAATTAGGATAGGAGGTTCAATAAATGGGTCAGAAAGTAAGTCCTCATGGGCTGAGAGTAGGCGTAATAAAAGACTGGGATTCAAAATGGTACGCAGATAAGACTAAGTTTGCCGATTACCTCATTGAAGATAATAAAGTAAGAGACTTCGTAAAGAAAAAGCTGTATGCCGCGGGAGTATCAAAGATCGTACTGGAGAGAGCCGCGGAAAACAAGCTGAAGGTGATCGTAATGACAGCCAAACCCGGCATGGTAATAGGAAGGTCGGGGACCGGCATCGATGAGCTCAAAGGAGAGCTGGAAAAGATGACGGGAAAGACTATCATCATCGATATAAAAGAAGTGAGAAGATCGGAGCTGGACGCTCAGCTGACAGCCGAAAGTATCGCTCAGGCTCTGGAGAGAAGAGTTTCCTTCAGAAGAGCCATGAAGCAGGCCATAGGCAGGACCATGAAGGCCGGAGCCAAGGGTATCAAGGTCCTCACATCGGGAAGACTGGGCGGTGCGGAAATCGCCAGATCCGAAAAGTACAGCGAGGGTAACGTTCCACTCCACACCCTGAGAGCCGACATCGATTACGGATTCGCGGAAGCGGATACGACTTACGGCAAACTGGGCGTGAAGGTATGGATAAATCACGGAGAGATACTCGACAAGGGCCTCAAGAGCGCAGTGCCTGAAGAAAAGAATGACAGAAGAGACGGCAAGAAGAGAGGCGACAGAAGACAGAGAAGAGACGGTGACAGAAGACCTAGAAGAGATGACAGAAGACACGACAGAGCTGAAGCCGCGCCTAAAGCTGTCAACATGAGAGTTAGAAAGCCGAAGGTAGATCCTGAGGAGGAAGCGGCCAAGAAGGCGGCTGCCGAAGCACAGGAGGCTCAGGCACAGGAAGCACAGGTCGAAGAATCACAGACTGCCGCGGAAGCGCCTGCTGACGCCGCATCTGAAGAATAGACGAAAGGAGGACGTTGTCATGTTAATGCCAAAGCGCGTTAAACGTAGAAGAGTCCACAGAGGCAGAATGAAGGGCAAGGCAACGAAGGGCAACACCGTAACGTACGGTGATTACGGTCTTGCAGCCACTGAATGTGGATGGATAACTTCGAATCAGATAGAAGCAGCCAGAATTGCGATGACCAGATCCGTCAAGAGAGGCGGTAAGGTATATATAAAGATATTCCCGCACAAGCCGGTAACGAAGAAGCCGGCCGAAGTACGAATGGGTTCCGGTAAAGGTGCTCCTGAGTACTGGGTAGCGGTTGTAAAGCCGGGCAGGATAATGTTCGAGATAGAGGGCGTTACCGAGGCGCAGGCCAGAGAAGCGATGAGGCTGGCGGCTCACAAGCTGCCTGTCAAGTGCAAATTTGCCATCAGAGACCAGGAATTAGCAAAGGGTGGTGAAGCATAATGGAATTGAAGAAAATCAGAGAAATGTCAGAAGCTGAGCTGAACGCGGAACTGTCAAAGATGAAGAAGGATCTCTTCAATCTCAGATTCCAGCATGTTACGGGACAGCTTGAAAATCCGATAAAGATGCGTGAAACGAAGAGAGACATCGCGAGAGTCAAGACCATTATCAGGGAAAAGGAACTCGCGAAGGTTCAGGGCTAACGGAAAGGAGGATGTATTATGGCAGTTGAAAGAAACAGAAGAAAGACAAGAGTCGGCATGGTCGTAAGCGATAAGATGGACAAGACAATTGTCGTAGCGGTTGAAGACTTCGTAAGACATTCCCTTTACGGAAAGGCTGTAAAGAGAACCAAGAAAGTCAAGGCTCACGACGAGAACAATGAATGCCAGATAGGCGATAAAGTTAGAATCATGGAGACGAGACCTCTGTCCAAGGACAAGAGATGGAGACTTGTCAACATCGTTGAAAAAGTTAAGTAAAGGAGGCGCCTAACGATGATCCAGACTGAAACGAGATTAAAGGTCGCTGACAACTCCGGCGCTAAAGAACTTTTATGCATACGTATCCTGGGTGGAACCAGCCGTCAGTACGCTCACATCGGAGATGTGATCGTCTGCGCGGTAAAGGACGCTACGCCGGGTGGAGTTGTGAAAAAGGGCGAAGTAGTCAGAGCCGTTATTGTTAGAACGAAGCAGGGTGCCAGAAGAGTGGACGGCAGCTATGTGAAGTTCGATCAGAACGCGGCTGTAGTTATAAAGGAAGATTTACAACCGGTTGGAACCCGTATCTTCGGACCTGTAGCAAGAGAGCTGAGAGATAAGGGATTCATGAAGATAGTGTCCCTGGCACCGGAAGTATTGTAGGAGGTGTACGAGATGCGAATTAAGAAAGATGACACTGTAATAGTACTGACCGGCAAGGACAAAGGCGTTACCGGCAAGGTACTGAAGGCCATGCCTAAAGAAGGCAGGGTGATAGTGGAAGGCGTTAATGTGCAGACGAAGCACCAGAAGCAGACTCAGAAGGAAGCCGCTGAGATAAAGCATCAGGAAGGCCCTATCGATGTTTCGAACGTCATGTACTATGATACTAAAGCAAAGCAGCCAAGCAGAATAGGCTATAAAGTAGAGAACGGCAAGAAGGTCAGAGTAGCTAAGAAGACCGGCGCCGTAATAGACTAGGAAAGGAGGAGACGGTTTTGGCAAGATTGAGAGAGTCTTATAAGAACGACGTGTTTCCGGCATTGATGGAGCAGTTTAAATATACCAACGTGATGGAAGTGCCGAAGCTGGAAAAGGTCACGATCAACATGGGTCTCGGCGAAGCTAAGGAAAACGCCAAGATAATGGAAAGCGCTATAGAAGAGATAAGCCTCATCACAGGGCAGAGACCTGTAGTGACCAGAGCGAGAAAATCCATAGCCAACTTCAAGGTGAGACAGGGAATGCCTGTCGGAGCCAAGGTCACCCTCAGGGGCGAAAACATGTACGATTTCATCGACAAGTTGTTCAACATCGCTCTTCCGAGAGTAAGAGACTTCAAGGGCGTGAGCAAGAACTCCTTTGACGGCAGAGGAAATTACTCCATGGGTATAAAGGAGCAGCTCATATTCCCTGAGATCAACTATGATAAAGTTGATACCATAAAGGGCATGAATATAGTATTCACGACATCAGCGAAGACAGACGAAGAGGCCGCAGCGCTGCTGGCAGGTCTGGGACTGCCGTTCGAGAAGTAAGAGCAGTTCAACGATTGCGCTCGGAGATTATATAAGGAGGGAAAAAATGGCTAAAACATCTCTCAAAGTGAAGCAGCAGAGAAAACCTAAGTTTTCGACACGTGCATATACGAGATGCAGGATATGCGGAAGACCACATTCTGTACTGAGAAAATACGGCATCTGCCGTATCTGCTTCAGAGAGCTTGCCTATAAGGGAGAGATCCCAGGCGTGAGAAAAGCAAGCTGGTAATACGAGTTAAAGCACTACTATCCGTTAAGCAGCATGATTGCTGAACTGGCGGAGGAAGGAGAATATATAAGATGACAATGACAGATCCTATTGCAGATATGCTGACAAGAATCAGGAACGCAAATACTGCAGGTCATAAAACGGTCGATATTCCCGCTTCTAAGATGAAGAAAGCTATCGCGGGCATATTGAAGGAAGAAGGATACATCGAGGACTTCAAGGTGACGGAAGATAACAAGCAGGGCATGATCACAGTCACTATGAAGTACGGTCCTAATAAAGAAAGAGTTATAAGCGGAATCAGAAAGATTTCAAAGCCGGGCCTTAAATCGTACGCCAAGGCCAATGAGATCCCAAGAGTTCTGGGCGGACTGGGCATCGCGGTGATTTCCACATCCAAAGGAGTCATCAGTGATAAGGAAGCCAGACAGCTGGGTATCGGCGGAGAAGTAATCTGTTATGTATGGTAGGAGGAAAGAACAATGTCAAGAATAGGTAAGAAACCAATCACTCTTCCTGCCGGCGTTGAGGTCAAGGTCGATGATAAGAATGTCGTGACCGTTAAGGGACCGAAAGGCGAATTGCAGGAAAAGGTAAGCGATTTACTGACTATAGAGAACAAGGACAACGTAGTGACGGTATCGAGAGACGGAGACGATGCCGAGAAGAGAGCTCAGCACGGACTGGCAAGAGCGCTGATAAGCAACATGGTGATCGGCGTTAGCGAAGGGTACGAAAAGAAGCTCCAGCTGGTAGGCGTAGGTTATAAAGCCGAGAAGAAGGGCAAGAAGCTGGTGATGAACCTGGGATATTCGCACCCTGTTGAGCTGGAAGACCCGGAAGGCATCACTACAGAGGCTCCGGATGCTACAACTGTCATAGTTAAAGGTATAGACAAAGCTAAGGTCGGAAATTACGCTGCGAACATAAGAGCCTGGAGAGCTCCTGAACCTTATAAGGGCAAGGGGATCAGATATGAGGGCGAATACATTCGCAGAAAAGAAGGTAAGACCGGGGCTTCATCATAAGGAAAGGAGTAAAGTAAAATGGCTAAAGAAAGCAGAAATGATAAGCGTGTTGCCAGACACCAGAGAATCAGAAAAAACCTTTATGGAACTCCTGAGAAGCCTAGGCTCTGCGTTTTCAGAAGCAGTAAGAATATTTCCGTTCAGATTATCGACGATGTAAACGGAGTTACGCTTGCTTCAGCATCTACTGTCGACAAGGAATTGAAGTCACAAGTCGGATACGGCGGCAACAAGGAAGCTGCCAAAGCAGTAGGAGAAGCTATCGCGAAAAGGGCACTGGCCAAGGGTATCGAAGAGGTTACCTTTGACAGAGGCGGATTCCTCTATCACGGAAGAGTAAAGGAACTTGCCGACGGAGCCCGTGAAGCAGGTTTGAAATTCTAACAGGAGGTAAGTTGAATGCGAAATACTATAGATGTATCAAAGCTGGAGCTGAGCGAAACTATCGTGAGCATCAGACGTGTAGCGAAGACCGTTAAAGGCGGAAGAAATATGAGATTCAGCGTTACGGTAGTCGTAGGCGACGGCGAAGGTCACGTAGGCGTTGGCCTCGGCAAAGCTCAGGAAATTCCGGAAGCGGTGAGAAAGGCCACTGAGGACGCGAAGAAAAGCATCATAGAAGTTCCTACTGTGGGTACGACTATCCCTCACAGGAATCTGGGGATTTTCGGAGCAGGCAGAGTGCTGCTGATGCCGGCTATGCCGGGTACCGGAGTAATCGCCGGTTCATCGGTGCGTACTGTTCTGGAAGCCGCAGGGATCAAGGATATCAGAGCCAAGTCCATCGGTTCCAATAATACGGGAAATATGGCGTACGCCACGCTGGAAGGACTTAAGAGCCTCATGACCGTGGAGCAGGTGGCAGCCAAGCGAGGAAAGACCCCGCAGGAAATTCTAGGATAAGAGGAGGCAGAAACAATGGCAAAGATGATAAAAGTCACATTGACGAAAAGTGTTATTGGCGCTTCCCCAAAACAGAAGAAAGTTGTAGAAGCGTTAGGACTTAAGAAGATGCACCAGTCGGTTGAACTCATTGACTCTCCGGTGACCAGGGGAGCTATAAACAAGGTTCCGCATCTTTTGACTGTAGAAGAGCTATAGGATGGGAGGTGCAAGCGAAATGAAACTTCATGAATTAAGAGCTGTTCCGGGAGCGACTAAGGCCCCTAAGAGAAAAGGTCGAGGTACAGCTACGGGACAGGGGAAGACTGCCGGAAGAGGTATGAATGGACAGAAGTCCAGAAGCGGCGGCGGTGTCAGACCTGGATTCGAAGGAGGTCAGATGCCTCTTTACAGGAGAATTCCTAAGAGAGGATTCACCAATATCTGGAGAACGGAGTATACAGTTCTCAACGTGGAAGATCTCAACAGGTTCGAGGAGGGCACAGTGGTGACTCCGGAACTTATAAAGGAAGCCGGAATGGCCAAACAGGTCAAGGATGGCATCAAGATCCTCGGAAACGGTAACATCGAAAAGAATCTGACGGTTCAGGCCCATAAATTCAGCAAGACTGCAGTAGAGAAGATAGAAGCTGCCGGAGGAAAGGCCGAGGTGATCTAATGGAGATGATCAGAACAGTCGCAAAAGCTTGGAACATTCCTGACATCAGAAAGAAAATCATATTCACGCTGCTTATGCTGTTGATTTTCAGAATCGGATCCCAGATCCCTGTACCGGGGATCGACAGGGAAGTGCTTGCCCAAACTTTTGACAGCGAAACAGGGCTTTTTGCTCTGTTCAATCTGTTCTCAGGAGGCGCGTTCAGTAACTTTACCATATTCGCGTTGAGTATCACACCATATATCACTGCCTCCATCATTCTTCAGCTTTTGACCATCGCTGTTCCGTCTCTGGAACGGCTGGCGAGAGAAGGAACCGAAGGAAGAAAAAAGATAGCGCAGTATACTCGTTATCTCACAGTTGTACTGGCGATAGTCCAGGCCATCGGAGTTTCCATAGGGCTCTTCAGGCAGGCGCTTATCAGCACCGATGTGTTTTCCGTCGCTGTGATCGTTCTGGTGCTTACGGCGGGAACCACATTCCTCATGTGGCTGGGTGAGCAGATAAATGAATACGGTATCGGAAACGGCATATCGCTGATAATATTCGCGGGAATAATCTCCAGACTCCCGTCAGGTATCCAGGAGATCTGGGTAAGAGTACAGGATGGGACCATGAGCATCGTTACGTTGATTCTGTTCATCATCTTCTGTGTGCTGGTAATTGTCGGTATCATAGAAGTGCAGCAGGGCCAGAGGAGGATCCCGGTACAGTATGCAAAGAGAGTCGTAGGAAGGAAGATGTACGGAGGACAGGCAACTCACATTCCTTTGAAGGTGAATCAGGCCGGCGTCATCCCGGTAATATTCGCCATGTCATTCCTGCAGTTTCCGCTGACAATAACATATTTTATGGATAGCAGCAGTGGTGTGGCAGCATGGATAGAAAAATGGCTTTCTCCGACGGGAACGCCGGGAGTGTGGGTATACGCCGTGTGTAATGTAGCTCTGATAATATTCTTCACCTACTTCTACACTTCCGTGACCTTTAATCCGCTGGAGGTAGCTCAGAACATGAAGGCCAACGGAGGCTTTATCCCGGGTATCAGGCCGGGTAAGGCTACGGTTGAATACTTAAACAGAGTTATGACAAGAATTACCTTTGTGGGAGCGATTTTCCTGGCGGCAGTCGCCATACTGCCTACGATAGTGAGCCAGCTGGGCGGACTCAATTTCCACTTCGGCGGGACTTCACTGCTGATCGCTGTGGGTGTGGCGCTTGATACCATGAAACAGCTGGAACAGCAAATGGTAATGAGAAATTATCAGGGATTCCTGAAATAGTGCTCTTTTGAAGAATTGGAGGTTGAGCATGAATTTAATATTATTAGGGCCTCCGGGCGCGGGAAAAGGCACCCAGGCTGCGAAAATCGTCAAGAAGTATGATATCCCCCACATTTCGACGGGAGATATATTCAGGGCTAACATCAAGGAAGGCACGGAGCTGGGGAAGAAGGCGCAGGAATACATGAACAGAGGAGAACTGGTTCCCGATGAGCTGGTCGTTGAGATAGCTACCGACAGGTTAAAGGCTGACGACTGCAGGAACGGATTCCTTCTGGATGGATTCCCAAGGACAGTCTTTCAGGCTGAAAAGCTGGATGAGTTCCTGGAAGCACAGGGTAAAAAAGTAGACCACGTACTCGATATAGATGTCAATAAGGAAGAGCTGATGATACGACTGACGGGAAGAAGAGTCTGCAAGAAATGCGGCGCCTCCTATCATGTTGTCAACATACCTCCGAAGAAGGAAGGCATCTGCGACGTATGCGGCGCTGAGCTGGAACAGCGAAAGGACGATAACGAGGAGACCGCGGCTAACAGGATCGAAGTATACAACAAGGAAACAAAGCCCCTCATAGATTATTACGAGAAGGCGGGGAACATAGCACATATAGACGGAACCATCGGTCTGGAAAATGTGTTCAACGCTATCGTGGACATATTGGGTGAGTAGATATGATAATAATCAAATCGGATGAAGAGATAGATCTGATGAGGGAATCAGGCAAGGTGACAGCGTTTATATTAAAGGAGCTGGAAGATTTCATCAAGCCTGGTATATCTACCGCAGACATAGACAGATTTGTTGAAGACACCATCAGAGGAAACGGGATGATACCTACCTTCAAAGGGTATGGCGGATTTCCGGCCAGCGCGTGCGTATCCATTAACGAAGAAGTAGTCCACGGGATCCCGGATAAGAAGAGGATAATAAAAGATGGCGATATAGTCAGCGTGGATGTAGGATCTACCTACAAAGGGTACGTCAGCGATGCGGCCAGGACCTATCCCGTAGGTAAGGTGAGCGATATAGCGCAGAAGCTTATAGACGTTACGAGAGAAAGCTTTTTTGCAGGGCTGGAATTCTGCAAAGTGGGATGCAGACTGTCGGACATTTCACATGCGGTGCAGGTGAAGGCAGAGAGCGAAGGCTTTTCGGTGATACGTGATTTCGTAGGCCATGGCGTGGGACAGAACATGCATGAGGAACCGCAGATACCTAACTACGGAAAGGCCGGCAGAGGTCCGCGTCTGGCAAAGGGCATGGTATTCGCCATCGAACCGATGATATGCGAAGGCGGGTACGATGTAAAGACCCTTTCCAACAACTGGACTGTGGTCACTCTGGACGGTAAGCTGGCAGCACATTATGAGAATACTGTGGCGATAACCGATGGTGAGCCGGAACTGCTCACATTGGCTTACTAAAAGCGAGGTGTTAAGAATGGCGAAGAAAGATGTCATAGAGGCGGAAGGTAAAGTAATAGAGGCGCAGCCTAACGCGATGTTCATTGTTGAGCTTGAGACCGGTCATAAAGTATTGGCACATGTTTCGGGCAAGATAAGGACTAATTATATCAGGATTATCCCAGGGGATAAGGTGAAGGTGGAGCTTTCGCCGTATGATCTTACAAGAGGCAGGATCACATGGAGAGGCAAAGCATAAGAGCATAGATGAAGGCGGATACAAAGGAGGATTAAAATGAAAGTCAGAGCTTCCGTAAAGCCTATCTGTGAAAAGTGCAAGGTGATCAAAAGAAAAGGCAAGGTAATGGTTATCTGTGAGAATCCTAAGCACAAGCAGAGACAAGGCTAAAAGAACAGAAAAGAATTTGTATTGAAAGAACATCCCGTTTATATTACTATCTGCCGATGAGATATCGGTGAGAAAGGTGACGGAAGATGGGAACAGGAGGAAAATATGGCTCGTATAGCCGGTGTAGACTTACCAAATGAAAAAAGGATAGAAGCAGGTCTCACCTATATCTACGGTATAGGATGGGCGACTTCAAGAAAGATTTTAGAGAAGACCGGAATCAACCCAGATACCAGAGTCAAGGATCTGACAGAGGAAGAAGCCGGTAAGATCAGAAAGGTCATCGAAGCTGAGTACATGGTGGAGGGTGACCTGAGAAGAGATGTCAATATGAACATCAAGAGACTGATGGAAATCGGATGCTACAGAGGAATCAGACACAGAAGAGGTCTTCCTGTAAGAGGACAGAAGACAAAGACGAACGCCAGAACTAGAAAAGGTCCTAAGAAGACCGTAGGAAGAAAGAAGAAGTAAAGGAGGTAGAACGATATGGCTAAAGCTGTAAAGAAGGCTGTCAGAAAAAAGAGAAAAGAACGTAAGAATGTTGAAAAAGGCCAGGCTCATATCCAGGCTACCTTTAACAATACATTGGTGACCCTGACTGATATGGCGGGAAATGCTCTTTCCTGGTCCAGCGCAGGCTCACTTGGTTTTAAGGGTTCGAGGAAGTCGACTCCATTCGCGGCGCAGTCGGCTGCCGAAGAAGCTGCTAAGGCGGCTATGGAACACGGTTTGAAAACAGTAGAGGTTTACGTGAAAGGTCCTGGATCCGGCAGAGAAGCTGCCATAAGAGCTCTTCAGACGGCAGGTCTTGAGATCACGATGATAAAGGATATTACACCTATACCGCACAACGGATGCAGACCGCCTAAGCGCAGAAGAGTCTGATAGGAAGGGAGGAAACGAATTATGGCAGTAAACAGAGACCCGATTTTAAAGAGATGCAGATCTCTTCAGATAGATCCCAGCCACCTGGGTATTTTCAAGGAGTCGAAGAGAACTTCTCAGAGAAATACGAGAAAAATGAGCGATTACGGCTTGCAGCTCCGTGAGAAGCAGAGAGCTAAGTTCGTATACGGCGTTCAGGAAAAGCAGTTCAGGAACACGTTCGAAAAGGCCGCTAAGAAGAAGGGTATCACAGGTGAAAACCTTCTCATCATGCTGGAAAAGAGGCTGGACAATGTGGTTTACAGGATGGGGCTTTCGACTACGAGAAGAGAAGCCAGACAGCTGGTTACTCACAGCCACTTCCTGGTAAATGGAAAGAAGGTCAATATCCCTTCTTATCAGGTAAAGCCGGGGGATGTGATAAAGGTCAGAGAAAAGAGCTTAAGCTCTCCTAAGTTCCAGGAGATCAAGGACATGACAGTAGGCATCCCGGCATGGCTCTCCGTAGACAGAGATAAGCTGGAAGGAAAAGTACTGGCTGACCCGACCAGAGATCAGATAGACACGCCAATAGAAGAACACTTGATCGTCGAATTGTACTCCAAGTAGTCTCTTTGCCAGGAGACGGAAGGCAGTTATCGCGCGGATTTCTGCTCTTCTGATCCTGACAGAAGGCTGACGCGGGTTTCGGTCCGGACCGGATCTGCGATAGTTCAGGTAGCGATAAGTTATCGTTTTGAATGAAAAAGGAGGGTTTTGAGTGATAGAAATCGAAAAACCGACAATCGAATGCATATTTTCAGACGAAGATCCCAATTACGGAAAATTTGTGGTAGAGCCTCTTGAAAGAGGATATGGTACTACTTTAGGGAACAGCCTGAGAAGAATTCTTCTGAGCTCATTGCCAGGTGTTGCCGTTACTTCCGTTAAGATCGACGGTATCCTTCACGAGTTTTCGACCATTCCGGGCGTCAAAGAGGACGTTACCGAGATCATATTGAATCTCAAAAAATTGGCGATAAAGCTCAACGGAGAAAATACCAAGAGAGTGCTGATAAATGCTATAGGGCCTAAGGAGGTCACTGCGGCTGACATCCTGGGAGACGCGGATGTGGAGATATTCAACCAGGATCTTCATATAGCGACTCTCGAGGAAAATGCTACACTCATAATGGAGATCAATCTGGCCAGGGGAAGAGGATATGTTCCTGCGGAGATGAACAAAGACGAGAACACACCGATTTCGGTCATCCCTACTGATTCCATCTATACGCCTGTAAGAAAGGTGAATTTCACGGTGGAGAACACTAGAGTAGGTCAGGTGACGGATTACGACAAGCTTATACTGGAAATATGGACCGATGGCTCCATCACCCCTAGTGAAGGCGTGTCCATAGGTGCCAAGATAATGCAGGAGCATCTGAACCTGTTTGTTGAGCTTACCGATTCCACTGAGAGCATGGAGATCATGGTGGAAAAAGAAGAAAACCAGAAGGAAAAGGCTCTCGAAATGACCATCGAAGAGCTGGAACTTTCGGTAAGATCCTTCAACTGCCTCAAGAGAGCTGCTATCAATACGGTAGAAGAGCTTACTCAGAGGAGTGAGGAGGACATGATGAAGGTAAGGAACCTCGGAAAGAAATCTCTCGACGAGGTAAAACATAAACTCGAGGAGCTGGGGCTGAGTCTCAGACAGAGTGACGAATAAGAATAAATAATACAGGAGGAAACAGCGATGCCAGGATATAGAAAATTAGGCAGATCTTCAGCTCACAGAAAAGCTATGCTGAGAAATCTTGTTACCGACCTTTTCAGGGAGGGCAGGATCATGACGACTGATACGAGAGCTAAAGAAGCCAGAAGACAGGCAGAAAAGATGATAACACTTGCGAAGCGCGGCGATCTTCACGCCAGGAGACAGGTGTTGGCATATGTATACGATGAAGCCGTTGTAGCCAAGTTGTTCGATGAGATCGCACCGAAATACGAGGACAGACAGGGCGGCTACACGAGGATCCTTAAACTCGGTCCTAGGCAGGGAGATAACGCCGAGATGGCGTTCCTGGAACTGGTTTAGGACAGACGCATAAAAAATAATACTATCGGATAGAGGCGCGGGATTTATCAGTAGCCTTCACGGTCCGGCAGAGGGAAGCCGGGATACCGTGGAGGTGAAAGGAAATTTCGCCGAAGGAGCTTACGCGCCCCGCGCAGCTCCTGGGACGCCGTAAAATATGCGGCGTACTGTCACATTAAGTGGAGCACTATCGATATAGCGGAAACGCGGAGCAAACGCCATGGATGCTGTTTCGATAGTGTCCATGGCGTTTTTTCATATTTTGAAGGAAGAGACGTTATCACACTAATATATGAAGTAAAATCGGAGGGATAAAATGGAGAAGGTTAAAAGCAGAGCTTTCAGAGTTATCATGATAGCAGCTCTGCTGGTAATGGCCTTTCCTCTGCTGGCTTTTGCAGAGGATGGAGCCGGGGAACCGGCGCTGTACGCTACGGCATGGGCGGCATTGCCACCTATAGCGGCTATATTGCTGGCTATAATCACTAAGGAGGTATACAGCTCGCTTTTCATCGGCGTGGTGATCGGTGGAGTCATTTATGCCGGAAACTTTGAAGGGACTATGACCCATGTCATAAGCGACGGGATAATCGCGTCGCTGTCGGATTCCTATAACGTAGGTATACTGGTATTCCTGGTGATACTGGGCGTCATCGTAGCGTTGCTGAACAAATCAGGCGGATCGAAGGCTTTCGGCGCCTGGGCCAGTCACAGGATAAAGACGAAGATGGGTGCGCAGTTCGCTACCATAGTTCTGGGGATACTGATTTTCGTAGACGATTATTTCAATTGTCTCACCGTAGGGAGCGTTATGTCGCCGCTGGCGGAAGCTAACGGCGTACCCAGGACGAAGCTGGCTTATCTGATAGATTCGACGGCAGCTCCCGTCTGCATCATCGCGCCTATATCTTCCTGGGCGGCAGCCGTAACCGGGTTTGTGGAAGGCGAGAACGGGTTCACTCTGTTCATCCAGGCCATTCCATTCAATTTTTACGCGCTCCTCACTATCGCTATGATGTTCCTCATCGTGGGGATGAAATTCGATTATGGCAAGATGAGGGAGTATGCCAATAAGATACAGGAGTCCAAGGGAGACCAGGCTGCGGACTTTTCTACGGAAGAGAAGAAAGGAAAGCGTGAGGGTAAGGTCATAGATCTGGTGTTCCCTATCATAATACTGATCATCGCATGCATAGTAGGAATGATATATACAGGGGGATTTTTCAGCGGCACCAGCTTTGTCCAGTCCTTCTCCCAGTGTGACGCTTCTGTGGGGCTGTCTCTGGGCAGTGTGTTCGCGCTCATCGTGATAGTTATCATATATGTGGCAAGAGGTGTGCTGACATTCAAGGAAAGCATGGACTGCGTGCCGGAGGGCTTCAAGGCCATGGTAGCGCCTATCCTCATTCTTACGCTGGCCTGGACTCTTAAAGCTATGACCGACAGCCTCGGGCTGGCTGTGTTTGTATCGACAGCTACCGAATCTGTGGCCGGATCCTTCATGAGCCTGCTCCCGGCTATCATATTCGCCATCGGATGCGGTCTGTCATTCGCGTCAGGCACATCCTGGGGAACCTTCGGGATACTGATACCTATCGTCGTAGAAGTGTTCCAGGGAAGCGATCCGCAGCTGATGATAATATCCATATCGGCCTGCATGGCGGGAGCCGTGTGCGGAGATCACTGTTCGCCGATCTCGGATACCACTATCATGTCCAGCGCCGGTTCCAGATGTAATCATATGGCTCACGTAGTGACTCAGCTGCCGTACGCCCTGACAGTAGCATCGATATCCTTTGTTACATATATCGTAGCCGGGTTTACAAGAAGCGCGTGGATATCCTTGCCGGTGGGACTCATCATCCTTATCGTCGTATTGGTAGTGATAAAGAAGGCGCAGAAACCATTGGAAGATGATAACGCTGCGGCTGAAGCGTGATCTACAGGAACGTTAAAGCCATGCAGAAAAAGGAGCCGTCACGACGGGAATGCTAAAATGGACCTGTTATCGATGCGCAATAGGCATAAATTACGGTCGAGTGATGTTCACAGATGGTGCAAAATGCCTAAAATCCATAAAATACTCGACATTTTGGCATAAAATCAACGGGGACCTATACGAAATATGCCTAAAACAGCATCTGAAACTGATTTTTTATTATTTCGTCATCAGAAGGCTTTGAAATACAATGGGCATTATGCCTATTGGGAAGCAAAATCCTCTGTTATAGGCATTTCTTGATGAAGCGATAACAGGATCTTGCAGCCGACAATCCGTATCGAAACGGGGCCGCCGCATTAACAGTTACTTTCCGTTAATGCGACAGCCCCGTTTTCAGTTGCATGATATCATTTGTATTGCCTCATCGTTCATAGACGATCTGACCGTCGATCACCGTCATATCAGCCTTTAATGATTTCAGCTCCTCTACAGGAGTGTCCAGGATATTCTCTGAGAGGATCACAAGATCCGCCAGCTTGCCCGGTTCGATGCTTCCCTTGATCTTTTCCTCCAAAGAGGCGTAAGCACCATTGTAGGTATACATCCTGATGGCATCCATGATACCGATCCTCTGATCTTTTCCGGCAACGATACCGCTGCATTTATCGGCCCGTGTCAGAGCTCCGTATAAGCCTATCATCGGATCTGCTTCTATGACCGGAGAATCAGATCCCAGAGCAGCTGTGATACCATTGTCCAGATATGATCTCAGAGGGAACATCCAGTTCACTCTGTCTCCGTAATATTTGACATATATCTCGGCGTTTTCATTGAAAAATCCGGGGTTTGGGACAGGTACGATGCCTGCTTTTTTTATTCTTGAAAGCAGATTTTCGTTGATGATACCGCAATGCTCTATCCTGTGTCTGCATGGACGCGGATTTTGCGCCATGGCTCGTTCGATGGCGGTCAGTATCACATCGACTGCTACATCGCCTACAGCATGGGCGGAAACATTGAAGCCGGCATTGTGGGCCTTTATTATTATATCGTCAGCCTCTTCCTGTGTGTAAAGCTGTATACCCTTGAGAGCAGGGTCGTGGCTGTAAGGCTGGCTCGTGGCGCAGGAAGGACCGCTGGTACTTCCGTCTATCAGGATCTTTACGTGTCCAAGCCTGAAGTGGTCGTCACCGAGGCCTCCGTGTATCCCCGTGGAAATGAAGTCGTTGACCCATTCGATAGTTTTCTTCTTTCCATAGGCATGATACAGAAGGTTGTACATGCGGACTTTGATGATGCCGTTTCTGCAGGCGTCCTGATACAGACCTATGGTTTCCTCTCCATAGAAGCTGCCGTCGTGCATGCTTGTGACGCCGTAACTCAGGAGAATATCGTTGGCAGCCTTGAATGATCTGATATATTCATCCTTCGTATATATCACTTTGTCCCACATGTAGGTGCATGCCGTTTCTTTAAGAAGTCCTGTCATGCGGCCGTTTTCATCCACTACCACTTCTCCGGGAGCGAACATCTCAGGGCCCGTGACCCCTCCGGCCTTGAGAGCAAGAGTGTTGTAGACGCCCATGTGAAGGCAGCATCTCGTGAGCTGGACAGGGTTATCGGGAGCGGCTTCATCCAATTCATCTCTTGTCGGATGTCTGCCCTCCTTGAGTTTGCTCTGTTCATAGCCTGTCGCTTTTATCCATGCGCCTTTGGGTGCCTTTGCGGCAGCTTCACGGATCTTTTGCTGGATCTGGCTTATGGAAGTGACTTTATTGCTGTTACAATCGATTATGACGGCTGCGTTCTGACCTGTCATTCCCAGATGCATGTGAGAATCTATGAATCCGGGAAGAAGAGCTCTTCCGGCCAGATCAATGACGCTGGTATCAGGACCCAGCCACATTTCCGCTCCGGCGTTGTCGCCGACGTATACTATTCTGTTGCCCTTTACGGCGACAGCCTCACACAGTGAGTTTGCGGAGTCGACGGTCACCACGACGCCATTTTTGAATATCATGTCCGCGTATAATGAAAGAGATCTGTTCATATTTTCATGCCTCCTTTCTTGCATTTGATATGATGCGGCTCGTGGCTTCATGCCTCTTCTGCGGCTTCCGATTCTTCGTACAGCTGATCCATGATATAGTCAGGGAAGAATTTTCTCAGAGTTTCTTCAGAGGCCGGCTTTGTGACAAGGCTCACGATGATGAATATTGGGATATTGACCATCAGACCCCAGATCCCTGCATGGATGTATAACGGATTAGGCCATATGATATTGAAGATAGCCACTACGAATACGCCTGAGGCAAGGCCTGCGACAGCTCCGGCCTTAGTAGCTCTCGGCCAGCACAATACGCCCAGCATACAAGGAAATAACTGGCCTATGAAGCCATAACATACGAGAAGTATGTTGACCAGCTCACCCGGATTCGTCACTGAAAGAGGGAAGGCGATGAGAAAAATGACTACCAGCAGCAATTTTCTCTGGAGTTTTCCCTCTTTTTCCGGAGACAGCTTCGCCGCCGGAGCGATGACATCGTGGGTCAGCGTGAATGTGCTGGTGTGGAACTGCGGCTCGGCAGATGATTGGGATGCGGCAAGGATCCCCGCTCCCAGAAGGCCTGTGAGCCACCATGGCAGATTATCGAGGCAGTACTGGAGCGCTACCTGATCGGTGGATTCCCCGTTAAAATCCGTATATGCGAACACACATACCAAGCCCACTATCATCATCGGGATCATGACGAAGTAAAAGACCGGAACGTAAAGGTACTGCTTCCTGGCGGTGTCTTCGTCCTTTGCTCCGGAAGCCCATACCCAGAATTGAGGCCAGAAGGAGAAGATACTGATGAGTATTGAAGTGGTCCAGTATATCGGAGGGAAATTGTCCATCGCGCCCGGCAATGTCAGATATTGGGGTGAGGTCTCCTGGAGCGTCCTGAAAGCTTCGGCGATGTCAAGATCTCCCATGGCAGTATAGACGACGAAAAGACCTACCATTATGGAAAGGCAGAACATCAGTACGCCCTGGAGGACGTTGGTCCAGCCAATGGCTCTCAGACCGCTTTTATATACATAAAATGCGATGGCTGAGACTATGATAAGTTCTCCCAGCCACAGCGGGATGGTGCCATGGCTCATTACATACAGTATATTACCTGATCCGATGACCTGGACGAGAGAGTTGCCTATGACGGCAAAGGCTCCGACGACACCGCAGAGTATACGGAGAAACGGTGATTCGAACCTGGCGCCGATGCCTTCAGCCTGTGTCCTGTACCCGCTTTTGAGAGCAAGTCTGGTCACTCTTGGGGACATGAGATAACAGGCGTACACCATGAAAGCCATATAGATGACCACATACAGACATGCTACCCCTCTGCTGTAGCCCCAGCCGGGAGCCCCGAGAAAAGTGTAAGAGCTCACATTCCCGGCTCCTGTCAGGAATATCATGACGATTATCCCCATGGTATTCCCTGAAGATGACCAGTTTTCCACTTTGTTCATATCAAGCTTCCCTTTGGCGCTGTAGCCGAGGATGCAGGCGATCACGGTATACATTATCGTGATGATGAACGGTCCCCATGAAGTCAGGAAATCCATATCAGTGAACCCCCCATCTGTAAGCGACAGTCAATACGATGATGACTACCAGAAGCGCACCTATGGCCATCCAGAGCATCAGAGGCAGGCCCAGGAACAAGATCGGCTTGTTGAAAATATTTACGACAGGTGAGATGGTGAACAGAAGACTCGCCACCATCAGAGCGAAGATTATCCACTCTTTTGGCTTGCGGGGCCTTACCATGACCCAGTTTTTCATCTTTTTTTCTTTCATTGTGATAAAGCCTCCTTGGTGATAAATGATGATATGTCGTCAACTGTCTTCATATATTGTAGAACTGTGGGAAAAATACTGCAAATATTTTAAGCGGTGACAGGCGTATATGGTGCAAAATCAGCAAAGTAATATGAGAAAAGTACAGGAAAAACGAAGAGAGCAGGTCAACTTTTCAGAACTGCTCTCTTTTGTTGTTATCTGTTATCGTTTGTGCTTTCTTTATTTTTTTCCACTGCGCCGGGCTTTCCAGCATCCTCTTCTTCATCCTCTTCTTCAGGATCGTAGACATATTCTATTATGTCTGATACGCCGCATTGGAGGATGGAGCAAAGCTGGCAGACCGTGTTAGTGGTAATGCTGTTTCCTCGTTTGATGGAATAGTAAGTAGACCGCGGGAAACCGCGTTTCGCCAGCTCATATGAGCTGACATTCTTTTCGCGCATCGTTTTGAAAAGGGGTTCGTAACTTATCATATCTGTGCACCTCACATGTCTATTGTACCCGTATACTCGGAAATCAAACATGTGCTAAAATACGCACATATCATGATGCGGACGTTACTCATCTGTATCGATGTATTCCATCACATCGGAGACGGAACAGTCCAGTATCCGGCAAAGCTGATTTATAGTGTTGGTACTGACGCTGTTCCCCTGCTGGATAGAATAATAGGTAGCTTTTGAGAAACCTCTTTTAAAGAGAGCGTAAGAAGACATATTCTTTTCTGACATCGTTTTAAACAGTGGTGCGTAGCTTATCATATCTTTTCCCCTTCGATCATGTTCAAAATAATTTTAAACTTATACTCGGATATTGAAAATGTATAAATATTCGAGTATAATTATATGAAACCGATGGCATGTTTTTGTGAAGTTTTCGAAAGAGGAGCAGTAATGTCAGAAATTAAAGGATTGTTTGAGAAGGTAAAGATCGAGAACCTCATGGCATTTCTTGTATACGGCACTGACTCGGAAGGCGAGAGCATAGACGATTACGAAGAAAAGCTGGAAGGTTCTTATGATAGCTTTCTGTCAGGGCTGGAACGGAAATATCCGGGGATCGACAGAAATGACAATGAACTGATGGATATGATATCGGATTTCGCGGGAGCCCATGATCATGTGTATTTTGAGGCGGGCGCACTGACAGGATTCCGGCTCTGCAGGAATATGGACAGAGAATACGAGAAGCGTTTCAATGTGGAGGAGCATGACGGAGCGGCAGACGCAGAAAAGGCAGATCCGGAAAAGATGCTGTCGGCAGAGACGCCTGGCAGGAGAAAAGCGCGGGAAGAAACGGGTCATATGGAAGGCGGCCTCAACGGAGGCAGGTTCACGGCCAGGCAATGGGATATCATAGAGGAGACGTTGTTCATGAATACGGAAAATGGAGCTGAGTATGGCAAGGCGGCGTACCATCAGGGCTTTGCTGACGCGCTGAAGCTCATGAGCGATATGTTCAAAACCATGTGATCGATCGGGAAATCATACGAAATTTACAGTTGGGAAGGGTAAAAGCGGACCAATTAATTCTTGAATATTATTCTTGATATGTGTATAATTATAAAAGTGATGAAAATATCGTAAAAAAGAATAAAAATATGAAGAAGGAGAACTGGATATGAAGAAAAGTGTAATTGCAGTTTTACTGGCTATGGTTCTCGTCTTTTCACTGTCGGCATGCGGCGGTGACAGCGAGGACACGAGCTCGGATACGGTAGTATACAAAGTCGGAACAGAGCCTACATTCCCGCCTTTTGACACTACTGATGAAGATCAGAACATAGTGGGTCTCGACATGGATATCATGAAGGCCATCGGCGAGGATCAGGGCTTTGAAGTCGAATTTGAGAATCTGTCCTTCGACGGACTCATCCCTGCTCTCCAGGCAGGTAATATCGATATCGTAGCCGCCGGAATGAACAAGGATGACCCTGAGAGACAGGAGCAGGTGGATTTCAGCGACGCTTATTATGAATCCCAGCTGTTCGTAGCCGTACCTGTGGACAACGATACGATAAACAGCATCGATGATCTTACTTCGGATATGAGAGTAGCGGCTCAGACGGGTACTACCGGTGCGGAGAAGGTAAAGGAACTGGCTGATTCAGGACAGATCGGTGAAGCTGTTATCCTCGATGGACTGGATACTGTAATGATGCAGCTGATAAACGGAGATGTACAGGCAGTCATCAATGACAAGCCTGTTACGGAAGCTTATATGGCTAAGCAGCCTGATAAGATCAAGATGGTAGGCGAGGCTCTCAATGCTGAGAATTATGGCTTCGCTGTACAGAAAGGCAATACGGAGCTTCTGGAGAAGATCAACGCCGGTCTTGCCAACATCAAGGAAGACGGAACCTTTGACGAGCTGGTGGACAAGTGGTTCAATATGTAAACGCTTTGCGGCTCTGAAATATCGAAATATGATAATCAGTCGACCTTTGGCTGTCGGTGCAGTCAGAGGTCGTTTTTTTGGTAACACTCACTTTGCATAAGGAGGCGTTGTTAGTTTGGAAGATTATTTGCAGGGAATAATGGTCGCGGCGAGAGGTGTGCCGATGACGTTGGCGATCTCTCTGGTAGCGGTCATGGGAGGGCTGGTCATCGGTCTTCTCGTGGCAATAGCGAAACGGTCGAAATTCAAAGTGCTCAGAGCGCTGGCGACGGTATATGTGGATGTGCTGAGAGGGACACCTTTGCTGGTGCAGGTGCTGATACTGGCCTATGGCGTACCGCAGATGATACGCCTTATTTTCGATATGCAATTCAATTGGGAGCATATGATAATAGTGGGCTTCATAGCCTGTGGAATAAACAGCTCGGCATATATGGCGGAAATAATAAGGAGTGGGCTTCAGGCTGTCGATATCGGACAGACGGAGGCGGCCAGATCTCTTGGACTCAGCAATGGCCAGACCATGAGATATATCATCGTGCCCCAGGCGTTTAAAATCATTGTTCCGGCTCTCGGCAACGAATTTGTGACATTGATAAAGGAAACATCCATATTGTCTGTAGCAGGAATAGTGGAGGTGACCAGACGTGGTACTTTATGGGCGTCATCTGATTTTCTGTACTTTCAGGCATATATAGGCGTGGCTATAGTTTATCTGATAATGACCCTCACATTGTCCAGGCTGGTGGCATACATAGAGAGGAGGCTGGCGCAAAGTGATAGAAGTTAGAAATCTGGAAAAATCTTTCGGAGATCTGCATGTACTCAGAGGAATAAGCGAAACTATAAAGGAGCAGGAGGTGGTGTGCGTCATCGGACCTTCAGGTTCCGGAAAGAGCACATTCCTCAGATGCCTCAACCTTCTGGAGGAGCCTACCGGCGGGGAGGTATATATCGACGGAGAGCGGATAAATGTCCCGGACGTAGACATAGATAAGATAAGAGAAAAACTGGGCATGGTGTTTCAGAACTTTAACCTCTTCCCTCATATGACGGTCATGGACAACATTACGTTGGCTCCTGTAAAAGTCAAAGGACTGATCAAGGAAGAGGCGGAAGAAAAGGCGAGGACGATCCTGGAGACAGTTGGCCTTTCCGATAAGGCGGAGTCATATCCGGCATCTCTTTCGGGAGGACAGAAGCAAAGAGTGGCTATCGCCAGGGCGCTGGCTATGGAGCCTGAAGTAATGCTGTTTGACGAACCGACCTCGGCACTGGATCCGGAAATGGTAGGAGAGGTGTTGAGCGTGATGAAAGGTCTGGCGGAAAACGGCATGACCATGGTCATCGTTACCCATGAGATGGGCTTTGCGAGAGAAGTGGCGGACAGAGTTTTCTTCATCGATGAGGGAATCGTGATGGAGCAGGGCTCTCCGGCAGAGCTGTTCGGGAACCCGCAGAACGAGAGGACGAAAAGCTTTCTGAGCAAAGTACTGTAACGCAGAGCAGGCAGCGAGATAGTTTATAAGGAAGATTTGGATATTGACGCGAATCTTCCTTTTTAGTTTACATCTTTGCCGGGATGAAAATTTGCGGAGCCTGCCTGAACGGAAATTTGCGGAGCAGTCGTTGAAAAAATTCTAAAAAGAAAATATAATAAAAGTATTCGCAGATACGAACAGAAATCTATATAGTATTTCAATGGGGAATATACAGGAAGAGATCATATGGAATACATGACAGTACGTGAAGCAGCAGAAAAATGGAACATATCGGAAAGACAGGTACAGAAATACTGTGCACAGGGAAGGATAGACGGCATAATAAAGCTGGGCGTCTCATGGGGAATACCTGCAGGCGCTTCAAAACCCGGTGATCCAAGGAAAGTAAAAGGGAAAGACAGGAGAGAAAGACCGGGAGGCAAGAGCCCGGCGGAAGGTCTGTATCGGGGATTGATGCCGCTTTTGAATACACCTTTTGTTCCGGGACACTGCCTTGAGAGCATAGAGGCTATGGAGGAGAACTCCGAAAGGGACATAGCTTTTGCTGAATACCATTATTTCAGCGGCCACGCGGAAGAAGCTGCAGGTGAGGCAGAGCGTTACCTGACAAGTTCTGATATGTACATCAGGCTTTCCGCATGTCTCATATATGTTTACGCTAATCTTTCCATAGGAAAGATACAGAGGGCAAGATACGCGTTGGAACAGGTGAAGGATATGTTGAGCAGCAGTGATGAGGCGTCGGCTGAAAACCGTGTGGCCGGAGCCTTTATCAACGTAGCGTCAGCTGTGCTCCTGCATCTGCCGCTGCCGGAAGGGATGCCATCGAGCAAGGACTTTCTGCCGGCTTTACCGCCGGGCGTCAGAGCCTTCGCTCTTTATGTGCAGGCCCATTATCTCTATCTTAAAAAAGAATATGAAAAGAGTCTGGGGGTCGTGGAGGCTACCTTTGCCATGGGAGCGCAGGAATATCCGATACCGGCGATATATCTCCACCTGGTCGCTGTCATGGATTATATGAGTCTGAGACAGAAGGAAAGGGCAGAGGAGCATATGCTGGCGGCATGGGAGCTGGCAAGACCCGACGATCTCATCGAGGGGCTGGGAGAACATCATGGACTTCTCGGCGGTATGCTGGAAGCGGTGATAAAGCCTGAATGGCCGGAAGATTTCAAGCGGATCATAGATATAACCTACAGGTTTTCCGCCGGCTGGCGCAAGGTCCACAATCCTGACACGGGGCACGACGTCGCGGACAACCTCACTACGACAGAGTTTGCCGCTGCCATGCTGGCGGCACGAGGCTGGACTAATCAGGAGATCGGTGAGCATATGAACATATCACAGCATACGGTAAAAAGACATTTGTCCGCAGCCATGCAGAAGCTGGGGATCAGTCGCAGGCAGGACTTGAAAAAGTACATGCTCAGATAGGCGACATAAAAGGATATCGATAATATCGGATCTGAAATTACCCATTTTACCTCTTCAAACGGGTGATGTCAGATCCGTTTTTTTCTGTTATAAAGATTGTGAAAGGATCGATATGTTCTAACACTTTTTACAGGAGGGATGATAATGGGACGAATATTAAAGAAGCGGTCTGTAATGATACTGCTTGCTCTTATGCTGATCATGGGTCTTGCTCCCATGACTGCGTCGGCGGAGCCGGGAACGGAAAACAAGGCGACAAGCGTTACAGTGAGCAATGTGACGCTGAATGATGGTGATCGTGCGACCACGGATGGAGATGGAACGGTTAGGAAACAGGAACCCGGCGAGGAGAATTACAACGTAATGTTTTCTGACGGTGTTCTGTACCTCAGTAATGCAACCATCGTTGCACCTTCCGAACGTCACGGAATCAGTGCCGAAGGGGATATCACTATTGATATTTCGGGAACAAACAGCGTGACTGGCGGCAGCAACAGTCAAGGAGCAGAAGAAGCGAGTGACGGTATATTCGCAAAAGGCGATATAATCATCACCAGTACATCTGACAGTAATGGTGGCAGTCTGACTGCAGCCGGAGGAGCCGCAACCTACAGCGGCGGGATCTACAGCTCGGGAGGCGATGTGACCATCAACGGAGATGTTGAAAAAATAACTGCCAAAGGTAAAAAGGCTGCATCCGGAAGCGTCGGTATAGGCGCGGAAGCAGGAAATGTCATCATCAACGGCGGTACTGTTGAGGCGACCGGTGACGAAGCGACTACCAATGGCGCGAGCAATGGCATCTGGGCCGCCGGAGATGAGGCAGGTGAGATCTATATCAATGGAGGAAGTGTTACTGCCAACGGCGGCAAGGCTGTAAACGGCGATGGTATCTGCGCGGAAAACCATATAAGGATCAATACTACCGGTAATGTGAAGGCTAACGGCGGAGAAGGAAAGCACAGCAATGGTATATGCAGCGGAAGCGGAGACATTTCCATAAACGCCAACATCGAGGCCAAGGCCGGAAAGGCCAATACAGACAGCAGCGGCACGGAAAGCCAGACAGTACGTAAAGGTGGACATATCGTAGGAACGGATAATAACAGCAGCGTTGGTATCAGCGCTGAAGGAGGAGCCGTTTCTGTCAACGGCGGTACTGTTGTAGCTAATGGGAGCGAGGCGTTGGATAACAACGGCGTAAGCGATGGTATCCGCGCTGCGGAAGGCATCACCATCAAAGACGGAGCTGTATCCGCTGCCGGTGATAAAGCCAAGTACAGCGGCGGCATCTTCAGCGAAGCAGGAGACGTCATCATAGAAGGTGGTAAAGTGAGCAGCTCCGGAGGTCACGCAAGTGGAGAAAACAGCGGTAGCGTAGGGATCGGCTCAGATACCGGCAGCGTCAATATATCCGGCGGCAGCGTAGAGACTGAAGGATGCTGCGCCGACGGCACCGACAGCGTAAGTGATGGCATCCGTGCATATGAGGATATTATCATCAGCGGAGGCAGCGTGTTTGCTGAGAGTCAGAGGTATACAGTGGAGGCAGATCCGTCCGGATATAGCGGCGGCATCTTCAGTGAAGCAGGAGATGTCATCATAAGCGGAGATAGTACTGACGTCACTGCTCTCGGAGGAGAAGGAAGCGACGGCAGCGTTGGTATCAGCGCTATGAACGGCAATGCGATAATAAAAGGCGGTGTCGTGCTGGCTTTCGGGGCGAAAAGCGATGGAGAAACCTATGGCATAAATGCATCCAATGTAATCGCTTCGCCGGCTCAGGGAAAGATGATAGCAGCAGAGACTGGCAGTGATATCGAAATCGACAGCACCGGAACAATCAGCGTGATCGGTGCGGCAGCCATCGAAGGCTCGCCTTTCAAAACCGAGACTTCTATGGGCAAAAGCTTCGGTCCGATATTCCACAGCTATACAGCTGATGTCACTGATGTGACTCCGGGAACCGACGATCCCGCAGGTAAAGATGATACTACCAAAGGAAAAGCCGGGACGCCGGGAACAGGCGATGATTTTAATGCCGCTCCTATGATAGCGCTCATGGCTCTTGCGGCTGCGGCAGGAGGGATTGTCGTATATGGGACAAGGAAAAAACACAGAGCATGATATCGGTTGAGCAGATGTATGTGATGAAGAAAACAGATATCTGATTTTAATAAAAAATATGGGAGCGTGGGCTTGTTGACGAGTCGCCTCCCTTATTTTTTTCGCGAATATAGCGAAATATTCCGAAAAGTGTTCGCGGCTCCGAACATGTGAGCCTTTGGAAAAGGCGGATATAATGCGGGATCCCGGTTCAATTCAGGGAGCGGCCTTGAAAAAGTGCCGCTTCGATATCCGATTTACCTCCTCAAACGGGCGATGTCAGAATCGCTTTTTTTTGGTATAAATAATATGGATCAATATGTTTTATGTCAAGGGGCATTAAGGGTAAAGGGTTTGACATTTGGAGGAAGAGGGTATGAAGAACATTACGAAAAGGATCATCGCCATAATATTGACAGTCACACTTGCGGTCACGATCTATCCTGCCATAGGCTCGGTGAGGGCGGAAGCTGCACCGGCGGATAAAGTGGAGAAGACGGAAGCGGCGAACAAGGCGTCGACGACGTTCAAAAACGGGGACAAAGTGAACACGAGCGAGCTGACCGCTGCGTCCGCCGAAAGCGAAGCAAAGGCGGGATTCCTCAACGTAGTGGCCGATACGGACGCGAAAACCGTCGAGGTCGACTGGATGGGCGATGTAAATAAGATCGTGGTGAACCTTTATGAGGATGATTACGACGGCTCATTTGAAGAGCAAAGTCCGGTTTATGTGAAAAGCGTCGATGTCTCGCCTTCTGCGGAGAAAATCGTTACGACGGATATCGCCTTAGGTAATGGTATGCCGGAGTATTTCATACTGGAAGTGCTTTTGCAGGATGATGCCGGCAGCGATATGGCCGAGCCATACCTGTCAAACGCTTATTCGGAATCGATACGCAGCATCAGCGAAACGACGGCGGATGACTATCGTCATGAGGGCGACCGTCTGGTGGAGATGGCAGCCGATTCCGGCGTCAATGACGGCAGCTTCATGCTTCTTGCCGATGATGTCCTGCGCATAGAGGAAGGTACCGGAGGGGCAGAAGGTGCGGAAGGTGCAGGGGGCGTTCTGGTGGAGCTCGAGCAGACCAATGGCGGCGAGTATTTCTGCACTCTTGAGAATGTGGACAACAAGCTCGCGCGACAGCTCAAGGCTATCGATAAGGACGATCCTGTCTTCATTATAGATAAGACTTACGACGGGGGAGAGACAGCGACAGGGTACCATATGTTCACCGCTGACGGCGCAAGCGTTGACAGTGAAGACGGCAGCGCGGTACTCAGAGGAAGCATGGAAGAGGGGGTCGATGAAAACGGGAATTCTGATATTGAGACGCTGGGAACATTCCTGAAAGCTACTAATGTAACGGCGAGCGAAAAATATGAAGTTCCCATTGAGGGTTTTCCTATCGGTACATGGGGAACGATAAGCATGGACATAAAGGGCGAGCTAAAGGTTTCTTTTGTCGGGAATTTCGGCTGGAAGGAAAGCAGCATATCTATTTCCGTAATAAATGATATTGAATGTAGCGACACGGAAGTGGATATCGATCTCCCTACGGCGACGAAAGATATCCCTATCGTGGAGGTTCCTATCGTAGTCACAGGCGTTGTCAATTTTGAATTCATTATCAATCTGAGGTTTTCCGGAACGGCTACGGGCGGGATAAGATTTGATATCAACATGCGCACCGGTATGGAGGTAGGCTCCAGGCTCGGATGGGGCGGCTTGGATCTCTTCGTAAACAACAAATCGACCATGCCGAAAACGACATTCCGCGGCTTTTCGCTTCAGGGCTCGGTATTCGTGGGCTTTGCGGGAGGCCTTTCGGTTAATGCATTTAAAATATTCGGCGTCGCCGCTGAGCTGGAGAGCGGGTTAGTGATTACCGGAACGCTGACCAGCGGACATTACTGGGATGGAGGCAGGAAATATCACGCATGTAAGGACTTTACATGTCTGGACGGGGATGTCAGCTATAAGCTGCTGGGATACAGTCTCAGCGTAAGCGCAGGAATCTTCAGTAAAGGTGTATCCGGGGATTTTATGCCTACTGTCCAGATCACGCCGTTCTATTATTCGGGCACTTACGATGACTCGGCCGCTACGAACTGCCCTCACTGGGGGTATCGGCTCTACGTACATGTGAAAGATCATAAGGGCAAAGCTGTCGCCGGGGCGGAGGTCTCATACAGTATCGATGACACACAGTACGAATCGCTCAGCAGTGCGAAGACAAATTCGGAAGGCGTCGCCACTCTTTACCTGCCTGAGGGAGAGTATGATATAAACGTTTCATATAAGGACGATAAAACGGGACATACATTTGAAAGCAAGGGTAATACTTTTAACGAGGAGGGATATTCCGATGAAGGCGATCTGATCACGTCGGATTATTACGTAACGCTGAACACGTCCTGTTATGAGCTCTCGTTTATAGACCTGGATCAGAGCGGTAAGGCTGAGAAAATGCCAAGTACGATGTATGCGTACGGCGGTGACAGTGAAAAAACGATCCCGGACGTTAAACCGATAAAAGACGGGCGCACTTTCGTCGGCTGGGCCACGGAGCAGGGCTCGACAGAGGTGGAATATACGCCGGGCAGTAAAATTAAAGTTGATCATAATATGCAGCTCTACGCGGTCTGGGCGTACGACGAGTATACGATCAAATTCGACTCCAATAAGCCGGGGAACGCTTCCCATGATATCGAGGGCCAGATGACGGATATGGATATAACTTATGAGGCGGAAAGCTCCAGCACGCTCAACAAAAATGGATATACGCTCACCGGCTGGGAATTCACCGGCTGGAGCACGACTCCGTATGCCTTTTACCCTGATGCTGTCAAATATGAAGATGAGGCGGTTATACCACATGAAACTCTGCGCAAGGGCATGAAGCAGACCATAACTCTCTACGCCCAGTGGGAGCCGAAGCCGTATGAGGTGACATACGTGGATGAAGATGGTACAAATATAAGAAGACAGGGAATATACTACGACACCCCGACGCAGCTGCTGTCCGCTGAATATCTTGGCCTGCAAAAGGCCGATCACGTATTCACCCATTGGTCTAGAGACGTTGCTCTCGGCAGTAATTATGCTGATAAGGCAGTGGTAACGAATCTGTGCAACGTGAATGAAGATGGAAGCCTGACGGGTCACACGCTCACCGCCAACTGGGTCGAGACCGATGGGGCGACGATAATCATCATGAATGATGGACAGCCCGTGGATATAGAAGATCCCGAAAACAGTATCAAATTGAAAGCCGAGGGAGGAAACACGGAGTACAGTGATGTATTTGAGAAAAAATCCCCGGGGATATATTCGATAAAAGGCGCTTCTGAAGGCAAAATACCTGCGGGGACATACGAGGTCATATTCACAGAAGCCGGCGGCTTGGCTGGATATGATGCCGGCGGCAGGACAATAGAGGTAGATGAAAGTGCGGGAGCATATAATTTTGATTATTATACGGTAGAGATCTCGTGCGATGAACACGGAACTTCGTGGATAGGAGAAAAAGGCAAGGAGACGGCAGAAAAAGTATTGCGCGGAACAGAAATAGCTATCGGCACAAGCGTTCCTGAAAACAGCGGCTATCACTTTGAAAGCTATACGGCTCTTGATTCGGCTCCGGGCTGGGGAAATGACGATCCGACTATAGCTGAGCAGACTATCACCGTTACCGGGCAGACGCAGATAGAAGCACACACTGCGGCGAACCTTTATCAGGTCGTATTCCACGCCAATGACGGAGAAACCGAATGGACGATAACTCAGGATATGGTCTATGACGAGCCGCAGAAGCTGTTTGCGAACCAGTTCGAGAGATACGGGTATACGTTTGCCGGATGGACAGAAACGGCTAAATGGCAAGGCGGTGATAAGGCATGTGATTACGGGGATCGTGCAGAGGTGAAGAACCTTACCGCTGTAAATGGCGAAAGTGTTGATCTCTACGCTCAGTGGAATCCGGTTCCGGTAATGATAGAATTTTATCCTAACGGCGATGATGTTAAGGGAACGATGCTTGATCAGGAGACCTTCTATGAGAGCGGTACGATTCTCTCTGAATGCGAATTCATCAGACCTCACTGGGGTTTCATCGGCTGGAACACCGAGCCTGACGGCAGCGGTATCTCATATCCTGATAAGGCGAACTATGTTTCACATAATATCGATGAAAAAGATGAAGAGGGAAATGCTGTTCTCAAGCTGTACGCCCAGTGGGAGCCGACGGAGTACACCATAGGCTACGACCTTGCCGGAGGCACGGTATTGGAAGGAAATCCGACGACATATAATATTGAAACTGAGGAATTCACCCTTAAAAACCCTGAACGCGTGGGATACATTTTCCTGGGCTGGACCGGCTCCAACGGCGACAAGCCTGAAAAGAAAGTGACGATAAGTAAAGGCTCTCACGGCAACAGAGAGTATACGGCCAACTGGAAGGCTGAGGAAAAGACGCTGAAATTCGATCCGAACGGCGGCGAGTGGGAAGACGGAAAGACAGAGACACTTGCAAAGAAGGCCGATTATGACAGCACCGTTATCATCCCTGACGCGCCTGCGAGGGAGCACTATACTTTCGAGTTTTGGGAAGACGAAAGCGGGAACAAATACATACCGGGACATGAGTATAAAGTGCGAGACGATCAGGAGTTCAAAGCTCTGTGGGAGCCTGTACAGTATGTCATAGAATATGACCTTGCGGGAGGAACGGTAGCGGAGGACGCCAACCCGACCGTATATACGACGGAGACCGACGACTTCACTCTCGCGGCGCCGGAGCGTGACGGATATATATTCCTGGGCTGGACCGGCTCCAACGGCGACAAGCCTGAAAAGGAAGTTACGATAGAAAAGGGATCAGGAGGCGATAAAAGCTATACAGCCAACTGGAAGCCTGTGAAGACGGCAACACCGGAAGATGAGACAAAGGATAAAGGAACGCCTACGGGAGACAGTTTCGACCCATTGCTCTGGGGAGTTCTCCTCTTGAGCTCCGCAGCTGTGTTGGCGGTTCTTTATGGCAGAAGGCGAAGGAGCAGATAAAGGCTGCCTGTTTTGTTGCGATCCCGGTTTGTCATGAAAAGCGGGAGGATATCATAGCCCAGTATTTCCTGCATTGATAAAAAAGCTGCCGCGGAATATGTTCCGCGGCAGTATATGTATCGTATGTGAGAACCTTTTAGCCGAAGTATCTCTTGAGGAGACCCTGGAATGCTCTTCCGTGTCTTGCTTCGTCCTTGGCCATTTCGTGAACTGTATCGTGGATGGCGTCCAGATTCTGCTGCTTAGCCTTTGTTGCCAGCTCTTTCTTGCCTGCACATGCGCCGGCTTCGGCTTCTACTCTCATCTCCAGATTCTTCTTCGTGGAATCAGTAACTACCTCGCCCAGCAGTTCAGCGAACTTGGCGGCGTGCTCTGCCTCTTCCCATGCAGCCTTCTCCCAGTAAAGCCCGATCTCAGGATATCCTTCTCTGTGGGCAACTCTTGCCATAGCCAGATACATTCCGACTTCTGAGCATTCGCCATTGAAGTTGTCTCTGAGACCCTGGATGATCTCAGGATCAACGCCCTGAGCAACGCCTACAACGTGATCGTCAACGAATTCGATAGCGCCTTCCTTTACCTCAACGAATTTGTCCGCAGGAACGCCGCACTGTGGACATTTTTCCGGTGGCTGAGGTCCTTCATAAGTGTATCCGCATACTGAACAAGTCCATTTCATAATTATCTTCCTCCTTTTACATTTAAGTGTTTATTGATTTGAGTGTGTGTAATCTTTGGTATATCCGTATAATATACCATTTTGGTAAAGAATGCAATACCTTTTGGAAAAATTTTTTAAAAAATGCATGGAAAAGTCCAAACACTGCCGGCCGTATGAGCCGCGTAAAAAGTACACAAGCTTTACACTTTACCTGAAGGTCGGCGTCGTGGTATAATAATTGTGATAATTTAACAGTACAGAAAGGTGAGTACCGTGAAAATATACAGGATAACAGCGGCGTTTTTACTGATAGTTTTGAGCATAGCGACATTTTCCGGATGCACGACCTTCGATAATTTCAAAACAGCATTTATAGATAAACCGGAGGAAAATACGGCGACGATACTCATCGGAGTATACGAGCCGATGACGGGAGTCGACAGTGAAAGAAGCCAGGCGGAGATAGAGGGGATAGAACTGGCTCATGAGATGTATCCTACCGTAAACGGGAAATTCGTACAGCTGGAATACGCGGATAACGCTTCCGATATATATGCTGCGGAGACGGCGATAAAGGAGCTTATCCTGAAGGAACCGGCCGTCATTCTCGGCAGCTATGGAAGCGTGTATTCCATGGTTGCGGGAGAGTATATCAATGAGGCTCAGATACCTGCCATAGCGATAACCAATACCAACCCTCTTGTTACCAGCAATAACGACTATTACTTCAGGGTATGTTACGTCGACTCCAATCAGGGGGATATATTGGCCAGGTACGTGTTGGAAAGCAAGAAGGAGACTACGGCCGGGGTATTGCTGCCTGAAGGTGATGACGCGGCGATGGCTATGGCTACGGCCTTTACCGACAGGATAAAGGCGGAGACAGAAAATGAAGATGCCATAACGGTATACGAGGAATATACTCCGGGCGATAAAGACTTCAGCGCTCAGCTGGAGGCGGTGGAGAAAGCAGGCGTTAAAAGTGTGCTGCTGCCGGGAGACAACATAGATTCGATCAACATAATAAAACAGGCTTCGGATATGGGACTTGACGTAGTCTTTCTGGGGGATAAGGACTGGAGCAGTGATGAATTTCAGGATCTTGCCGACGGAGTGGCTACTGATGCCAACACGGCTTTCGTGAATTTCTATGCTGCTGATGAGGCGGTGAACGAAGAGGCTGAGAAATTCCTCAAAGCTTATCACGAAAAATATGGCGAGAACAGTGTTCCTGAGGATGCTGTCGCGTTGGGATACGATTCATATATAATAGCTCTCGATGCCATTGACCGGGCGGACGATGACGCTACCGGCGAAGAGATACGGGATGTGCTAAAGGAGGAGAGGAGCTTCCAGGGCGCTTCGGGAACGATAACGTTCAACACGACGGGGGATCCTATAAAGACCGCCTACATAAGCACATGGAGAGATGGGGAACTGGTTTCTATCTACACGGTAGATCCGGTTTAGTGATGTATTTGTAACATAAGCGGTCATAAATTTTGTCCGTTTGTAAATAATAATGATAAAGGAGAAGAACATGGAACAGAAGATCAAAGATGCGTTGGAGCAGATAAGACCATTTTTGCAGAGAGACGGCGGAGATATCGAATTCGTGGAGTATACCGATGACAATATCGTCAAGGTGAGACTCCAGGGACATTGTGCCGGATGCCCGGGCGCTCAGATGACTATCAAGGGCGTTGTGGAAAAGATACTGAAGGAAAGTTATCCTGAGGTAGCCGGTGTGGAAGCGGTGCTGTAACGTCATGGGCTTGCTTAATGATGTAAATGATAAGATAGCCGAAAACAGGGCAGAGATGCTTGCGTCTCTGTCCGCTCTTATATCTGTACCGAGCGTAGCGGTCGGCCCTGATGGAGATAAGCCCTTTGGAGAGAATGTCCACAGAGCGCTGGAGTACATGCTCCGGCTGGCGGAACAGGAAGGCTTTGAAACATACAATGCTGACAATTATGGAGGACATATAGATCTTAAAGGCACAGAAGACGGCGTAGTGGCTATAGTGGGACATCTGGACGTGGTTCCGGAAGGCGATGGATGGGATTTCGACCCTTATGGCGGATCCATAGAGGACGGATATGTATGCGGCAGAGGCGCTGTCGATGACAAAGGCCCCGTGATAGCGTCTTTCTATGGGATGAAGGCTCTCAAAGACTGTGGATATCAGCCAAAGAGGACCATCAGGCTCATTTTGGGGCTTGATGAGGAAACCAATTGGGAAGGAATGGATTATTACCTTTCGCACGTGGAACAGGTGCCGGAGCTGGGATTCACGCCCGACGCGGATTTTCCTGCCATTTATGGGGAAAAAGGCATTATCGTATTCGATATAGTCAGGAAATTCGATGCTTTTGGCGGGAAGGGGCTGGAACTCAGTTCGATGAAAGGTGGTAACGCGGCTAATTCGGTGGCGGACTTTGCCCGCGCAGTGCTCCATGACAGCTCAGGAGCCGGGTATGACAAGATAAAAGAGCAGGTATCGGATTTCCGTACCGAAAAAGGCTGTGAGATCAATTGCAGAGGGATGGGAAAAAGCCTGGAGATCATAGTCAGAGGTGTTTCGGCTCACGGCGCGACTCCGGAACAGGGAAAGAACGCTGTTTCCATCATCATGGAGCTGTTGGGGAGGATAAATTTTGCCAACGAGAGCACCAATGATTTCATCGCATTTTATAATGATCATATAGGATATGATCTCCATGGGGAACGGATAGGCTGTCCGTTGGAGGATGAGCAGTCGGGCAAGCTGGTGTTCAACGTGGGGATGATAGAGGCTGATAAGAAGACCGCCAGACTGACGGTCAACGTCAGGTATCCTGTCACGGCGAGCGATGAGCAGGTATATGAGGATATGATGACTGTATTGGGAGATTATGAACTGGGGATAGTCAAGGGGAAGACCCAGGAACCGATATACATCCCGAAGGACGATCCGCTTGTCGAGACGCTGATGGATATATACAGGCGAAATACAGGTGATGATGAAAGTCAGCCACTGGTCATAGGCGGTGGTACCTATGCCAGAGCTGTCAAAAATACAGTAGCTTTCGGCGCAAGATTCCCCGGTGAACCGGAGCTGGCTCACCAGAGAAATGAAAAGATCCCGGTAGAGAATATGACGAAATTGGCTCAGATATATGCTGAGGCAGCATACAGACTGTCGGAACTGGAGGATGATGACAAATAGAGACATATATTGAATAATTGTGCATAAATATTCAATATCTTGGGAAAAAACAGGAGCATAACAGTGTCAGGAACCGCAAAACTTGACAAATGCTCCTTTTTTGTTACAATGGTCTCACATGCATATAAGTGTATAAATCTGATGTTGGGAGAACAGATATGAAGATAAATATCAAGGATGTCTTTGAGCGAGAGGAAAAGGATGTCCATATACATACTAATGACAGACTTGACATAGATGAGATATTTGCTGAGGCTGGAGCAGTCGCGGAAGAACATGAGCCCGCGGACGATATGGGGGAAGAACAGGCTGAGTCGGAGGAGCAGGCTGAGCCGGAAGAGTCGCCTGAGCCGGAAGAATCACCTGAGCCGGAAGAGTTGCCTGAACCGGAAGAGTCGCCTGAGCCGGAGGAGGCGTCAGGGCCGGGAGAACAGCTGCGGGAACAGGCCGGTCAGGAGGAGGAAACGGAGACAGCTGCTGAGGCGCAGGAGACAGAAGAGCCACCTGAGACGGAAGAACAGACTGAGTCGGAAGAGTCGCCTGAACCGGAAGAATCACCTGAACCGGAAGAGGTGACTGAACCGGAGGAACAGTCTAAATCGGAAGAACCACTTGAACCGGAGGAACAGGTTGAACCGGAAGAAGAAACTGAAGCGGCAGACGCCGGTCACGAGAACAGTGAAGAAACCGTGACATCTGAGGCGGATGAAACGGACAGCAAGTCCGGGCCTCCGTTTTATAAGAGATATATGACACAGGGAGCCATCGCAGCATCCTTCGTGGCATTGCTGGCGGTGGTGGTCGTTTACACCACAATGATCCCGAGGGAGGTATACGCCACTATAAATGGTGAGGAGTTCACTTTCAACAGCAAGGCGCATACGGTGGAGGGTTTTCTTGAGGAAGAACAGATAGATTTCGGCGACAGTGATTATATATCCACACCGCTGACGACTTTTATATACGACGGGATAGAGCTGGATATCCAGCATGCAACTGATTTCAAAGTGACGGCGGATGGTAAGACGAGATCGTACGAGAGCCTGGCCAATACAGTGGGCGAAGCGCTTGATGACGCGGGTATCAAATTGGATGAGGACGATATAGTCACTCCTCAAAAGGATGAGCTTCTCACCAGCGATCTGGAGATCGTGGTTCAGAGAGTCGATGTCAAGGTGGAAGTGGTAGAGGAAGCTGTCCCTTTCGAGACAGTGGAGAAGGATGACAGCTCGCTGGATGAGGGAACCAGTAAAGTGGTCACGGAAGGCGTCGAAGGGAAGGACCAGGTGACGTATAGCGTCACATATGTTGATGGAAAAGAAACTTCCCGCAAGGAAACAGCAAGGACTACACTGACCGCTGCTGTCGATAAGGTCATCGCCAATGGGACCAGGATAAATTACAATGGGCAGACCTACAGCAGAAAGCTGGTCGTAAAGGCTTACGCCTATACGGGAGGCGGAAGGACGGCTATGGGGACAAGAGCCAGAGTGGGAGAGATAGCGGTAGATCCGAGCGTCATCCCACTGGGGACTAACGTATATATAGAGGGAGTAGGAGCAAGGCGTGCCGAGGACACCGGCGGAAACATAAAAGGCAATACTATAGATATTTACATGAATACTGAAAGCGAGTGCAGGAGCTGGGGCGTCAGGTACGTGACGATATATATTCAATAAAAGGGGAAGGGTGATATCAATTGTACAATCCACAGCTGGAAACATTTGTATGTGTCGTGGAAGCGGGCAGCTTCAATAAAGCTGCGGAAAGGCTGTACATCTCTCCTCCTGCGGTGATAAAACAGATAAATCTCCTTGAGGAAAACCTGGATATCAGGCTTTTCATACGCACTCACAGAGGGCTGCAGATGACAGAAGCCGGAAAGTCCCTTTATCAGGACGCCAAATATATCATCCAGTATTGCAAGGATTCCGTTACAAGAGCCAGGAATGCCATGCAGGAGAGCGAAGAGATAATCCGCATCGGTACATCCATGATGACGCCGGCGCAGATACTGGTAGATCTTTGGCCCAGGCTGCAGGAGTATTGTCCTGACATCAAGTTCAGGCTGGTACCTTTTGAGAATACTCCGGAGAACGCCAGGGAGATCCTGGGCAATCTGGGACAGAACATAGATGTGGTGGCCGGTATCTTCGATGAAACCATGCTCCAGCTGAGGCGTTGCGTGGGACTGGAAATCTCCAGGGAATCCATATGCTGCGCGGTGTCCATACACCACAGGCTGGCCGTTAAGGAAAGATTGACAGTAAATGATCTGCATGGGGAAACATTGATGTTGATGCGCCGCAACTGGAGCCATTATGTGGATATGCTCAGGGACGATCTGCGTGAGAATCATCCTGAGATATCGATAGAGGATTTTGATTTTTACGATGTTACGGCATTCAATAAGTGCGAAAACAATAATTGCGTATTGATGGCTATAGAAAACTGGAAATATGTATACCCGCTTTTGAAGATACTTCCGGTGGACTGGGGATATACCATTCCGTTCGATCTGCTCCATTCGCCTGAACCTTCGCCGATGGTGAGCAGGTTCCTCAAAGCGGTGGAAAAGGTATTGGTTCAACAGCGCTGAAAACAGCTGTTAACTTTAAGGTATAAACAGGATAACGAATCGAGACTTCCAATCAGGTCTCGATTTTTTTATTATGTAATCAGGAAAAGGGAAGAGGGGTAAGAACTGTGGGGAGGAAACATGGATGAGCCTTATACGGTGGATACGAAGATATCGGAAGTGATCGGTGATCCGGTATTGGGAGAGTATGGAAGACTGATATTCCCGGTCGACAGAGGATATTGCAGCGGCGATACTCTGGGAGATCTGCGATTGGCATGGTATAGCGATACAGATCCGGACAAGACCGTGGAGATAGCCAATTATCTAAGAGCGCGTGCGGCGGCAGGCCAGACGGTGTTTTACGATATATATACCGATGAGAAAAAAGCGGATGACCCGGCAAAGGAAGACACAGGGCTGTTTTTCTTCAAAGGAAAGGCGGGAGCGCCTTTCGCCGTATGCAACGCAGGCGGCGGGTTCGCATATGTAGGCGCGATGCAGGACAGCTTTCCGCACGCGCTGGAACTTTCGAAGAAAGGGTACAATGCCTTCGCTTTGATATACAGGCCGGGCGCTCAGACAGCCTGTGAAGATCTGGCCAGGGCAATCAGCTTCATATTCGAAAATGCCGATAGACTGGAAGCAGGTACAGATTGCTACTCACTGTGGGGCGGCTCCGCGGGAGGCCGTATGGCGGCGTGGTTGGGATCGTACGGGCCGGCTGCCTTCGGAGGAGATGTGCTGCCTCGTCCGGGAGCCGTTATCATGCAGTACACAGGTCATTCGGAATATACGGGAAACGATCCGCCGACATATGCCTGCGTCGGAGAGGAAGACTGGATAGCCAACTGGCGGGTAATGGAACGGCGCTTGCGGCGGCTCAGCTCTTTGGGGATCGCGACGGAATTCCATCATTATCCCGGTCTCAGCCACGGTTTCGGGCTGGGGACGGGAACAGTCGCGGAAGGATGGATTGATGAGGCGATGGATTTCTGGGAAGCGCAGATGGACAATGATCGAAAGACAAGAAAGGAGATATTGAGATGAAAAAAATTGCGGTATTGTTGATGAGTTTTGTAATGGCAGCAGGGCTTGCGGCCTGCAGCAGCGGAGGTTCTACAGACACTTCGGCGGCATCGGGACAGGATACACAGGAGGCATCTTCCGGTAACGGGAACACATTGGTGGTATATTATTCCGCTACGGGCAACACTGAGAGAGCAGCGCAGTATATAGCTGATGCGACAGGGGGAGACATATTCGAACTGGAACCGGTGGATCCGTATACTGATGAGGATCTGGACTGGACCAACGATAACAGCCGAGTGACCGTGGAGCACGACAATGAAGACCAGAGGGATGTGGAGCTGGTAGCCGATACAGTGGATAACTGGGATTTGTATGATACGGTATTCGTTGGCTACCCTATCTGGTGGGGTATCGCCGCATGGCCGGTGGATGGATTCATCGAAGCCAACGATTTTACAGGAAAGACTGTGATCCCGTTTTGTACATCATCCAGCTCGGATATAGGCGACAGCGGACAACCGCTGGCGGATATGGCAGGAACAGGCAACTGGCTGGAAGGTCAGAGGTTTTCCTCAGGAGTGAGTCAGGATGAAGTAGACCAGTGGGTAGAAAGCCTGGGACTGTAAGAACGGATAGTGATAGGTATGATCGTTTTGAGAAAAGAGTGATGATGAGATGCGAAAAAGACTTTTGGGAAAGGATCTGGAAGTATCAGCTGTAGGATTGGGATGTATGGGCTTTTCCCATGCTTACGGAGCGCCTACAGATGAGAAGACAGTTGTTGAAAGGATAAGACAGGCTGTGGAGATTGGGTATACCTTTTTCGATACGGCGGAAGTATATGGCACGGCCGATGATCCCCATGTCAACGAGCGACTGGTGGGAGAAGCGCTGGAACATGTGCGTGATAAAGTTGTCATAGCCACCAAGTTCGGACTGAGCTTCGATATGGAAAGCGGAAAAGTCCCTTATCCGTTGATCCCGGATTCCCGGCCGGAAACCGTCAGGACGTCGGTCGAAGGCTCATTGAGAAGGCTCGGGACCGATCACATAGATCTGTATTACCAGCATCGTATAGATCCGAAGGTGGCTCCGGAAGAGGTGGCGCAGGTCATGTCGGAGCTGATGCGCGAAGGAAAGATAACTCACTGGGGGATCTCAGAGGCGGATGAAGAATATCTGAAAAGAGCCAATGCCGTGTGTCCGGTGACTGCAGTCCAGAACAGGTATTCCATGATGGCACGGCAGCACGAAAAATTGTTTCCTGTGCTGGAAGAGCTGGGGATAGGATTCGTAGCTTTTTCACCTATGGCCAACGGGTTTCTGACCGGCAGATATGCCAAAGGCGAACCTTTCGACAGGAAATACGATTATCGGGCTTCGATGCCTCAGTTTGCCGATGAGGCGATAGATGAAAACAGGGAGCTGCTGGGATTATTGTCCGGGATGGCTGAGGAAAAGGACGCGACGCCGGCTCAGATATCCATGGCGTGGATGCTGTGTAAAAAGCCGTGGATAGTGCCAATACCCGGGACTCGAAAGCCGGACAGGATGAAGGAAAATGCCGGAGCGGCAGATATCATGCTTACGGCAGACGAGGTGGCGAGACTGGATGAGGCCCTCGAAAATATGTCCATGTCAGATGTGTTTGGCGGGACGGGAACAGTGAAGAAACAGGAGGCAAAATGATGACAGATAAAAAATCACGGCCTTTTGTCGTATGCCATATGCTGTGCTCTATCGACGGGAAAATAGAGGGGAACTTCATGTCAGCTCCTGAGAGCGCCAGCTGCATAAAAAAATACGGTGATCTCAGAAGCACATTCGGGTGCGAGGCGGTCCTGTATGGGACGAGGACAGCGGCGGAATCTTTCGCGTCGGGAAGAGTGAGCGATTTTCAGGATAAAAGGATGCGGCTTACTGCGAAGGATTTCGTGGCCGAAAATGACGCGGATGATTATATCGTCGCCATCGACGCGGACGGAATACTGAGCTGGGATGGTGGATACGTGGAAAAGAAAGGGCGTCCAAGGGCTCATGTTATCGAGGTGCTGACTGAAAAAGCTGAAGGCTTTGTTTTCCATAGAACGGCTCATGCTGGCCGGAGGAGGTATAACCAACGGCTCGTTCCTTGAAAAAGATCTTATAGATGAGCTGAGCGTAGTGACAGTTCCTGTCGTGGAAGGAGAAAGATCATCAGTGTCGCTGTTTGAGAACGTCTTTATGTCGGGCGGGGGTGGAAATAAAGCCTTTTCCCTCGAGAAAGCGGAGCGGCTCGGCGACAATGGCCTGTGGATCAGATATATCCGTGTCAAAGACGCTTCGGGAACAGGAGATGATCGACGATGAAATCGGTTCTTTTCGCAGGCCGTCTTAAATGGTCCCTGCTTATCCTGCTGATGATGTGCGTGTTGACAGCTGCTTTGCTGTGCTCATGTTCGCGGGGAGACGGCAGCGGGGAAGCAGAACGGTCTGCGGCAGGTGAAACGGTAAAAACAGGCATCATCGCCGGACAGATATTGGACGGGGCGGATGGCGAGATACATTACAGCTATTATATTCCCGAGGACTATGATGAAAACAGGATGTATCCTCTGATGGTCACGATGCCGGGATATGATATGATGTGGTTCGGTGAGGATTCGTCAGGAGCGAATCTGAGCTGGGATGGCTTTCGCGTGTGGACTGAGCAGGATGAGGACATGATAGTCGTCTCGGCTCAGCTTACTGACTGGGGCGAAACATCGGCCAGGCAGGCGGTGGAGCTTACAGAGCATTTCATCGATGATTTTTCCGTCGATCCTTCCCGGGTATACGCTGCCGGGTATTCCGCAGGAGGGGAAACCATGTCGCGGGCGGTATCCATGAGGCCGGATCTTTACGCGGCATACCTTCATGGCGCGTCTCAGTGGGATGGCGAATTCGCACCGGTAGCGGAGGCGGGAGTCGCTGTCTATATTTTCATGGCGGAGAACGACGAGTATTACGGATCTCAGCGGGCACGGGATGCTTACGATGGGCTTCGCTCGGCATATCTGGATGAGGGCCGTTCAGATGCGGAGATAGATGAAGTGCTTCAGATGGAGATACCTGACGATGAATATTTCAGTGAGCGCGGTATCTATGGCAACTATCATGGAGGAGCCAACGTGCTGTTTGACGATCAGGCGATAATCGACTGGATAACATCACAGCATAAATAGTTGGCTCTGCATCCATGGAGCAGCCGTTTGGCAGTAAGGCGAAGGATGCCGCCGGTCATCGGAGATGCTTTTCGATCAATTCGGCGAACAGTTGGGCGTCCTTCTGATCTGAGAAGATGGCGCGGGCGGATACTTTGTTTCCTCCGCCTTTCCCATTGTAGAAGGAAGCGTATTCTTTCACGAGAGAACCGCAGTCGGGAATACCGCCGGAAACCAGTATGTAGGATGTATCCTTTTCCGAATAGAGCATGATGAGTCTGTCGGTCTTTTCCATATAGTGTTTTCCCATCGTAAAGGCATCATCCATGGAGAGATGAGGAAGAGGATATACGATGACCTTCGAGCTCCTGCCGTCCTCCTCTGCGGAACGGCCTATCATCTCATCCAGTTTATCTATTTCGTTTTCTATATAGGCTTTTTTCAGATGGAACAATTCGTCCTTCACTGCGGACAACTTCTTTTCCTGAGCTTTCAGCTTTTCGGGGAAATCCTCTATGGATGAGGAATACCTGTTGGAAAGAGCCGTCAGGATATCGTGTTTAACATTGTAGTCGGCGAGAGCGCGTTGCCCGGCTTCGAAATATATCCTGAACATCCCTTTGTACTTTTCGACCTTGAATATCTTTATCGCTCCTACCTGTCCGGCTGTGGACGGATGGGTCCCGCAGCAGGCGACGCAGTCTGCCGCGTTTTCTACGGAGCCGACGCAGACGATTGAAATATCTTCATCGAAGGCCAGCACTTTTCGCAACGGCATCTTTTCCGCTTTATCCCGTGAATCAAATCGTATGACGGTCACGGGAGCGTCTGACCAGATGACCTTATTGGCTTCCAGCTGGGCAGCGAGAGCGTCTTCCCATGTTATGTCCTTTTTTTTCGGATCTTCTTCCAGGGAGATATCGATAGTCATGTATTCATGTCCCATATGAAATCCTCTGTTGACTCCGCCGAAGAGACTGTAAAAGACTCCTGAAAGGATGTGCTCGCCGCAATGGCGCTGCATGTTATCAAACCTTCTTTCCCAGTCTATGGAGCAGTGAACTGTATCTCCGGTCGCGATACCGCTGCCGGCGGCGCCTGCCACCGTGTGGAGGACCTGCTGCCCGTCTTCGCTTTCCTGGACATCGATCACATCAAGATCATCGATATGACCGATGTCACAGCTTTGTCCGCCGCCCTCGGGAAAGAAGGCGGTGCGATCCAGCGTGATGATGAAACGGTCATCCGCATTATCGATCTTTTCTACCGACGTTACGGAAGCGTCCCATTCTTTCAAATATGTATCACTTTGGTATAATTTTGTTGTTTTCATATTTTCAACACTCCCTTTTGACCGCAAGTATATTAATAAAATTTTATACAGAAAGTGCAAAAAAGTCAAATAAAATGCTGTTAAATTTACAAAAAGTGATTTATAATATTGTTGTAATTTATTAATTTGCTGTAATATAGACGCACCTGAAAAAATAGAATCTATCGAGGAAGATTGTGAGGTGCGTGATGAGGGGCAAAGGGATTTTAATAGCAGTCACGTTGGTGCTGATGTGTACGGTCTTTTGCATCCCGGATTACAGGGATATGGCATCATATGTGTGGAACAGTGTATCAGAGCCTGTGGTGGTATTGGATCCGGGGCATGGCGGAATGGACGGAGGGGCTGTAAGCGGCGACGGGACCAGTGAGAAAGATATAAATCTGGCTATAGCCAGGAAAATGAAGGCGCGGCTTGAATCGGAAGGTATCCGCGTCATCGTAACGAGAGATGGAGACAAAGGTCTTTACGAGGAGACTGGGAATGAGAGCATCAGGAGTCTTAAGACCCAGGACATGAAGGAAAGGAAGAGGATAATAGAAGATTCGGGGGCAGATCTGACGGTCAGCGTACATTTGAATAGTTTTACACAGGATACGTCCGTAAAAGGAGCGCAGGTCTTTTACCCTTTATACGGAGATCCGGAGGCAGTAGACGAGAGCGAAAGAGCGGCGAAAATTATTCAGGCGGGTCTCAATGACGAGATAAATATCAGCAAGAAAAGAACTGAGCTGGGAAAAGATGATGTGTTTTTGCTGAGAGAGGTGACGGTTCCGATCGTGATAGTGGAATGCGGGTTCTTGTCAAATCCGGAGGATGCGTCGAATCTTAAAGATAAAAAATTTCAAAGCAAGATCTCCCGAAACCTAAGTGACAGTATTTGTTCATATTTGAGTCAATGATTACATGTTCGGCGCGAAAGCGTTGAATTTACGGGATTTTCATTCATATGAAATAGAAAGAACAAAACTGTGGATAACTTTGGATCAAAAAAAGCACTTGACAGGTAAAAACGTTGAAAAATACACAAAGTCAAAAAAGTAATTATCCACAGCAACCTTTGGATAAAATTGTATACAATGCCTGAAAATTTGTGGATAACTTCTGAAAGGCTGATATTTTAAAAGTTATTGGGTTGTTGAAAGATGTCGAGGAAAAAGCGAACACAAGTTGACATAAAACATAATGCGAAGGTGGAAGAAAAATGCTTAAAGAAAAAATTATTTACAAAGATGAGCTGCCGATCAATGTAGTAACTGCCAACATAGAAGAGTATCCCATACATTTCCATGACGATATGGAAGTTGTGTATGTTCTGGAAGGAAGCGTCATCCTTCGGAACGGATATTATACCTATAATCTCAAGCAAGGCGATATTTTCATTCTGAATGACAGGGAAATGCATAGTTTCCAGAGGACCGACGAGGACAATCTGGTGATGATGTTTCAGATGGATCTCACGTATTTTTCCAGGTATTACGATAGTCTGAAGAATAATTTCTTTGTCACTGATGTGGAGGATGACAGCGATGAAAGTCTGGAGGTGCTGAGAAACCTCCTGGCAAAGATCATGATGGAGATCATCCAGAAAGGATACGGATATGAGCATAAGGTCATAGAGAGCACTCATAATCTGATAGCCTGCCTTCTGTCGGACTTCCAGTATTTCGTCATGGAAAACGGTCGTTTCAAGAACGAGATGAAGAACAAGGGAAATAAAATCCTGGCAGGAAGGCTCAACAGGATAACTGACTACATGTACGATAACTATACCAGAAAGCTGACCCTGAGCGAGATAGCCGACAGAGAGCACCTGAGTATATACTACCTTTCGCATATAATAAAGGAGGCGACCGGCCTCAGCTTCCAGGATCTGTTGAGCTACATCCGGGTCGAGGAGTCGGAACGGCTGCTGCTTGGAACCAACAAGAAGATAGGAGCCATCGCGGAAGAAACCGGATTTTCCGCTGTCAGGTACTATATCAAGCATTTTGAGCACTGGTTCGGTATGCATCCACTGGAATACAGGAAGAAGTATATAGGAAAAATAATAAGCCGCGATATAGAGGCGAAGTATAAGCTGGCGACCCCGGCTCAGATAGAGAGCGCCATAAGAAAACAGGTAAAGGGGATCTATGCCGATTATGCGGACAAGTTCAAGGCCAAGCCTGTCATCATCGATATAGATATCTATGATGACTATGCGGAAGTGGAAAGCGAGCCGCCTGTAATGTCGGAAATAATGGAAAGAGATGTCAATAAAGTATTGGCCGAGCCTTACAGGAAGATGATGGAAATGCAGGAGAACATCATTTCCTCAGGCGAAAACTACATCGTCTCGACTAAGTGCAAATATCCGGGAGCTTTGGACAGCCTCAGCATATTGATGTATAACTTCGATGAGAATACCGGACGAAATCTGAGAAAGATCCTCAACCGGGACGACCTTCTCAGGATAGTGAGGAATTATGAAAACGAGATGGAATTTCTGGTAAGGTGTACGGGACTTTCAGGGACCTTCAGGATAATACGATATCGACTGGGGAAGGAAAGCTTTCTGGCTAAGATCGCCCACGAGGCGGATTCCGGCGCCAGGGAGAGCGTTCGGGAAAATCTGATAAACAAGCTGACATCGGAAGGGAATATAAGTACAGGCAGTTATATAAGCTCTGACGCTCTCAGCGTGAGGACCATATTTGAGGGCATCGGCGCCGAACTGATCTTGATAGACAAAGTTTGAATACCGCAACGTCCTCTTCTCCTCTTCGAGGACTCCTCCGCCTGCGGCTACGCTGTCGCTTTTGAAGCCCTAGCCCGAAATCTTTGATTTCGCGGCAGGTCTCACGCAAAGCTTTCCCAAATCTTTGATTTGGTGAAAGCTACTGCGAGCTTAGCGAATCGCTGACGGTATTACCAACAAATTCCCTTTGGGAATTTGGGTAAAACCGCAACACTCGCTACGCTCGTTCCTACGCCTGCGTCTACGCTGTCGCTTT
>JABLTR010063608.1_pt1 | contig 73707 bp, 59 predicted proteins | sample 7160071 | NCBI WGS metagenome assembly JABLTR01 (sample SAMN14651230, study PRJNA627086) | human gut metagenome | isolation source: feces | host: Homo sapiens | reverse complement strand
GCAGTGACAAGGCCGTTGTCCACAGTGGCCACCTTTGTATCGCTGCTTTTCCACGTCACATTTTGGTTGGTGGCGTTGCTCGGCGTGATGGTGGCGGTCAGAGTGCCTTCCTTTCCCGGGTTCAGGTTCAGGGTGGTCTTGTCCAGCGACACGCCGGTGACTTTATAGTTTACCGTACCTATCACGTCGCCTGTCAAGGTGCCGCCGTTCACTGTTAAAGTATAGCCGTCTGTGTCCAGGCTTGCGCCATCGTCCAGCATCAGGCTCTCGCCCTCGCCGATGGTCAAATTCTCCTGCAATTCCACACTGCCGTACACGGTGCCCTCGTCGCCGTTAAAGACGATGCCGTTGCCGGAAGGGGGCACTGGCTGGAGATTTGTAGTACTTCCGGCGCCGATCCCACCCTCCCTCGCATCCACGATGGCACTGTTGCTGATGGTTAAGGCCGTAGTTTTAGGAACGGTACCACTGCCGATAGAATCATATAGAATCCCTGGAGACCCGCTGGCAGTCAGGCTGCCGCCGTCCACAGTCAGAGCGGCGGTCGAACTATTGCTGGATTGCACATTAACACCATAGCCGGCGGTATTGGTCCCCGTTGCTTCAACCTTGGCGTTCTGGATAAACAAAGCGCCATTGCCGTTGTTGCTCTGAACCCAGATGCCAGTCTGACTGGCGCTGGCATCCAGACTGCCGTCGCCCGTGATGGTCAGGGTGGCGCCGCCAGTAGAATTGGCCAACACATAGATCCCCTTGCCGACCTCTGCGATTGTATTGGTGCCCTCCAATGTGATTGTCAACTCCGCAGCGCCGTTCTGATTGTGCACGCCAATGGCAGCGCCAGCGACATAAGTGCTGGTATTATAGGGTACTTCCTCTTTAATCGTGGCGTTGTGCAGGGTCAGGGTATTGTTGCCTGCGTCATAATGGATATAGTTGTTCGAGGGCTGCGTTGCGCCTGCACTTGTGACCTTTCCCTCACTGTCCGTTGTCCAGTAGCCAGTGGAAGATATTTGCACACCACCTACATAAAGCACCTGTCCGTCCGGCGCAACCGCCAGCGCCGTGGCGGGCAGCGCGTTGGACAGGGTGGCAGGCTGGGCTTCAAAGCCCTTGCACTTGTTCAAATCCGCGTCCTCGGCCCCGCACACCGGGCAATCCGCATTGACACTGTCCCCGGTGCACAGCGCGGTGCAGATGCACTCCGCCTGCTGCTCCTGCGACTGGCCGATGGTGATGGGGGTTTCTTCCCCTCCGTCCGCAAAGGCCGGCAGGGCGGCCGCGGTCAGCGCCACCGCTGCGGCTAATGCTGCGGCTAGCAGCGGGCTGAACAGTCTTTTCTTCATTCTCATTCCTCCTTCGGGGTTTCCTGTTGGCAGGCTGTCTTTCAGCCTTTCTGAAAGACGCAAAAGGGGTACCCCTTTTGCGGTTTGCCTGATGGTTGATTTTTTCCCCATTATACCACACCCGCGCGCGTTTGTATATCCGCTTTGCCGCAAAAAATGCCTGATGCCCCAAAAGAAAAATCGGCCCCTTTTTTGCGCAAAATCACCAGTGACACGCCCGCTTTGTGGGGCGCCGGGGCGCCGAAGCGCACCTTTGCCCCTGCCGCGCTTCGGCCAAAAGAAACACTTTTTGCACCCCGGGCATAGAGTGGTAATGCCGCAGCACCTGTTTGCGGCACTGTTTACCAGTATCTTTTCTAAACGAGGTGGAATCCATGGCATACTGCAATCCATGCTGCTGCAGCCCCTGCACCTGTACCCCCACTTGCACCTGCGGCTCCAACACTTCCTCTGCCAGCCAGCCGGCCTATGTCTGCGCCAACGGCTATCTCAACGACTACGCCCGCTGCGCCCTGGCAAGATATGACCAGGTCTCCTATGATCTGGACACCCTTCCCAACTGCTGCTGCTGTCCGGGTAACAACTACCCAGGCTGCTGCTGGCCGGCCTGCTGCTGCCAGAACAGCGGCAACACCGGCAGCTCCGGCGTCACCTGCCCCAGCGGCCCCAGCTATTTAAGCGCCGTCAACGAGGCCGAGCAGACCGTCACCTCCAACAGCCCTGTCCTGTTCGCCACCGACCGGCTCTCCAGCGGCAGCTGCATCCAGCACACCGCCGGTACATCCGCCTTCACCCTGGCCTGCCCCGGCGTCTACCTGGTGGAGTACAATGCCAATGTCGCCGTCGCCACCGGCACCAACGTCGCCGTCTCGATGGCGCTGCTCTCCGGCGGAGCGGTCATCCCCGGCTCCGAGTCGGCATCCACCGTCGGCGCCACCGGCCAGCTCGAGTCGCTCAGCGCCGCCACTATCGTCACCGTCCCCTGCGGCACCACCGGCAACATCTCCCTTTCAAACACCTCCGCGGGCAGCGTCAATGTCACCAACGCCAACATCCGCATCGTGCGCATCCTCTAAAAAAGCCCCGCAAGCGGACGCCCTTCCCGGGCGCCCGCTTTTTTGCTCCCTCTCCCCGGCGAAGAAAACAAAAAAAGCGAGGACAGCCGTCCTCGCTTTTTTTATTTCTTCTATCCACGAATAATCGATTCAAAAATATCCAGCGCCCGGTCGATGTCCTCGCGGCTGGTGTCGTTGGTGGTGACAAAGCGGAACTCGCCGTCCTCGATGCCGTTGATCTTGACGCCCTGTTCCAGCATCTTCTCCGGCAGGGTGTCGATCACCTGCTGCGGCGCATCCAGCTTAAAGAACACCATGTTGATCTCCACCGAGCTCATGTCCAGGCTGACCCCAGGCATCTGCTGCAGGCGCTGCGCCATATATTTGGCGTTGTCGTGGTCCTCCTGCAGGCGCTTGGTCATCACCTCCAGCGCAATCAAACCGGCCGCCGCCAAAAATCCGCACTGGCGCATGCCGCCGCCCAGCATCTTGCGGTTGCGGCGGGCGCGCTCGATGTACTCCCTGCTGCCCACCAGCATCGAGCCGACCGGCGCGCACAGGCCCTTGGACAGGCAGAACATAACCGAATCGGCGCAGGCGGCGATCTCCTTGACATCCACCCCTAAGGCGGTGGCGGCGTTAAAGATGCGCGCGCCGTCCATGTGGACCGGCAGGCCCTCCTCTTTCGCCATTTTATAGACCGCCTGCAGCTTGTCCAGCGGGACAACCTTGCCGGTCGCCAGCGGCTCCTCCACGCAGATTAAGCCGGTGCGCGGATAGTGGATGTTGCTGCGGTCGCGGATGGCCGAGCGAATCTGTTCGGCGTCAAAGATGCCGTTTTCAAAGTGCAGGGTGCGGACAAACGCCTGGGACAGCACCGCCGCGCCGCCAACCTCGTGGGCCACAATGTGGGCGGTGTCGGACAGGATGATCTCATCGCCGCGATTGGTGTGGGACATCACCGCTACCGCGTTGCCCATTGTGCCGCTGGCCATAAACAGCGCCGCCTCCTTGCCGAGCATCTCGGCGGCCTTCTTCTCCAGCTCGTTCATGGTCGGGTCGTCGCCGTAGACGTCGTCGCCCACCTGGGCGTTAAACATCGCCTCCCGCATCTGCTGGGTCGGCTGGGTGACGGTGTCGCTTCTTAAATCAATCCATTTTCTCTCTGTTTGCATCAAAATGACCTCCCTTTGGATATCCTGTCATCAAATCAATGGGACCTTCCCGCCCATCTATAGATAAATTATACTAAAAAACACCCTTGTGTGCAAGTTTATTTTTCCAAAACCGCCAATCATTCTTTTTTGCTGCCCGGCATCCGAACCGGCAGCAATTTTTTCTTTTGCCGGTGCTCCTTGACCGGCAGGGTGACGGTGAACTGGATGTCCTCCTCGGTCTGGCTGGCAGCAATCTTGCCGTGGTGCTTTTCCACAATGCTCTTGGCGATGGCAAGCCCCAGTCCATAGCCGCCCTTCTCCCGGTTGCGCGCCTTATCCATCCGGTAAAACCGCTCGAACAGGCGCTCCAGCTCCTCGGGCGGCAGCTTTTCGGCCAGGGTGTTGCGCACGCTCAGGATTGCCTTCTCCTGCTCCTTGCCCCATTCCAGCCTCACAAAGATGCTGCCCTTGGGCGCGCAGTACTTGCAGGCGTTGTCCAGCAGGATGCGCAGCAGCTCCCGCAGCCTTCCCTCATCGGCCTGCAGCGAGATGCCCTCGGCGATGTCGCTCTCAAGCTCCAGCCCCTGCTCAAAGGCCACCGACTCGAAGGGCAGCACGCTGCTCCAGACAAGGTCGCTGAGGTTGACAAGGCTGTAGACCATCTGCTGGGTGGCGTCGGTGCGTGCCAGATAGAGCATCTCGTCCACCAGCTTTTTCATGTTCACCGCTTCCTCCTGAGTGTTGCGCACCCAGCGTTGCTGCTGGGCGATGGTCTCATCCGGGTGGGAGAGCAGGATGCCGGTGTTGGCCAGGATGACCGTCAGCGGGGTTTTGAGCTCGTGCGAGGCGTCGGCCACAAACTGCCGCTGCTGCGCCCAGCTGCGCTCCACCGGCCGCACCACCCACGCCGACAGAAAGAAGCTGATAAGAAACAGGGCAACCAGCCCCGCCGCCCCCAGCTGCAGAGCGGATGTCAAAAAGGAACGCATCGAAGCGTACTCCTGCGTGCGGTCAACAAAGGCAATCCACATCTGTCCCTGCTGTCCCCGCGCCAGATACCGCAGGTCCAGCCCGCTCAGCGTTCCGCTGTTTTTTCCACTGGATTCCATCTTGTCCAGCGCCGCCTCCACAGCCTGGCTCACCGTCGCCTCGCTGACCGTGAGGTTGTCGCTCTGGTAGGAGACCAGCTCCCCATTGCTGTCCACCACCGCGCAGAAGGACAGCATGAGTGGGAAATTTCTCCACTCCCGCTTTTTGTCAAATTCCAGCTCGGGAACCGGGCGAGCGCCGTTGTCGTTAAAGTAGCGCTCCATCACCCGCATGCTGTCCTGCTCCAGCCGCTGGTAATTCTGAAAGCACAGCACCGCAAAGACGATCAGCAGCACCGTCCCCACCAGGGCCATGTTGATGAGGATAAATTTTTTGCGAAGCTCTTTGGTCATTTACGCATTTTCCTCCAGATGATAGCCCACCTTGCGCACCGTCCCAATCCCTGCCCGGGAACCAAGATAATAAAACTTCTTGCGCAAGAAGGAGATGTAAGCCTCGACATTGTTGTCCTCGGCGTTGGAATCGCTGCCCCACACCTTGACGATCAGCTCCTCCTTGGAGACGATGCCGTTGGGGTTTGCCAGCAGAATCTTCAGCACCTCAAACTCCTTAAAGCCCAGGCTGACCGACTTTGCACCGCAGTGCAGCGTGCGGGAAGAAAGCTTGAGGGTCAAGTCTGCCCAGTGGATGTCCTCGAGCAGCACATCCCCCTGCCGGCGGGAAAGCGCGCGGATGCGGGCCAGCAACTCCTCCGGAGAAAAGGGCTTGGTCATATAGTCGTCCGCGCCGCAGTCCAGCCCCTGTACCTTGTCGCTGATGTCGTCCCGGGCGGTAAGCATCAGCACCGGGGTGGAAATCTTATGTTCCCGCAGCTCATGCACCACTTCAAAGCCGTCCTTTTTGGGCAGCATCACGTCCAGAATCACAATGTCGTACTGGCCGCTCAGGGCGTAGTCCAGCCCGTCCGCCCCGTCATAGACGATATCCACCTGGTAGTGCTGCTCCTCCATGATCTGTCCCAGAGCCTGAGCCAGCCTCTTTTCATCCCCCACGATCAAAACTCTCATCGACCATCCTCCTGTTCTCAAACTCGTTGCTGCACCAAAATGGTTTCATAGCTTCCCTCCAGCTGGTAGCCCAGCCGCTGTGCCAGGCGCGCGGAAGCCTCATTGTCCGCATCCCAGTCGGGGTAGATTCCCTGCTCCAGCGCGGCGGCAATCAGTGCGGCGCTGGGAAATTTGGCGTACCCCCTGCCCTGCTGGCTGTCCTCGGTCTGTACCTGGATGGTGAAACCGCTCTCCGAAACCAGATACGACGAGGCCCCGCTGAGCGGCCTGCCCTCTTTGGTCAAAAGGAATCCGCAGCCCCACCGCGCATAGTCCTCCCAGCAGGTAAACTGAGAGCAGAAGTCCCGCATCCACGCAACCTTGCGGCTGTACTCAAACCAGCTTTGGTCGATCCGCTCCAGCCTCATTCCTTCCGGCAGGGAGGAGAGAATTTGCTGCAAATGATCTTCCTTCGCCGCAAGGGAAAACCTGTAGCGCGGGTAACATTTATAATCTGCAAAACTCTCCCCGGCAAGTGCGGGCAGCTGTTCCTGCCAACCCTCATTTCTGGCGATGAGCAGCAGGCCGTCCCGACCGGCAACCTCCTTCAAAAAGGAAAGCTTCGGCTCGCCGGACAAAAAGACAAAGTCCCCCATCACCACCGCCGCGCTGCGGGGCCTGCAATTGTCGTCAATGAACAGCCGCGCCGGGCAGCACTGCGGTGGCAGCGGGCTTGCAAAGCAGCAGGAGAGGATGTCCCACCCGTCCTGCTGTTTTGGGAAAAAGTGCTTCCGATACTGTGTATAATCCATCCTTGCAATCTCGAACATCTGGCATCCCTCCTGTTTTTTCATCATAACACAAACGGCCTGTCCTTTCCATCCTTTTTCTGTTTTTTATTCTACCGCATCAAGCTGAAAAAAAGCTGAAAGGGATTTTTCAGACTAATTTAAGCTTATTGCGCTATTCTTTGGTTGTCAACAAAAATCACCATCGATACGAGGTGGCAATATGATACAGAAAACCTTCAAACGATACGAAAAGAAATATCTGCTCTCCCCTCAACAGTACCGCACGGTGCGTCAGGGAATCCAGGAGCGGATGCAGCTGGACCAGTACGGGCTGTACACCATCTGCAGCATCTACTTTGATACCGACAATTTTCAGTTGATTCGCTCCTCTCTGGAAAAGCCGGTCTACAAAGAAAAGCTGCGGCTGCGCAGCTACGGCGTCCCCGAGGACGCGCAGAGCCCGGTCTTTTTGGAACTCAAGAAAAAGTACAAGGGCGTCGTTTACAAGCGCCGGGTCGATATGCAGCTGGAGGAGTGCCGGGAATACCTCTTTGCCGGGGAGCGCCCCCACTGCGACGGGCAGATCCTGCACGAGATCGACTGGTTCCAGCACCTGTGGCACACCTCTCCCAAGGTCTTTCTGGCCTACGACCGCATGGCCTTCTTCTCCCCTGAGGAGGAGGAACTGCGCATCACCTTTGACCAGAACATCCGCTGGCGCGACACCCAGCTCTCCCTCTCGGACGGCGACTGGGGCTATCCGCTCTTGCAAGATGCGCTGGCCGACCACGTGCTGATGGAGATCAAAATTCCGGGCGCCATGCCGCTGTGGCTGAGCTGCCTTTTAGATGAGGCGGCGGTTTTCCCGACCTCCTTCTCCAAGTACGGCTACTGCTACAAGAACTATCTCTTCCCAGACTTAGAAAAAAAAACACACCTTTGGAGGCAAACTTTATGCTTAACACCTTCTTTTCCAGCATCATCACCAGCACGGTCAGCTGGCAGGCCATCCTGCTGTGCACCCTCTCCTCGGTCATTCTGGGCGCTCTTTCCGCCGGGATTTACTGCTACCGCAATACCTACACCAAGAGCTTTGTGGTCACCCTGTCCCTTCTGCCGGTCATCGTGCAGACCGTCATCATGCTGGTTAACGGCAACCTGGGCGCCGGCGTCGCCGTGATGGGTGCGTTCAGCTTGGTGCGCTTCCGCTCGGTTCCGGGCAGCGCAAGGGAAATCACCAGCCTGTTTCTGGCGATGGCGCTGGGCCTTGCCACCGGCATGGGCTACATCGGCTATGCCTTCTTCTTCTTGGTCATCATCGCCATCGCCAACATTCTATTCTACAACACACGATTTGCCGAGCCAAATGCCACCGACCGGGAACTGAAGATCACCATCCCCGAATCGCTGGACTATGAGGGTGTGTTTGACGACCTGTTCGATAAATACACCACCCGCCACGAGCTGATCCACGTCAGAACCAGCAACATGGGCAGCCTGTATGAGCTGTGCTATCTGGTGCGGCTGAAGGACAGCGGCATCAACAAATCCTTCCTGGACGAGATCCGCTGCCGCAACGGCAATCTGAACATCGTCTGTGGGCGGATATCCACCATACGGGACGAATTATAAGGAGGAATCCTTTTTGAATATCCATCCATCTTGGAAGAAAAAGCTGTGCATCCTCTGTCTGTGCGCCGCTCTGCTGTGCACCGGCTGTTCCCAGACAGCCCAAACTGGCTCCAGCAGCATCGGGGAAAGCACAGCCAGCGAAACCACTGCACAATCACAGGAAACCTATACCTACTCCGACTATGAGCTGGATGACAGCTACGATGAAAGCAGCGCCGCCCTCATCACCCTGTCCGGGGACAGCGCAGAATCAAACGGCACCGGCGTCGCCATCAGCGGCTCGACCGTCACCATCAGCCGGGAAGGCTGCTACATCCTGCGCGGGGAGCTCACCGACGGGCAGATCATCGTCGACGCGGGCGATACCGACCAGGTGCAGCTGGTGCTGGACGGAGTATCGATTACCTGCTCGGACAGCAGCCCGATTCTGGTGCGCAACGCGGATAAGGTGAAGGTCACCCTGGCCGCGGACAGCGAAAACACCCTGACAGACGGCGCCTCCTATGCCGAGGACGATGACAACCCTGACGCGGCGCTGTTCAGTAAGGACGATTTGATCCTCAACGGCAGCGGTACACTCACCGCAACCGGCAACTATAAACACGGCATCGCCGGAAACGACGACCTTGTGATCACCGGCGGCACCTACAACGTCACCTCGGTCAGCCACGCGCTGCGCGGCAACGACTCGGTCTGCATCCTGGACGGCACCTTCAATCTCACCTCCGAAAAGGACGGCATCCAGGCCAGCAACACCGAGGACACAGACAAGGGCTGGGTGCAGATTGACGGCGGTACCTACACCATCACCTCCTCCGGCGACGGCATCCAAGCCGAAACCGACCTGACCATCAACGGCGGTGACTTCACCATCCTCAGCGGTGGTGGGGCAGAAAACGGTCCGGATCATACCGACTCGATGATGTTCGGCGGCGGTGGCGGCGGACGGATGCCGGGCGGCGCACAACCGCCCGAAATGAGCGGCGATACGCAAACAGCTGACGGTGCAGCGCAGCCTCCTGAAATGGCCGAACCGCCGGCTGACAGTACAGCGCAGCCGCCTGAACTCCCCTCCGAAACAACCGATGGAACCACCACGGACAGCCCCGAAATGACCATCGGCGAGAGCGGAGACTTCTCCTTCGACCCGGCAATGGAATTTGATTGGGACGAGTTTGACGACACCTCCGCCGATGACAGCGACACCACCGTCAGCACCAAAGGCCTGAAGGCCGGGCAGAACCTGACTATCAACGGCGGCAGCTTTGACATCGATTCTGCTGACGACGCGGTCCACTCCAACTACAGCATTTCCATCCATGACGGCAGCTTCACCATCCGCACCGGCGACGACGGCATGCACGGCGACGCCTACCTCACTATCTCCGGCGGCACCATCAACGTCGACGAAAGCTACGAGGGACTGGAAGCTGCACAGATCGACATCTCCGGCGGCACCATCCATGTCAGCGCCAGCGACGACGGCCTCAATGCGGCTGGCGGCAGCGACTTCGACCTGGTGGATGGGGCGCTCGTCTTAAAGGAAACAACTACAACCACCGAAGCCACTGAGTCCACTCAAGCCGAAGACGCTGAGCCCACACAGACCGCGGCCAGCACCGGACAAACCAACAGTGAAACAACAGACTCCACTGAACAAACCAGCAGTGAGACAAGCGACTCCACCGGACAATCCGGCAGTGAGACGACAAACTCCGCCGGGCAAACAGAGGGACAGGCCCAGCCGCCGCAGCCTGGAGGCGGCATGGGAATGGGAATCGGTATTCCAGAGGACAACACCCTCCTCAACATCAGCGGCGGCACTTTGATCGTGCAGGCCGGCGTCGGAGAAAACACCTCCGTCACCGGCGGAGACGGCATTGACAGCAACGGCGACATAACCATTTCCGGCGGCACTGTCATTGTCTTCGGCTCCGAAGGCGGCGCGGACAGCGCGTTGGACTATGATGGGGAGGCCAGCATCACTGGCGGCACCCTGGCTGCACTTGGCACCGCAGGGATGGCGCAGTCGGTTGAACCGGATGACAGCCACGCTGTTTTGATGGTGACCTGGAGTGATACGCAGCAGGCAGGAACACGCTTGAGCCTGTGCGACGAAAACGGACAGGTCGTCTGCTCACTGGAAGCGCCTATCTCCTTCTCTTCCGCTGTCATCTGCACTGAGAGTATGGCCTCCGGCCAGACACTCAGCCTGTACACCGGCGGCGACGCCAATTCAGACAGCCAGATTATCACCATGGGTGAGCTGACCGGCGGCACCAAGCTGTGCGATGTCACCCTGACCGACGGCGTTACCAGCATCTCCTCGGACGGCAGCGAAGCAAGCCAGGGCTTTGGTGGTATGGGCGGCGGCATGGGCGGCCGCGGCGGACAGCGCCCGTCCGGTCAGGAGGAAACAGCTCCTCCAACCGACGGCACAGCCCCCGAAACACAGCCCGGCAGCGAGGATTCCTCCGCCGCAGAATCTGCTGACGTAATCGGGCAGAGCAATTCATGATATCTCCGCGGGCAAGGTCAATAGTTTTCTCCTCACCCTTCTATTGATTGTCTAGAGGATGCCCGCTTTTTAATCCTTTCTCTCAAAAAGGAAAAGCTCCCTTCGCCGGGAGCTTTTCCTTTTTGTGTTCTTTTTTATTGCTCGTTTAGTTTCACCATGTGGAGGTGGTCCTCCCAGACACCGTTGATTTTAAGATACTTGCGGGCCAGGCCCTCCTCCACAAAGCCGCACCTGCGGACAACGCCGAGGGAAGCGATGTTGCGCGGCATAATGTTGGCCTCGATGCGGTGCAGGCCCAGCTCCTCAAAGGCGATGCGGACACACTCGTTCACCGCCTCGCTCATCAGGCCCTGGCGCAGCCAGTCCTTGTCCAGCTTATACCCCAAAAAGCAGGAGCAGAAGCTGCCCCACACCACGTTGTTGAGCGCCACCATGCCGATGATCTGCCCCGGCTGTTCCTTTGGCACGATGTAAAAACGAAAGCCGACGGCGCGCTCGCGGTTTTCCTCGTCTTGAACAAGGAGCCTGCGTTGATAATCCGCAGTAAAAAAGTTCGGTTCCCGCTGCGGGTCAAACGGCTCAAAGAAAGCCCTATTCCGGCAGTAATAGTCCGCCACCATCTGAGCCTGAGGCTGTGCGGCCGGCAGCAACAGCAAGCGCTCGGTCTCATAACATTGTTTCATTCTGCTTTCCCCTTTACGCGTTCTTTTGTTTTTCCTTTTTGCGGTAGTCTTTGGCCTGCGGCGTCTTGAGATAGACGTCGTACTGTCCATACAGCCAGCTCTCGATCTGCCCCATGCTCTCCTTCTCCATGGCAAAGTTCTGCTCGCAGACCAGCTCGCTGTGCTCCAGGTTCATCGGGCCGTACCAGACCTGCACCAGAATCTCTTTGTCCTCGATGGGGGTCATCTTGTAGTTCATCCCGGTGCGGCTGCCGGTCAGCTTGTTGCCGCTGGTGAAGTAGGTGATGGTGGGAACGTAAAAGTCCTTGACCGAATAGTCCATGCCTTATCTCCCTCCAAACAGCCTTGCCAGCGGGCTGACCGCCTGCCCCAGATTGTCCACCGCCTCATTGAGCGCCTCGATGTCGATCGACTCCAGCACATCCACCGCCTTCTTCAGCTCCTCCATGCTCTCGGTCAGCGCCTGCTGTCCCTGCTGGGAAAGGCCGTTCAGGTTCTCCATCAGCTGCTGCGGGTTGGCGTCCTTGAGCTGCTGCGCTACCTGCTGCGCGTCCGAGACCGCCTGTGCGGCCTGCGGCAGCATCTCCTTGGCCTGTGCGGTGATTGCATTGGCATCCGAGACAAGCGCGCTTACCCGCGGCACCAAAATCAGCGCCGACACCGCTGCCACCGCAACGACGCCAATGGCGCAGCCCGCCACAATCTTCAATAGCTTCTCCACCAGTGCGTTGTGCTCGTTCTGGCGCTTGGTGAAGGCGATAAATTCCTTTGCTTCCTGGCTTCCGTTTTCAACCGCTTCCTCCATATCCTTGATTTCCGCCAGTTTTCCCATCTGCCCCATCCTTTCTGTCTTTGTCGTTCTTCCTTGGCTTACAGATTCCAGTCACAGTCCTGCGCCAACATTTGGGCAATCTGTTCCAGCGCCTGCCCTTCGCGCTCATCAAACCGGTCAAAGCTGTAGCTGTCCAGGTCGATGACCCCGATCACCTCGCCGTCCCGCATCATCGGAACCACAATCTCCGAATTGGAGCCACCGTCGCAGGCAATGTGGCCCGGAAACTGGTGGACATCCGGCACAATCTGGGTTCTGCGCTCGGACACCGCTGTCCCGCAGACGCCCTTGCCAACCTGGATGCGGCGGCAGGCCGGTTTGCCCTGGAAGGGTCCGAGCACAAGCTCGCCCTGCTTCATCAGGTAAAATCCCGCCCAGCTGACCTCCTTCCAACTTTCAAAGATGGCTGCGGCGGCGTTGGCGGTGTTGACCACCCAGTCCCGCTCGTCCGCAATCAGCGCGCGCACCCGCATCACTGCCCAGCGGCAGGCCTCCTCCCGGGTTTTGATGTTTGGCTGTTGATTCTCCACGATCAAATCGCCCCTTTCTTTCAACGGTTCTGCTCCTGCATCACGGTCTGTTTTAAATACTGATAAAAGCAATCATATTCCTGCTCGCTCAAACCTCCCGGCCAGGACATCACCACCAGCGGGTGACCCGCATACTCCGTGCGGTAGGGCGGATGGATGTGCGGGTACGGATTTGCCTGATAGCCTGCCCGCTCATAAAACTGCTGTCTTCTCTGCGAAACCGGGTCGACCGGCGGATCGATCTCCAGGATCATCTTCTTCCCCTTTTTCCGCAGAAGAGCCAGCGCCCGGCTGCCGCAGCCTTTGCTCCGCATCGATTCTGTGATGCACAGGTGCTCGACATAGCAGAAGCTGTCTGCCTCCCAGTAGAGCAGCAGCCCGGCAAAATCTTCCCCCTCATACAACAGGGTGAAGTGGTACTCCTCCTGCGGCATGACGGCGAGCTGCACCTGCGGGTACCGCTGCTCAAACAGCGGGAAACTGCGCTGATAAAGCGCCATCGCTTCCCCATAGCGCGGGTCCTCTCCGCTGCGAATTCGTTCAAACCGCATCCTCTTTCCTCCCTTTTCCTGTCCAAGATGTATCCTCAGTATAGCACAAACGGGACCTTTGTGCCAGAGAAAAATGGCGCATCTCTCTGCAAAAAGTAAGGGAGACCAAAGCAATTTTTGCTTTGGTCTCCCGAACCGGTTTTCTCTTTACCTATTTAACGATCATTTTTAAAACCAGCCGATTGGCTCCTCCCGAAACTGGGGCGAGTCACCGTTTTGATACGGGTCGTAGTTGTGGAGGTTGCAGCCAAATTCCTTGAGCGATTGAATCTGCCCATCCTCCGTCCACACAACGAGGGAGAGGCCATCGAATTCCTCCACCCTGCCGTCGTTCATCTCGTTTTTGAAATACCATTCCACGACGGTCTGGTTGTCCCGATGGAAAAATTGTTTGATCTCCCAGGCAAGGACTTTGCCCCGCGTGTTCCACTCGACAAACCAGTGACGGATGGCAGCGCAGCCTTTGTACTGCGGCCCCCAGCTTTCCGTGTAGATAGCATTGGGGGCGAATAGTTTCTCGATGCCGGTGTCGCGTTGCATGAGCCACATATCAAACCAGGAACGTATCTTTTTCTCCCGCTCTTGCATGGTGAATTTCCCCCTTTGTTTAACACAGGCAGAGCTTGCAGACCTCGTCGACAATGTTTGCCGCGCGCAGGCCAAACTCGGTGATGAGGTCGCCGCCCGGGCCGGAGTGGCCGAAGGTGTCCTGAACACCCATCTTGACCACCTTGCAAGGGGTGTCCCCGGTGCAGACTGCGCCGCAGACCGCGTCGCCCAGACCGCCGATGACCGAATGCTCCTCAACGGTGACAATCTTGCCGGTCTCCTTTGCTGCCTTGCGGATCAGCTCCTCATCCAGCGGCTTGATGGTGTGGATATTGATGATCCGCGCATCGATGCCCTTTTCTTCCAGCAGCTTGCCGGCCTCGATCGCCTCGGCCACCATCAGGCCGGTGGCCACAACGGTGACGTCCTTGCCGTCGCGCAGGACAATGCCCTTGCCCAGCTCGAAGTGGTAGGTCTCGGGATCGTTAAAGACCGGAACCGCCATTCTGCCAAAGCGCAGATAGACCGGGCCAACATAGGCCGCCGCCGCGCGGACCGCCGCTCTTGCCTCAACATCGTCGGCAGGATTGATGACAACCATGCCCGGGATGGAGCGCATCAGGGCGATATCCTCGCAGCACTGATGGGTCGCGCCGTCCTCGCCGACCGAGATGCCCGCATGGGTCGCGCCGATCTTGACGTTCAGGTGCGGGTAACCGATCGAGTTGCGCACCTGCTCAAAGGCGCGGCCGGCGGCGAACATTGCAAAGGAGCTGGCAAACGGGATCATGCCCGCCGCGGCAAGGCCCGCCGCTACGCCCATCATGTTGCCCTCGGCGATGCCGCAGTCGATGAAGCGCTCCGGGCACACCTTTTTAAAGGAAGCTGTCTTGGTTGCACCCGCAAGGTCTGCGTCCAGCACAACCAGATTTGGATATTCCGTCGAAAGCTCCGCCAGGGTGGCGCCGTAGCTCTCGCGTGTTGCTATTTTTTTCACTTCTGCCATCGTTTATCCCTTTCCTTTCGTCCCCAAATTAGCGCTCAAGCTCTTTGAGCTGCTCGCCAAGCTCTTTCATCGCGACCTCATACTGCTCGTCGTTTGGTGCAGTGCCGTGCCAGGAAGCCTGATTTTCCATGAAGGAAATGCCCTTGCCCTTGACAGTCTTGGCGATGATGGCGGTCGGCTGGCCCTTGACGGTGCGGGCCTCCTGGTAAGCAGCCTCGATCTGGTCAAAATCGTGGCCATCGATGTTGATGACATGGAAACCGAAAGCCTTAAACTTTTCATCAATCGGGTATGGGGACATGACGTCGGCGACGTTGCCGTCGATCTGCAGGCCGTTGTTGTCCACCAGAACGCACAGGTTGTCCAGATGGTAGTGCGAAGCGAACATTGCCGCCTCCCACACCTGGCCTTCCTGAATCTCGCCGTCGCCCAGCACCGCATAGACGCGCCAGTCAGCGTTCTGCAGCTTGGCAGCCTTGGCCATGCCGCAGGCCGCGGAGATGCCCTGGCCCAGCGAGCCGGAGGACATATCGACGCCCGGAACCTTCTTCATGTCCGGATGGCCCTGCAGACGGGAGCCGATCTTGCGCAGGGTTTTCAGCTCCTGCACCGGGAAATATCCCTTGTGCGCCAGCACGGCGTACAGCGCGGGCGCCACATGGCCCTTGGAGAGGACCAGACGGTCGCGGTCCGCTTTGTCCGGGTGCTGCGGGTCGACGTTCATCTCACAAAAATAGAGATAGGTCAGCACGTCCGCCGCCGAGAGCGAGCCTCCCGGATGGCCGGATTTTGCGCTGTGGGTGCCCTCGATGATCCCCATGCGGACCTTGCAGGCGGTGATTGCCAGCTCTTTTTTCAAGTTGCTGTTCATGGTGTGGAATCATTCCTTTCAGTTGCTCTTGATATTCTCATCAAACCTTATTGGGTACAGATTTGTTCCAGGCGGCAAATAAAATCCGCTACAGCTCCATTTTCGCACGAATCGACAATAAAATCAACCTCTTTTTGCAGATCGGGGTCGCCGCTTTTGGGAACGGCGGAAAAATCCGCCAGCTCCAGCATCGGTTTGTCGTTCTCCCGGTCGCCGATGGCGGCCGTTTTGGTAAGGCCCAGCGCCTGCTGGATCATCCTCATGCCGCGGCCCTTGCTGATGCCCTGCGGCACCAGCTCCAGGTAAAAAGTGTCGCTCTGCACCGGGTAGAAGCCCTGCGGGTTTTGCTCCTCCACATAGGCGCGCACCTTCGGGATCTGCTCGGGCGGCACGATCAGCACCACCTTGTGCCAGCGCTTGGGGCCCTCCTCCTCCGAGTACATCCGGCAGCAGCCCTCGCGCATATACATGTCGCGGCGCTGTGCCACGCCCTCAATCGATTCGTCGCCCCAGCGGATCACCCAGTAGTTGTCCGGCTCCACCAGCATGGCGCCGACCTGGTCAAAGCGCTCGAGCAGCGCAAAAACAAAGTCCCGCACGCTCTCCGGCAGCTCCGCGCCAAACAGCACGGTGTCGTCCTGCGGCGAATAGATGTACCCGCCGTTGATGGTGATGATGGGGGCGATGACCTTCAACTGCGGCAAAATCTCCGCCAGCGCGCATTTGGGCCGCCCGGTACACAGGGTAAAGGTGCCTCCCAGGGCGATGAAGCGGTTGATGGCCTCGATGTTGTTCTGTGGGATCTCGGTCAGCTCGGTCAGGGTGCCGTCGATGTCCGAGACCAGCAGCATCCCTTTAAAAATCTGTCCGCTCTCCATTGGACAAGTCCTCCTTTGGTCGCAGGGTTTTTAAAAATGATGTGAAGTATTCCGGCAGCTGCGACTCAAAGTAAAGCCGCTCGCCGGTGACCGGGTGGGTAAAACCCAGCGCTCTGGCGTGCAGGCACTGGCCCTGCAGCCGCTTGATGGCCTTCTGCGGGCCGTACAACTCGTCCCCCGCCACCGGGTGGCCGAGGTAGGATAGGTGCACCCGAATCTGGTGGGTGCGACCGGTCTCCAGCCGGCAGCGCAGGTGGGTGAAGCCCTCGTACCGGCGCAGCACCTCAAAGTGGGTGACGGCCTCCCTGGCCCCCTGCAGGCTGCCGTCCGGCTGACGGGCGTCGAGGCGCACCGCCATCTTTTTGCGGTCCTTTAAGCTCCTCCCAATGGGCAGGTCGATGGTCCCGCTGTCCTCCCTGACGCTGCCGTAGACCACTGCCTCATAAAAGCGGTCGACGGTGTGCGCTGCAATCTGTTCACTCAGGGCGCGGTAGCTCTCGTCGTCCTTTGCGCAGACCAGCAGGCCGCTGGTGTCCTTGTCGATGCGGTGGACAATGCCCTGCCGCTCCATACCGTTACAGCTGGCGAGCTTCCCTTTACAGTGAAAGAGCAGGGCGTTGACCAGCGTCCCCTGCTCGTTGCCCGCGCCGGGGTGCACCACCATCTGTTTGGGTTTATTGACCACCAGCAGGTGCTCGTCCTCGTAGACGATGTCCAGCGGGATCTCCTGCGGCTGCGGCAGGGTGGTTGGGTGGAGGATCTCCTCCCAGTCCGGCTCGCCGTCCAGCTCCTCCGGAGGGATGGGCAGCTCTACTGAAACCACCATTCCGGACTTTAGCTTGTCGTTTTTTCCGGCAGCCTTCTCCCCGATGCGCACAAGGCCCTGCGCAATCCACTTCTGCGCCTGGCTGCGGCTCATACCAGGGAGACTTTCCTGCAGGAATTTGTCGATCCGCTGTCCCTCCTGCTCCGAGCCCACCGGCAGGGTAATGTTACTGCTCATGGCGCTTGATCTCCTGGCGGATCTCAAAGCGGCGGTGTTCCTTGCGCTCGATGAAGATAAAGTAGATCAGGAACAGCGCCATTCCGACAGTCACACAGATATCCGCCACGTTAAAGACCGGGAAGTTGATCAGGCGGAAATCGAACAGGTCGACCACATAGCCGCCCTCCCGGAATAGCCGGTCGATCAGGTTGCCGGCGCCCCCGGCCAGAATCAGGCTCCAGCTGACCACCATCCACGGCGAGCGCAGCTTGCCGAGCAGCAGCAGAACAAAGATGACCAGCAGCACCGCCGAGGTCAGCACCACCAGCAACAGGCGCTGATTGTTCATCGTGTTGAAAGCTGCTCCAAAGTTCTGCACATAGGTCAGGTGAAAGACGCCGGGAATCAGGGCGATGGTGTCGACCTGACTCAACGAATGCTCCGCCCAGAATTTGACCAGCTGGTCGAGCGCCACCAGCACCGCCGCAATTCCAAGGCAAATATAATTTAACATACGGTTCCTCCTTTTTCAAAAAGGACATAAAAAGCGGTGCAGGAAATCCGGTTCCTGCACCGCTTATCCATCTTAGCCGATAATCGCCGCACAGCGTGCGCAGAGGGTTGGATGCTTTTCATCTTTGCCGACTGTGTCGCTGTAAGCCCAGCAGCGCTCACACTTTTCACCGTGCGCTTTGGAAACGGTGACTTCCAGTCCTTCGGTCTCGGCTGTGGTCTGGGCAGCTGCTCCCTGCTCCAGCACAACCTTGCTGACGATGAACACTGGCTCCAGAACCGTCTCGTTTTCCTTGAGGAAGTCGTACAGCTCGCCGTCCGCCTTCAGAGTGACCTGCGCTTCCAGCGACTTGCCGATGGTCTTCTGGTTTCTGGCGTTTTCCAGCGCCTTGTTGACGTCGTCGCGGATCTTGCGGATGCGCTCCCACTTGGCCATGAATTCTACCGTTTCATCGCCGGCCTTGCCCTTTGGCATCTCGTTAAAGACGCACGCCTCGGGGTTGTGGTCGCTGGATTTTGGCAGGTTGGCCCAGATTTCCTCGCAGGTGAAGGCAAGGATCGGGGCAAACACCAGCGTCATGTCGCGCAGGATGCGGTAGATGGCGGTCTGCGCCGCGCGTCTGGAAACCGAATCCGGCTTTTCAACATAAAGTCTGTCCTTGATGATGTCCAGATAGAAGTTGGACAGGTCAATGGTGCAGAAGTTGTGGATGGCGTGGTAGACCTGATGGAAATCAAACTCCTCATAGCCCTCGTTGCACTCCTTGGCAACCTCGTCCATGCGAGCCAGCGCCCAGCGGTCCAGCTCATGCAGCTGATCGTCTGCAACCGAATCGGTATCCGGGTTAAAGTCGTAGAGGTTTCCGAGGATGTAGCGCGCAGTGTTTCTAATCTTGCGGTAAACCTCAGAAAGCTGCTTTAAGATATCGTTGGAGATGCGGATGTCGGAGTGGTAGTCGGAGGAAGCGACCCACAGACGCAGGATGTCCGCGCCGAATTTATCGGTGACCTCCTCCGGTGCGATGCCGTTGCCCAGCGACTTGTGCATCGTCTTGCCCTGCGCATCGACCACCCAGCCGTGGGTGCAGACCGCCTTGTACGGCGCGACGCCCTTCCAGGCAACCGAGGTCAGCAGCGAAGACTGGAACCATCCGCGGTACTGGTCGGCGCCCTCGAGGTAGAGGTCGGCCGGCCACTGCAGGCCCGGGTGCTCCATCAGCACGGCGGCATGGCTGGAACCGGAATCGAACCAGACGTCCATGATGTCGGTCTCTTTTCTGAATTTTTCACATCCGCACTTTTTGCACTTGGTACCGGCCGGCAGGATCTCGCTGGCCTCATGGGTCCACCAGGCGTCCGAGCCTTCCTTGCGGAACAATTCGGAAACAGCCTTGATCGAAGCGTCATCGATGTGCGCTTCGCCGCACTCCTCGCAGTAGAAGATCGGAATCGGCACGCCCCACAGCCTCTGACGGGAGATGCACCAGTCGGAGCGGTCGGTGACCATGTTCTTGATGCGGCCCTCGCCCCAGGACGGATACCATTTAATCTTTTCAATCTCGCGGATTGCGTCGGCCTTAAAGTCCTCTACCGAGCAGAACCACTGTTCGGTGGCGCGGTAGATAATCGGTTTTTTGCATCTCCAGCAGTGCGGGTACTGGTGGACAATCTTTTCAACGGCAAACAGGTTGCCGGTCTCCTCCAGCTTTTTGGCGATGGCCTTGTTGGCATCGTCGGTGGTGAGGCCCGCAAACTCGCCCGCATCCTTGGTCAGCTTGCCCACGCTGTCGACCGGAACGACGATCTGGATCTGCGGATAGTGGTTGACGCAGACCTCAAAGTCCTCGACACCATGCCCAGGAGCGGTGTGGACGCAGCCGGTACCGGAATCCAGGGTGACGTGATCGCCGACGATGACCAGCGAGTCGCGGTCGAGGAACGGATGCTGGCAGACAATGTACTCCAGCTCCTTGCCGGTGACCGAGCCGATCAGCTCATAATCTTCGATCTTCGCGGCCTTCATTGCAGCAGGAGCAAGCTCCTTGGCCATGATATAATATTCGCCGTTGGCCTTGACTGCACAGTATTCATACTCCGGACCCAGGCAGATGGCCATGTTGCCCGGCAGGGTCCAGGTAGTGGTGGTCCAGATGACAAAGTAGGTCTTGGAGACGTCGATGCCCAGCTTGGAAAGCTTGCCCTGGTCGTCCTTGACAGCAAACTTGACATAGATCGAGAAGCATGGATCCTCCTCGTACTCGATCTCCGCCTCAGCCAGTGCGGTGTTGCAGTCCGGGCACCAGTAAACCGGTTTGAGGCCCTTGTAGATATAGCCCTTCTGCGCCATGTTGCCGAAGATCTCAATCTGCTTTGCCTCAAACTCCGGCTTGAGGGTCATGTACGGATTTTCCCACTCGCCCAAAACGCCCAGGCGCATGAACTGGCTGCGCTGGATATCCAGATAGTGCAGGGCAAATTCCTTGCAGATTTTGCGCAGCTCGACCGGGCTGATGTCGCTTGTGACGCCCGCTTTCTTTCTGGCCTTGAGCTCGATCGGCAAACCGTGGGTGTCCCAGCCGGGAACGTACGGCGCCTGATAGCCGCTCATATTTTTCTGGCGGATGATGAAGTCCTTGAGCACCTTGTTGAGCGCGGTGCCCAGATGGATGTCGCCGTTGGCGTAAGGGGGGCCGTCGTGCAGAATATAGAGCGGCTTGCCCTCGTTGTTTTTGATCATCTTGTGGTACAGCTGTTTGTCCTGCCAGTCCTTCACCCAGCCCGGTTCGCGCTGCGGCAGCGCGCCGCGCATGTTGAACTCGGTGGTTGGCAGGTTCAGGGTTTTGTTGTAATCCTGAGCCATTTTCTTTTCCTCTCCTCTATTCTTTATTTCAACTTTATAAAATCATCGGTCGCGATGTTTTTTCCGTGAAAACAATCCCGTCCTCGGGTCGCTGTCCCGCTCGACGTCAAAGCCCTCGCCGAATTTGAGCGGGCCAAACTTGGACTCGATGGAGTTTGCCCCAAACGGGGAGTAAGCGCGCTGGCGGGAGGCGGCAGGCGCCGGCTCTCTTGGGGCAGGCGCGTTCTGGGCGCTGGCAACTGCGAAGGAAGTGGTGTCCTCCATCTCGTCGCTCAAGGCCGAAGTGAAGTCGATCATGCCGTCCTCTTCCTCAAAGCTCGCCTTGGCCGCAGAAGGTTTTGTGCGCTCCGGTTCTGGTTCCGCCGCCTTTTCGACAGGCTGTGGGGCCGGTTCCGGTTCCGGCTGCGGTGCCGGTTCCTCCTGGCGTGGGGCCGACTGCTGGTGCTCCGGTTCCGGGGCAGGCGCCGGCTTTTCCGGCTCCTCGTCATATTCCGGCAGGGCGCTGATCATCTCCAAATGCTGGCGGTACAGGGTCAGCAGGCGGTTTTTAAATTTGGTGACTTCCTTTTGCATCTTAATCAGAGCCAGCTGCTCGCGCTCAATACTCTTCTGCGCATTTTCCAAAATCTGGTCCGCCTTGGCTCTGGCCTCGCGCAGGGTCTGGTCCGCCTTGGCTTTGGATTCGCGGATCACGCTGTCGCCCAGCTTCTGTGCGCCGATCAGTGCGCTGCGCAGGCTGTCCTCGTCCTCGCGGTACTGTTCCACCTTCTCAGCAAGGACCTCAATCTTTCCTTCCAGTTCTTCCTTTTCGGACAGCAGCTGGGCGTACTCCGCCGCCACCTGCTGCAGAAATTCCTCCACTTCGTCCTGTTTGTAGCCGCCCATCTGTTTGTCAAAACGTCTGGAGGCAATGGTTTCCGGAGTCAGCATCTTAGGGTACCTCCTTTATCATTTTCCCTTTTGCCACAAAAGGGATTTATCATAATCGGGTCAAAACCCCTGTACGTTTCTCACACATATTTCCCAAGCGTCAGGTGAAGCCTTCCCTTCTTGCTCACCGAGCCTACCTTGGACAGCACATACCGTCCATAGCCCCGGATGGAAAGGATGTCCCCTTCCCCGACCTCCCGGGAGATTTTATTTTCCTCAAAAAAGTTGAGGCTGACCTGCCCGCCCTCAATCAGGGCGGCGCTCTTTTCCCGGCTGAGGTTGGTCGCCAGGGAAACCGCGCAGTCCAGCCGCAGGGAGCTGACCGTGCCCGTCTGATATTCCAGCCGGTACAGCGGCGGCAGTTCTCCCTCATAGCCCTGCTGCTTTTTGATTCCGGCGCGCCCCACCCGTTCCAGCTCGGAAAGGATCAGCTGCGCCGCGGCGCCGGTGCAGAAAACGACCGCAAAATCTTCGCCGGTCAAAATCTCACCGATCAGTTCCCGTTTTAAGTTAAGCCCCATCAGGGAGCCCAGAATGTCGCGATGGGTGATTGCATCCTGCGCGCGGAAAAACAGCGCTACCCGCTGGATGGGAAACTGCTCCTCCAAAATCGCGCGGTCCATCCCCTCGCTCAGCGCCAGATAGTCGGGAAAAAGTCCCAGCATCCGGCGCGCCGGAGCCTCCTGCAGCACATCAAAGCCCGCCCAAAAGCAGACCTGATCCTGCGGAAAATGCTGCCTGCGCAGCTCGATAGCCGCCAGCCGCTGCTCCCGCTCGTCCAAAAAGCGGGTAAAGCACGGCAGGTTGTCCCTCTGCTGCTGCCGTGCCATATCCGCAATCCGCGCGCAGAAAAGGCGGTCCGCCTCCTCGCGCTGCGTTTGTCCGTTATTCTTCATCGGTTAAAAGATGACCCCGTTATTTTCCAGCTCATCTAAAAGATCGCCCACAATGTCCACATTGTATGGGGTGATGATGTATGTATTGTTGGCCACACGCTTCATCTGCCCGTTGTTGGCGTAGGCGACCCCGCACAAAAAGTCGATCAGCCGTCTGGAAACATCCTTGCTGGTCTGCTCCAGGTTCAGGACAACCGTCTTTTTCGCATTGAGGTGGTCCGCGATGGAAGCCGCGTCTTCATAGCGTTCCGGCTTCACCAGCACTACCGCCAGCTGGGTGGTGGCGTGGATGTTGACCACCTTGTTGTGCCTGTGGTCAGTCGAAGGAGCGGAAGCCGGCATCTGCTGTTCCTCTTCCTCCTGTTCCACATTGCCCGACTGCATGTCATCATCAAAATCGCTGTCATAGTCATTGTCCGGAATTCCAATCAGATTCCTTAACGTGTCCCTCAGTGCCATAGTTTTCCTTAACTCCTTTTATAATTCCTTTGTCCAAACATCGCCGTACCGATCCGCACGATATTCGATCCACATCTCACCGCTGCCAGATAATCGGCAGACATGCCCATAGACAAAATTTCCATACTGATATTATCATATTTTTTTTGCTTTATGTCAATAAAGAGTTGGCGCATTTGGGAAAAATATTGCAAAACTTCTTCCTCTGTTTCACACACTGGCGGAATCGTCATCAGTCCCCGCACCCGAATGTGCTCCAATTTCCCAGCTTCTTCCAGCAAAGCGGGCAGAAGCTCGGGGAAGATGCCGGTCTTGTTTTCCTCCCGGCCGATGTTAACCTCAAGCAGCACGTCCATCACCTTGCCGATGGCCGCGCAGTGGCGGTCGATCTCACGGGCAAGCTTGATGCTGTCCACCGACTCGACCATGCTGACCTTGTCCACAATCTGCCGGACCTTGTTGGTCTGCAGATGACCGATGAAGTGGATCTGCACGCCATCCTTATGATAGCTGTCATATTTGGCGCACAGCTCCTGGGCCTTGTTCTCTCCAAGCAGAGTGATGCCCGCACCGATGGCCGCGTTGACCAACACTGGGTCCACCGTCTTGGTCACCGCCATCACCTGCACCTCAGACGGGTCTCTGCCCGCCTGCAGGGCCGCCTCCCTGACATCCTGCGCAATCTTCTGCACATTCTGCGCTACTTCCTGTTCGTTAAGTACCTGCATTGCTTGATTCCACTCCTTTTACCGTATCTTCATCCAGCAGGGCTCCATCCTTGAGCTCGATGCCGCCGCTTTCGATGATCACCAGATCCAGACGGCTGAGCGTATGCGAATCGTCCGTTCCCGTACGCGGCTCGCAGAGGAGGAAGTTGCCGTTATCCTTGATAATCTCCACCGGCTTAAACCGGATGGTGGTCTTGTCCAACACATAGACGCCCGGCACATTCTGCTCATAGCGCAGCGCATCCGAGCTGACCCGCAGTCCCGAATAGGTGGTGAAGATGATATCCACCGACTGCTGGCGCAGCTTGAGCATCCGGTCGCTGACATCCTTGCACTCGAAGATAACCACCGTATTGCTTCTCTCATTGTCGGGGATGATCTGCACCACCTCGCCGGTCACCGTCTGGCCGTTGGCAAACTTAAAGTCCAGCCGAACGCTGTCCCCCAGCTCAAACTTCTGCGCCTGGGTGTTGTCCAGATCAACACCCAGATACCAGACGTGGGTGGTGACAATCTTGCCCACCGCGTCGCTCACCGTCTGAGGCTGGGAGGAGACCAGCTGCTGGTAGCCTTCATAGGTGATGTCCTCCAGCGCCTCGGCAGTGAAGACCTCCTCATAGCCGTCCACCTCCTTGCAGAAGTAGCCGGCCGCCGGCGACTCGACCGAGACGCCGCGCTGCTGATCCTTGACCTGTTCCAGGTAGGAGATCTGGGCGTTGAGCTCGGTGATGCGGCCCTCAAAGGATTCCTCCTGGCCCAGCGCGATCTTTTTGCGGTTGAGCAGGCTGACCAGCTCGTCCTTCTGGTCGCTGATGCCCTCCACCACGCCGTCCTGCACAAAGTCGACAATCCTGCCTGCCTGGTCGTTGATCTCGCTGGAGAGGTTGGACACCGCCGTATAGCGGGTGGCCTTGGCTGTCTGGGCCTTGGTCAGCGAATCCAGCTCGTGCTGAAGCTGCTCGAGCTGGTTGTTGACCGTCGAGACAGTGCTGTCGCTGTACACCGCCGCCACTTCCTCGCTCATCGCCACCTCGTCGCCGTCGGCGCAGTTATAGACCATGACGCCGCTGGCGCTGACCGGCTCGATGAGCTGCTCGCTGCGGAACACCGTTCCCTGTGCGCGCACAAAGTCGTAGATGGTATCCTCATCCACCTGCTCGGTGCGCAGCTTGAGGTTGGCAAAGCCCCACAGCTGTCCGAACAGATAGATCAGGATAAACGCCGCAAATCCCAGCGCGATCAGCCTTGCGTTTTTTGAGCTTTTCTTCTGATATCCTGCCATCGCTGCCTCCCGTATGTGTTGCTATTCCTGTGCCGGGTCTTCCGACTGCGCGGGGAGATTCTCCATCAGCTTGACCGGTTTTGTCGGTGTGATGGTGGAGATGGCGTTTTTGTAGACCAGGTTCTGCCGCCCTTCGTTTTCGATGATGATGGTGAAGGTGTCAAACCCCTTGACACAGCCCCGGAACTGAAAGCCGTTGGTCAGGTAAACGGTCACCATGGTCTTGTCCTTGCGCAGCTGATTGAGAAACATATCCTGCAAATTAAGCATATTCTGACCTCCTTGCCAGTATAGTCGGTTGGTCGTCTGTTTTTTGTCGTCTTGTGGCGAACGGTCCTTTTTCTTTTTAAGAAAGCTGCAGCTGCTCGCGCGCAAACTGCGCCATCTGCCGGTGCATCGACTCGCGGTCGGCAAAGTCCTCCGCCAAAAAGAAGCGGTAGCGCTCATCGCGGCGAAACCAGGTCAGCTGGCGCTTGGCATAGCGCCGGGTCTCCTGTTGGATGCGCTCCATCGCCTGCTGCAGCTCCTCCTGCCCGGCAAGATAAGCGTCCAGCTCCTTGTAGCCGATGGCCTGCAGGCCCCTGGCGTCCACCTGGTGATCGCGCAGCCATCTGGCCTCGTCCAGCAGCCCCTGCTCCAGCATCTGCTCGACCCGCAGGTTGATGCGGTCATAGAGCTTTTGCCGGTCGCGGAAGCTCAGCGCCATCATGCACAGCCGGTAGGGCGATGGCTGCTGCCGGGACAGCTCCTGGTGCTCCGAGATGGTCTTGCCGGTCGTCTGATAGACCTCCAGCGCCCGCGCAACCCTGCCGATATTGTTGGGGTGAATCCTCTGCGCGGCCTGACTGTCCACCGCCTGCAGCCGATCCCACAGCGCCTGCGGGCCGTTTTCCTGCGCGTATTGGCGAAGCTGCTCGCGCAGCTTTGGGTCGCCCTGCGACTCGGAAAACTGGATGTTGTCGACAAGCGAACTGATATAAAGCCCGGTCCCGCCGACCAGCACCGGCAGCTTTCCCCTCTGGACAATCTCCTGGATTGCCTGCCGGGCAAGCTGCACATACTCCGCCACCGAAAAGGACTGGCCGGGTTCGAGAAAATCGATCAGGTGATGGGGAATCCCCTGCATCTCCTGAGGCGTCGGCTTGGCGGTGCCGACGGTGAGGTGGCGGTAAATCTGCATCGAGTCAGCGGAGACCACCTCCCCATTCAGCTGCTGCGCCAGAAAAACCCCCGCCGCCGTTTTTCCCGAGGCGGTGGGGCCGGCGACAACCACCAGCGGTATCTTCTGTTCCATCCGTTCCAATCCTTCCCTATCCTGATTTTGTCCGTTATCCCTGCCGTCCAAACAGCTTTTCCAGCTCATAGCGGGTGAAAATGCGCGCGATCGGGCGGCCGTGCGGGCAATATTTTGCCTCGCTGTCCGAGCGCAGCAGCTGCACAATCTCCCACAGCTCCGGCAGGGTGTTCTTGTCGTTTGCGCGCACCGCGCTCTTGCAAGCTACCGAGTGCAGCAGGTCGTCCAGCGCGTGCGGCGTGGTGTCCTTTTTGTTCTGCGAAAGGTCGTGGGCGGTCTGCTCGATGATCTCCTTGACCTCGGCGCCCAGCAGCATCACCGGCACCTCGCGCACAATCAGGTCGCCGTCGCCAAACTCCTCCACCAGAAAGCCCGCCTGCTCAAACAGCGGCAGATTCTGCACCGCTCCCTGATAGTCCTCGCGGCTCAGATGCACCACCACCGGCTCGAGCAGCAGCTGACGGTCGTCGGTGAAGCGGCGCTGCTTTAAGCGGTTAAAGATCAGCCGCTCGTGCGCGGCGTGCTTGTCAATGAGGATCATCCGGTCGTCGCTTTCCACCACCAGATAGGTACCCAGCACCTCCCCGACAAGGCGAAGGTTGCTCTTCTCCTCCTGCTGCTCCGGTTCTGGTTCCGGCTGTTCCCACTCGACAGTAAGCTGCGGCGCCGGTTTGTCGGCAGCTTCCTCCACCAAAGGCTCCCGCTCCTGAATGGCGGGAATCTCTTCCGCCGGGGGCTTTGGAGCGACTGGTTGCGGCTGCTGCGGCTTTTGCGCAAAGCGCGGCTCCTCGACCAGCAGAAGCGGATGCTCCCGCTCCCACTGGACCCGCTGCGGGCTGTGGTCGTGGAAGGTCAGCTTTTCTTCCTGACGCACAGTCTTTGGTTTTGCGGGCTTCTCTCCCACCATCTGGCGGTATTCCTGCGCGGTCATCCGCTGGGGGGCCTGCTGCTTTGGCTGCTGCTGGCGGATGATCTGCTCGAGCGCCTGCTGCTCCACCTCGGGGCGGCGCTCTAAATCGAACACCGTCATCGGCTTTTTAGGTTGCTGCGGCGGCAGCGGGGTGTAATCGCTTTTGGCAAGCGCGCTCTTGACCCCATAGTACACCGCGTCAAAGACCGGGCGTTCGTTGGTGAAACGGACCTCAATCTTGGCCGGGTGAACGTTGATGTCGGTCTCGGTGAAGGGGATGGAGAGGTTGAGCACGCAGGCCGGGAACTTGCCGACCATAATCGAATGCTTGTACGCCTCCTCCAACGCCGCCCGCGCCGTGCCGCTCTTGACATAGCGGCCGTTAACAAAGAAGGTCTGCATGGTGCGGTTGGAGCGGCTGGCCGAGGGGAGGGTGACATAGCCGCTGACATGGATCTGCCCCTGGGTGTAGTCCACCTCGGCCAGATCTTTGGTAAAGTCCCGTCCAAAGACGGCGTGCACCGCCGAAAGCAGCTTGCCGTCCCCGGGAGTGTGCAGCCGGGTCTGTCCTTCCCGGATAAACTGGAAGGAGATTTCCGGATGGGAGAGCGCGATGCGCTCCACCACCGCCGCCACCGCGTTGCCCTCCTGCACGTCCTTCTTTAAAAACTTCATGCGAGCGGGGGTATTGTAGAACAGGTCCTGCACCTTCACGGTGGTGCCTGCCGGGCAGCCGGCGGGCTGAACCTGCCCTGTCTGGGCGCCCTCTCCCCGGTAGCAGACCCCTTCGTCCGAGTCCTGTTTGCGGGTGAGCACCTCGACGCGCGCCACCGCGTGGATGGAGGCCATCGCCTCTCCGCGGAAGCCCAGCGTCGCGATGTGGCCCAAGTCCTCTTGGGTGCGCACCTTGCTGGTGGCGTGGCGCAGAAACATCACCGGAACGTCCTCCGGTGCGATGCCGCTTCCGTTGTCGCTGACCCGGATCATCGTGACGCCGCCGTGGCGGATCTCGATGGTGACCTTGCTGGCGCCGGCGTCGATCGAATTTTCCACCAGCTCCTTGACCACCGAGGATGGCCGCTCGACCACCTCTCCGGCCGCGATCAGCTGGGAAACCTCCTCGTCCAACAGCTTAATAATGCCCATCGTCTTCACCTCTTTTCTATCCTGTTGCGTTGATTGGTTTTACTGTTTATCTTCTGCATCGGGGGCCGGCCCGCGGTTGATCTCCCGACAGTCGGTGCGGCCCATCAGGTAGTCCAGCGAGACGTTAAAGAAGTCCGCCAGATCCACCATGGTGATGGCGTGCGGGTAGAGCTTGCCTTCCTCGTAGTCCTGTATCTGGCGGGGCATACAGCCAAGCTCTGCGGCCAGCTCCTCGCGGGTATAGCCCTTTTCGTTGCGCAGTTGATAGATTCGGTCGGCAAAAAATACCATGACAAAAACCTCTTTCCCTTTAAATCCTTGCCTTGAGCTCGGAGAGCAGCACCAGCGCCTGTACCGGCGTGATCTTTTCGATGTCGATCTCCTTTAAGCGGCGCACCAGCTCCGAGTCGTCCTTCTGCACCAGCACCATCGGCTCCGGCTGGGCTTTGGGCTTGTGCTTGGGGGAGGGCAGTGCGCCGGATTCCAGCTGTTTTAAAATCTGCTGGGCGCGCTGGATGATCTCCTCCGGGATGCCCGCCAGGCGGGAGACGTCGATGCCGTAGCTGTCGTCGGTGCCGCCGCGCACGATGCGGCGCAGAAAGTAAATCTCGTCGCCGTTTTTCTTGACGGCGATGTTGTAATTTTTGATGTTGAAGAAGGATTGCTCCAGCTCAGTCAGCTCGTGGTAGTGGGTGGCAAACAGCGTCTTTGCCCCCAGCTTGCGGCGGTTGGCGATGTGCTCGATGACCGCCCGCGCGATGCTCATTCCATCAAAGGTGGAGGTGCCGCGGCCGATCTCATCGAGGATGAGCAGGCTGTTTTCGGTGGCGCTCTGCAAAATCTGGGCCACCTCGCTCATCTCCACCATGAAGGTGGACTGGCCCGAGGCCAGATCGTCCGACGCGCCCACGCGGGTATAGATGCCGTCCACCACGCCGATCTGCGCCGACCTTGCCGGCACATAGGAGCCGACCTGCGCCATCAGCACAATCAGCGCCACCTGGCGCATGTAGGTGGATTTGCCCGCCATGTTCGGGCCGGTGATGATGGCGATCTGGTTTTCCGCCTTGTCCAAGAGGGTGTCGTTTGCCACAAACAGGGTGTCGGTGAGCATCTTTTCTACCACCGGGTGGCGGCCATCCTGAATGTGAATCTTACCGGAAAGGTCGACGTCCGGCCGGCAGTAGTTCTGCTGGAGCGCCACCGCAGCAAAACTGGCGTACAGGTCCAGCCAGGCGATGGCGTTGGCGGTCGACTGCACGCGGTGAATCTGCTCGGCCACCTGGGCGCGAACCCGATCGAATAGCTGATTTTCCAGCACCAGAATCTTGTCCCTTGCCCCCAGGATCTGCTGTTCCAGCTCCTTTAATTCCTGGGTGATGTACCGCTCGCTGCCGGTGAGGGTCTGCTTGCGGATGTATTCCGGCGGCACCTGCGACAAAAAGGACTTGGTGACCTCCAGATAGTAGCCAAAAACGTTGTTAAAGCCGATCTTCAGATTCTTGATGCCGGTGCGTTCCCGCTCCTTGGCCTCGATGGAGGCTAGAACTCCCTTGGTGTTGTGGACAATCTCCCGCAGCGAATCCAGCTCCGTGTCGTAGCCGGGGCGGATGACGCCGCCGTCCTTGAGCAGCGCCGGCGGGTCCTCGTCGATGGCGCTGTCGATCAGCGCGCAGATATCCTCCAGCAGGTCGATGTTGTTTAAGATGCGGGTGAGGTAGGCGGACTTCACCTCTCCCAGCGTCTGCTTGAGCTGTGGCAGCTTTTGGGCGGTGGACTGCAGCGAGCGCATCTCCCGCGGGGTAACCGAACCATAGACGATGCGGGTGATCAGCCGCTCCATGTCGAAGATATCCTTTAAAATTTCGCGGATGTTGTCCAGGCGAATGCTGTCGCCCAGCAGCTCGCCCACCGCGTTCAGTCGTTTGTTGATGGCGGTCGGGTTGAGCAGCGGCTTTTCCAGCACCGAGCGGATCAGGCGCTTGCCCATCGGGGTGCGGGTCTGGTCCAGCACCCACAGCAGCGTTCCCCTGCGCTCGCCGGTGCGGAGGGTCTTGGTCAGCTCCAGGTTGCGGCGCGCGGTCAGGTCGAGGGTCATGTACTGGTCGTCGCTGTACACCTCCAGATGGGTCAGGCTCTCCAACCCATGCTTCTGGGTCTGGGTCAGATACTGAATCATCGCGCCCAAAGCGCAGATGATGGCGTCGGAGCCGCCCTTTTCCAGCTGCTCGATCTCCTCCTCGCCAAACTGCACGGCGGCAAGGGAGCGGCAGTCTCCCCAAGTAAAATAATGTTCGTCCAGCACCTCACCGTTTACCTGCAGGCGCTCGCTTAAAAATCTGCGGATCTCCTCGCAGTCTCCTGCGGCGCTGTTGAACAGCACCTCCGCCGGGGAGAAGCGGCCCAGCTCGTTTGTTACCCGCTTTTTCCAGTCGGAGAGGACCTGCAGCGCGTACACCTCGCCGGTGGAGACGTCCGAAAAGGCAAGTCCAAACTGATCCTTGCCCGGTTCGCGGTAAATCATGCACAGGTAGTTGTTTGCGCCGGCGTCCAACATGTTGCTTTCCAGCACGGTGCCAGGGGTGATGACGCGGATGATCTCGCGCTTGACCAGCCCTTTTGCGGTGGCGGGATCCTCCATCTGCTCGCAGATGGCCACCTTGTACCCCTTTTTGACCAGCTTGGCGATGTAGTTTTCGCTGCTGTGGTAGGGGATGCCGCACATCGGCGCCCGCTCCTCCAGGCCGCACTCCTTGCCGGTCAGGGTCAGCTCCAGCTCCCGGGAGGCAATCAGCGCGTCGTCAAAAAACAGCTCATAAAAATCGCCCAGCCGAAAGAACAGCAGCTGCTCAAGATACTGCTCCTTCACCTTCCAATATTGCCGCATCATCGGGGAGAGTTTTGTCACATCGACCGGTTTGCTCGAAATTTTTCTTTCCATCCTTCTGTCCTTTCCGTTGTGTCCTGGCGCGGGCTGTTCTGCACAGAGGAGCGGATAGGATTTTGTCCCATCGCTCCCCTCTGCAGAGCAGCCGCCGCTCTTTTTAGGGGTTGATAGAGGGTCAGCCAGCACCCTTTTGTTGCGGATACTGGCTGACGATAACGCTCTGGAATTAGTGGCAGCCGGCGCAGCCAGCGCAGTCTCCGCCGCAGCTCTGCTGTGGCTCGATGGTGTCCGGGTCCTCCCCGTTAACTGCTCCGTAAAGGATGGTGCTGATGTAGTTCATCATGTCGTCCACCTCTACTTTGGCGGCATTAAATTCGGCCATGTTCGGGTTCTGCATGACTTCCTGGTAAACCGCTTTGAGCTCACGGTCGAGCTGGTTGAGCTTTTCCGGGTTTTTATTTTCCTGTGCCATCTCGACGCTCAGTTCGGAGCGCTTCATATTGAATTTTTGGATCAGCTGCTGCAGCTCCTCGTCCTTGTCGTTGGCGGTTTTGGCAGCGTCGATTCTCTTATAACGCTCGTCCTGCTGAATCGCTTTGCCGAGCTCCCTTGCCATTGCGATAATATCCATTGTAATCTCCTCCAGAAATTGTTCTATTGCCAGCCCGCTTTTTTGCGGGACGTCAATGCTTATTGTGTGATGAGCTCCCCTTCATATTCCGAACGCAGCCCGCGGGTGATGCGCACCTGCGCAAACTGGCCGGGAGCAATGCCCTCTGCGGGGAAGGTAACGACCATGCCGTTTTCGCACCGGCCGGACATCCAGCCTTCGCGGTGGCGTGCCGGCTGCTCGGCCAGGACCCGCATCACCTTGCCCTCGGCGGCGCGGTTGTCCTCCTCGCTAATGCGGTGCTGCACCGCGATCAGCTCGTTGAGCCATCTGGTCTTTTCCTTGTACGGCACCGGGTCGGGCATCTTGGCCGCGCGGGTACCGGGGCGCGGCGAATAAATGAAGGTGAACATGCACTGGTAGCGCACCTGTTCGCACAGGCTCACCGTCTGCAAAAAGTCCTCGTAGGTCTCGCCGGGGAAGCCGACGATGATGTCGGTGGTGAAGGTGACATCCGGCATCTTCTGCCGGGCGTATTCGATCAGCGAGAGGTAATGCTCGCGGGTATAGTGGCGGTTCATCTGGCCCAGTACCCGGTCCGAGCCGCTCTGCACCGGCAGGTGGATGCTGTGGCAGATCTTTTTGCTCTGGGCAATCAGGTCGATCAGCTCCCGGGTGCAGTCCTTGGGGTGGGAGGTCATAAAGCGGATGCGGAAGTCCCCCTCCAGCGACTCGATGCGGCGCAGCAGGTCGGTGAAGGTGACCGACTTGCTCAATCCCTTGCCATAGGAGTTGACGTTCTGGCCCAGCAGCAAAATCTCCTTGTAGCCCATCGTCAGAATCTCCCTTGCCTCCCGCACAATCTCGTCCGGCTCGCGGCTGACCTCCCGCCCGCGCACATAGGGCACGATGCAGTAGGAGCAGAAATTGTCGCAGCCGTACATGATCTGCAGCGAAGCCTGCACGCCGCCGCTGCGCTGGATGGGCAGCCCCTCGGCGATGGGGTTCTCCCTGCCCTCTCCCTCATAGCAGTCGACTACGCGCCGCTCGCCCTTGAGCAGGCGGTTGATCATCTGTGGCAGGGTGTGCAGCACATGGGTGCCGAAAATCAGCTCGACAAAGGGGTAGCTGCGGCGAATCTGCTGCACCACCTCCTCCTGCTGCATCATGCAGCCGCACAGACCGACAATCATGGTGGGATTTTTCTGCTTTAAGCGGCGCAGCTCCCCCACCATGCTCATCAGGCGCACCTCGGCATTTTCCCGCACAGCGCAGGTGTTGTACAGGATGATGTCCGCCTCCTGCTCGCTGACAGCCGGCTCACAGCCCATATCCAGCAGCAACCCCATAATTTTTTCGCTGTCGGCGACGTTGCCCTGGCAGCCAAAGGTCTTGACCCAGGCACGCGCGGGATGCCCCATCCGGTGCTGCAGAAGCTGTCGGTTCTCCCCCGCCAGCTCCCACTGGCGCATCATCTCCTCGCGGGAAACGACCACCGGCGGCTTTGTGTTTGGACGAATCTCCAAGCCCTCAACCTCCAAATCCTCTATCTTGTAAAAAAGAAAATTTTTTATTCTTTTATTATACAAGTTTCCGCCCTTTTCGTCAATGCCGCCTGCGGTTTAGAACCGGCCTGTGTTTAGTAAAATAATTTTAAAATTTTATATCCGCTTTTCTCCAAAGCCCGGGGCATACAGTTAAAAGCCAAAAAGGCCAAAGCGAAAAAAGCTGCTTTTTGCTCCGCGCAATCTTTGCGAATTGTATTTTTTAAAACAAAATAAACTATGCGGAATTTTTTAGCATCAGAAAACGTCCTTTCTCTGCAAAAAGGAATTGCAAACCACCGCGCTTAATGATATGATTAGTAAAAAAGAAACCTGCCTGCGGGCAGGGCAACAAAGTGGAGAGGTGTTTTTGTATGAAATATTATATCGGCATCGACCTGGGCGGCACCAACATCGTCGCGGGCGTGGTGGACGAGCAGTTCCGGCTGCTGGCTAAAGCAAGCGACAAGACCCGCGTGGGCCGTCCGGCTCAGGAAATCGCCCAAACCATGGCGCAGACCGCTCGGGACGCTGCGAAGGCAGCGGGCATCGGGATGGATCAGGTGGAGTCGGTGGGGATCGGCTCGCCCGGCATTGTGGACAGCGAAAAGAAGGAAGTGCTGTTTGCCAGCAACCTTTATTTTGAAAATGTCCCGATCGGCCAGATGGTGGAGGATCTGCTCCATGTCCCGGTCTTTATCGCAAACGACGCGGACGCGGCGGCCTACGGCGAATTTATGGCCGGAGCTGGCCGGATGGAGGACGGGCGCCACATCTCCAACATGCTGGCCATCACGCTGGGCACCGGCGTCGGCTCGGGCATCATCATCAACTCCAAGATTTATAACGGCTACGGCTTTGCCGGCGGCGAGCTGGGGCACACCGTCCTGCGCCTGAACGGACGCCAGTGCACCTGCGGCAGAAAGGGCTGTGTCGACATCTACTGCTCGGCCACCGGCCTGATTATGACCACCAAGGAGCACATGGAAAAACACCCGGAATCGCTGATGTGGAAGCTGTGCGGCGGGGATCTAAACAAGGTGGACGGCCGCACCTGCTTTGACGCGGCAGCCCAGGGCGACCAGGCCGGAAAGGACGCGGCGGAGGAATACACCACCCAACTTGCCGAAGTGGTGGTCAACGCGGTCAACCTCCTGCAGCCGGAGATTATCTGCCTGGGTGGCGGCGTCTCCAAACAGGGCGAAAACCTGCTGCGTCCCATCCGGGAGTATATGGACCGCTACTGCTTTGACCGCTACGCCAAGCACCGCACCGAGGTGCGCATCGCGCAGCTCGGCAACGACGCCGGCGTCATCGGTGCTGCGCTGATCGGCCTGCAGGCCAAATAATGGCCGCTCGCATCACCCTGCTGGACCGGCTGCTGCACTTTTTCTGGCCTTCCCGCTGTGCCTTCTGCGGGGAGATCATCGCGCCGAACAAGCACTGCTGCGCACAATGCCGTCAGTCGCTGATTCCAGCGCCGTCCCCCTTCTCGCTGCCGGCGGTCGACTGCGCCTTTGCCTGCGTGGAATACACCCACGACGTGGCGCGGGCAATCCGGCAGTTTAAATTTCAGAATCAGCCGCAGCTTGCCAAAACCTTCGCCTTCCTAATCTGTGAGCGCTTTTCTGAGGAACTGCTGGACTGCAAGCCGGATTTGATCTGCGGGGTTGCGATGCACCGCAAAAAGCAGCGGGCGCGCGGCTACAACCAGGCCAACCTGATCGCCGGGGAGATTGCGGAAAATCTGGGGCTTCACTATGACGGCGGCCTGCTGGAAAAGACCAGTTCGACCGCCGCCCAGCACACCTTGAGCGCGGCGGAACGTAAATCCAACCTGGAGGGGGTCTACCGCGTTCCCTTTCCGGAGCAGGTGTGCGGCAAGCGGATTCTGGTGGTGGACGACGTCATCACCACCGGCGCAACCATGAGCGAATGCGCCCGTGCGCTGCGCGCCGCAGGGGCTGTATGGGTGGGAGGGGTCTCCTTTGCGCGGCCGGCCTCCCCTGACAAAGAACAAAACCCATAAAAATATCCCGTAAGAAAAATTTTCTTACGGGATATTTTTTTTCCGGATTTTTATCTTGCCTGGAAGCTCTCGCAGTTTGTCTCGCAGCGCTCCTGCGCGCTGTAGCCGCCGATGTTCACCTGGTTGGCAGTACAGCTGCCCTGGGTGTTGTAGATGCAGCGCTCTGCGGTGCACTTAATCTCGCAGTTCTGGTTCGGGGCATCAAAATGGGTCGCGTTGGAAACCTCGCTCGGGCCCTTTCGCTGGAAGCTCTGGCACTCGGTCTCGCTGCAGCAGCAGGCGCCCTTACCCTGCACCTTGATGGCCGGCTGGCAGCAGCAGTTGCTGCTGTTGCTTGCGCAGCTTGTTACATGACAGGTCAGTTTGCTCATCGTTCATCCTTCTTTCTGAAAAATCATCGATTGGAAAATAGCGGTTTGATGCGGTTGTTTTCCAAAACCAGTTTTCCCTGCCCGCAAAAAAATATTCCGACGGCCTTTGTTTTTGCCCTGCAAAGCGGAAATTTTTTCGTTTTTGCACCCCAGCGCGATAAAAACCGCTCGTAGGTTCTTCTTTTTTTCGGAAATTTATGCTAATATAGAACATATAGAATATTCGTTTTTCCTAAAATTTGATCGATATAGGAGGTTCTTCTTTTGAAAAGACTAATTTCTCTGGCAATCAGCCTTGTGCTCGCCTGTCAAATGGCCCTGCCGGTCTTTGCTCAAGCCGGAACCGAGACGCAGACCACCACTGAAAGCGGTTCGACCCAGCAGCAGACCGAGGCCTTAACCGGGACCGAAACTTCAACGGGAACCGACACCTCAGCTCCCACCGAGGGACAGGAAGCCACCGGCGAACAGACCACCGGCAGCACCGAGGTGACCGCCCTGCCGACCATCACCTCGCAGTCCTACATCGTGATGAACGCCGATACCGGCCAGGTGCTGATCTCCCGCTATCCGGACAACAAGCAGTATCCCGGCGATATCACCAAAGTTTTAACCACCGCCCTGGCGCTGGAATATGTGGACCCGGAATCGACCTACACCATCACCACCGAGGATGTCTTCCCAACCTATCCGGAATCCTACCGCTTCAGCAACGGCACCTATGTCGCCATCACCCAGGATGAGGTGGTCAACATCCGCGACCTGCTGTACGCGACCACCATCCAGTCCGCAGATGATACCGCCAACGCCCTGGCCGACTGTGCCGCCAAGCTGGCCAACCGATCGGTGACGTTGGAGGACGGCTCCACCAGCTATACCGCTGGTTTTGTGGAGATGATGAACGAAAAGGTGCAGGACCTGGGCTGCGTCAACACCAACTTTGTCAATCCACACGGGTTGTACAACGACAACCACTATACCACCGCCTACGACATGGCGCTGATCACCCGCTACGCGCTGACCACGCCGAACTTCCTGCAGTATTTTGGACAGACCGAATATTCGATGGACCCGACTAACAAGCAGTCGCTGCCGCGAAACTGGCGCCGCAGCAGCGACGAGAGCATGATGCTCACCTCCAGTGACAACTACTACAGCGGCATTTTAGGCATGGAGACCGGCATGACCACCCAGGGCAACTACACCGGCGTTGCGGTGGCGGAGCGGGACGGCATCCGGCTGATCTGTGTGGCGCTCAACTGCACCGGCAGCAGCGCCTACTCGCTGCAGACCGACATGACCAACCTGCTCGATTACTGCTTTAACAACTTCACCGCCGTCACCTACACTGCCGAGGAGCTTGCTCCGACCGGCTTCCAGACCCCGGTATACACCACCGATGCGGACGGCAACGTCGAAATGATTGGCACCGCGACCTACTCCACCGATTCGGACTTCACCGTCCTGCTGCACAAGAACTTTACCAAGGACGACATCGTGATTTCCTCAGACATTCCGGGCCGCTACTATGAGGGGCAGGAGATGCCCTCCACCCTCACCTTCTCGATTGTCAGCAGCAAGACTGAGGAGGCCATGAGCTACATGGTACCCACCATGACGGCGCTGAAACTCAAGGTCAGTGTCCTGACTTTCAGCGAAGTGGAGGCGCAGCGCCAGCAGGCAAGGCAGGAGCTCTTTAACCGCATCTTCAATATCGTCAAGATTGTCTTCTTCGTCTTTTTGGGGCTGCTGGTCATCCTGCTGATTATCCGTTTCCGCAACAAGCGCAAATACAAAAAGCGCCTGGCACGCAAAAAGGCGCAGGCACGCCGCCGGCAGCAGCTGGCACAGCAGCAGGGCAACCCGCCGCGCCGCAATCCGCCCAGCAACACTCCGCGTCGAAAGCGATGATTCCCGCATATTTGTTCCTGTTTTGACAGTTGAATTTGAGTGGAAAGTTTTTTCCTATCGAACCGAGTAAACAAAAAAACTCCCGTCCAGGGCATCTGCTTTGGACGGGAGTTTTTTGTTTGATTTTTCCCTTTTACTTTAAGAAGCCTTCGACAATTTTGGACTCCGCTTCTTCTGAAGTGAGGCCGAGGGTCATCAGCTTGGTCAGCTGCTCGCCCGCAATCTTGCCGATTGCAGCCTCGTGGATCAGGCTGGCATCGATGTCGTTGGCAGTCAACTCCGGCACCGCGCTGACTGTACCGTGCTCCATGATGATCGCGTCGCACTCCGAGTGACCGGCACAGCGGTTGTTACCGTTGATGATCGAGCGGAAGTACTGGTGGGATTCTCCTCTTGCAACCGAGCGGGAAACCAGGTCCGCGCTGGAATCCTCTCCATCCAGGTCGACGGTGAAGTATGTTTCCGCGTGCTGCACGCCGTGGGTCATGATCTTCTCCTTGATGACCAGCTTGGCGTTGGACTGCAGCACCGCCTTGGTGTCGCGCTTGGTGGAATCTACGCCCTTGATCTGGACGGTGTCCATCTCCATGTAGCTGTCCTCCGCCATCTCGATGTAGGTCTGCGGGTTGATAATGCGCTGGCCGGTGCCTTCTCCAATGCCGACGTGCTTTTCCTCATAGCGCACCCTGGCGTTTTTGGAGATGAAGAAGCGGTGGATGCCGTTGTGCTGGGAATCCTCCTCCCCATCCACATGGACGCCGCAGCCCGCGACGATGACGACGTCGGAATTTTCGCCGACGTAGAAATCGTTGTAAACCAGGTCGTCCACATTGCTCTTGGTGACGCAGGCCGGGATGTAGACGGTCTCGTGGGTACCCGGTTTGATGATAATGTCGATGCCCGGCTGGCCAACCTTTGGGATGATGTCCACATTTTCGGTGGACTGTCTTCCCGCGCAGCCGCCATCCTCGCGGATGTTAAACGCGCCTTTAATTTCTCCGGAAATATCCGAAATCATGCTCAACAGCTTTTTGGTAATGTCGTTCATGCATGTCCCTCCTGTTCCCTACTGGATATTCGTTTCACTTTTTCCACTGAGGCTGAAACGGCAGTCCTCGTGCAGCAGCTTGGGGAGAATCTCCTCCTTGCTGCCGCGATCGGAGATGCGGCCATCGGCCAGCACGATGATTTCGTCAGCAATGTCCAGAATCCGCTCCTGGTGGGAAATGATGATGATAGTACCGTTATTTTCCTGACGCATGCTGCGGAAGACATCGATCAGGTTGTTAAAGCTCCACAGGTCGATGCCCGCTTCCGGCTCGTCAAAAATAGAGAGCTTGGTCTTGCGCGCCATGACGGTTGCAATCTCAATGCGCTTGATCTCGCCGCCGGACAAGCTGGCGTTTACCTCGCGATCGATGTAGTCGCGCGCGCACAGGCCCACCCTTCTCAGATAGGAGCAAGCCTCGCTGTCATCGATAGGGTGGCCGGCAGCCAGCTCAATCAGGTCGCGGACCGTGATGCCCTTAAAACGGATCGGCTGCTGGAAGGCAAAGCTGATGCCCTTCTGCGCCCTTTCGGTGATGTTTAAGCCGGTGATATCCTCGCCGTCCAGTAGGATCTGGCCATGGTCAGGCTGGAGGATACCGGCAATCATCTTGGCCATGGTGGATTTGCCACCGCCGTTTGGGCCAGTGATGACGATAAATTTTCCTGTCTCCACCGTCAGGCTGATGTCCCGCAGAATCTCCTTCTGCGCATTATTGGTAAATTCGTCCTCTACGCTGAGAGAAATATTTTTCAATTCGAGCATATTGTCACTCCATATTCTATTTGAAAATATGTGGATATATTCAACACATCAAAAATACTCCTTTTTGGTCTAGTTGTCAAGTTTTTCCGCCTCGATTCGTGAAAATAAAAAAAGATCCCGCCATTTTCAGGACATTATGCACACCATTTTGGTGTATTATTCATAAAGCAAAAGAAAGAGCCGTGAAGTCTTTCGTTCTTCACAGCTCTCTCTTTGTTTATAAAGGTTTTCTGGTTTTCTTTAATGTAATTTCGCCCGCTGGATTACCTTGGTGGCACCGTTCAGGACGATGTAAAGCAGGACAATTTCAAATGGCAGCGCCACCACATTTTTGATGACGCGCGGGCCCAGCGCTCCCCAAAACGGCATTCCATACAGGAAGGAAACCCATACGGTGTTCAGGCAGCAGTTGAGCAGCAGACTGATGGTTGTTTTGGAAAGGATGGCGCGGAAAACCGTCACCCGCTCGCGATAGAGCACACAGCCATAGATCATGCCGCCCAGCATGGCGGTGAGGGTAAAGCCGAAAAAATAGGCTCCATCCGGCTTGAGCAGATACTTGATGATGTCCCCCGCTCCAGCGGCCAGCGCCGCTGTGAACGGCCCGTACAGCATGCCGAGCAGTGCGGTGATCAGATAGCCCAAGCCAATTTTGATCGACTCAGTGATGCGCACCGAAGCCATAAAGGAGATGACCACGCTCATCGCCAACAGCACCGAAACCCCGGTCAGGGTGTGGACATTTTTCAGCTCCTGTGCGGACTGGCGAAATTTTTGGGGAATCGAAAGCGACATCCCCGATTCTTGCGACATAAAGCTCATAAGAATCATACCTCCTAGCATAAATTTGACAGCTGTACAGACTTGGAGATATGCTCCTTGTATGTTACAGCGGGATGCGAAATACAGACCGCAAACCCCGCCTTTCGAGGTTTTTCGTTCCAGCAACAACTCCCCGTTTGCCGAACACTTAACGCCTGCATTTCTACTCTGCTTATGTCCCCTTCATTATAACACTTTGCTGCGCAATTGCAACTGTTTATCCTTTAACAATTTGTTCTTTTGCACAATAATCAATTTTTTTCATCCTTTATTTTAAATCTTTGTAAAGGAATTTTCTTGTTATTCTGCACAATCCTTTATCCTGCTTTTTAGGAAATACTATAGTTTTCTTCGCAGTTGCACCAATTTCGAGCTTTTTTCTTCTCCTCTCCAGCCAGGCCATTTCAAGAAACTGAGGGATTTTCTTGCGGCTGCTTTTATGCTATAATAAAGGACGTGACAGAGGGAGAAAACCCTTTGAGAAGGAGGAATGACAAATGGAGAAATCAAAAGTTTATTACACCTCAATGAAGGTAAATTCCGGAACGAATCTTCTGAAAAAGTTGGATCATCTTGTGCGTGAGGCGGGCATCGCCAACATTGATTTTGAGAACAAATACACTGCCATCAAGATCCATTTTGGCGAGCCGGGGAACCTTGCTTTCCTGCGTCCAAACTATGCGAAGGTAATTGTCGACCTGGTCAAGGAGCTGGGCGGCAAGCCATTTTTGACCGACTGCAACACCCTGTACGTCGGCCGGCGAAAAAACGCGCTGGACCATCTGGACGCAGCTTATGAGAACGGGTTCAGCCCATTTTCGACCGGGTGCCACGTCATCATCGCCGACGGACTGAAAGGCACCGACGAAACACTGGTACCGGTCAACGGAGAGTACATCAAAGAAGCAAAAATCGGACATGCTGTCATGGATGCGGACATCATCATCTCGCTCAACCACTTCAAGGGCCACGAGTCAACCGGATTCGGCGGTGCCTTCAAAAACCTGGGCATGGGCTGCGGCTCCCGCGCCGGCAAGATGGAAATGCACAGCAGCGGTAAGCCAGTCGTCAACCAGGCGCTCTGCATCTCCTGCGGAGAATGCCGCAAGAACTGTGCGCACGATGCAATCAGCTTTGTCGATTACAATGGTGAAAACAAACCCGGCAGCCGCGCTGAGCGCAAAAACGCCAAGAAGCGTGCCATCATCGACCACAACAAGTGCGTCGGCTGCGGACGCTGCATCGGCGCCTGCCCGGAGGATGCTGTGAAAGCCGGTCAGGACGAGGCCAACACCGTCCTCAACTACAAGATCGCCGAATACACCTATGCGGTCATTCACGGACGTCCCAATTTCCACATCAGTCTGGTGATCGACGTCTCCCCTTATTGCGACTGCCACGCGGAAAACGATATCCCGATTGTCCCCGACGTCGGCATGTTCGCTTCCTTTGACCCGGTCGCTTTGGATCAGGCCTGCGCAGATGCAGTCAACCGTCAGCCGGTGGTCAGCGGCAGTGTCCTCTCCGAAAAAGAACACTGCCACCACGACCATTTCACTGACACGCATCCAGACACCAACTGGGAAAGCTGCCTGGAACACGCGGTGAAGATGGGCATGGGCAGCCGGGAATATGAGCTGATTGAGGTAGAATAAAATTTCCGTCCACATGATAAAAAAACAGGGCCGCTAAGAAGCGGTCCTGTTTTTATTTTCGCTGGGTGGATCTTAACAGATTATGCGTTTTCTTCGGTGTAGGCTGCAATCTGTGCTGCTACGCCTTTTTCTTCACTGGTGTAACCGTCCATTTTGGTGCCCCAGTCTTTCATCTTTTCATCCTGGCTGCCAAACATAGCGCGGCTCTTGGTGTCGTTGTCAATCTTGCTCAGGCACCAACCTACACTGTAGTTGCATGGCAGAGTGAAGACATGCTCCAGCAGATAAGCTTCTGCCTCTGCATAGGCTTGATAACGTGCGTCCAGATCGGTTGTAATCGCATCAGCTGCAGCTACCAGATCACTATATTCCTGATAAGAAGCAATCAGATCTGCGTTGGTCTCATCAGTCTCGGTAATCTCATTGATGTAGGAGTAGTTCTGGGAGTAGTACGCATTTACGTTTCCGTAAACTTCCTGACCAAGGTAGTTCTGCGGGTCACCGTAGTCAGCGCCCCAGCCGTTGATGACGAAGGAGTGCAGGTGCGGTGTTACAACCTCAGTGTTGACGCTGGAAATATAGGTACAAATGTTCAGCTTGACATAGTCATCGCCCAGGCCATCAGTGAAAGCCTGAGAAAGTACGTTTGCGGTATCCAGAGCGGTCTGGCTGGATGCGGAAATGTAGTAGTCTGCCTCGATTGGGAAGGTTACGCCCAGAGCGGTCAGCTCCTCAATCGCCTGCTGTTTGTACTGTTCTGCCAGTGCGGTATCAACACGGGCCGGGGTTACGCCGTCGGACTCTTTCAGGCCCATCGCTTCCCGCACCAATTCGGTATACTCGGTACCGTCGGAGGTATATACCAGACCAGGCATGGTGTAGAAGTTGTTCTCACAAGCAAATGGGTCGATGGCGTTGGTTCTCTTCCAGTATTCGGACAGGTTCAGACCGTAATACCAAGATTTGCGGAACGCCTCGTTGGCGATAGCGGTATTCCAGTTGGTGTCCTTGGTGCCGTCCTCATTGTTCTTGTTGTAGTTGAAGTGCATCTGGTAGGAGTATTTGGACGGAACTGCCGGTACCAGGTAATCGTAATATTCGTTGTTAGGGTCTCTTGCGATGGTGGTCAGCGCGCTCTCGGTCAGGTCAACGTAGTCGAGGTCGCCGGCCTGGAAGTTCTGGAACGCAACATCGGAGGACTCCACCATCTTAACGGTAACGGTGTTGAACAGTTTGCACTCGGTATCCCAGTAGAGCGGGTTCTTGGTGAAAACTTTCTCGTTACCCTGAATGTAGGAGGTCATGGTGTATGGACCATTGTACCACATGTTCTCGTTGTTCATCGCCTGAACCGCGTCTGGGCCGCCCAGCTCATCGACCATTGCCTGGGAAATTGGGTACAGGCACTGGTAAACTGCCAGGGTGTCGAAGTATGGCTTTTCGGTGATGCAGGTGTAGGTGATGGTATAATCATCCGGCACATCGACACCGACCATCTCGCTGAACGGAGAGCCTTCCTCCGCAGTCAGCGCCAGCGCTTCTTCTTCACTCAGGGTCTTGGTGTATTCATAGTATTCGTTTGCACCCTCGAGCATTTCCAGAGGCATGGAAGTGTTGGCGGAATCGTTTTTATAGAAATTCAAAATCCATTCCATACCGGAGGCAAAATCGTGAGCGGTGCAGTCCGCCTTCTCATTGCCGTTGACGTCTACCCATTTTACGCCCTCGCGCAGTTTGAAGGTCCAGGTTTTGCCGCCATCTTCGCTGCCCCATTCCTCTGCAATTCCTGGCTCAAGCGTACCTTCCGGGGTCGCTTCCAGCAGGCCGTCGATCAGGTTGGTCAGGTTCTCACTGTCCTCCTGTCTCTGGCTGTAAAGGATGTTAAAGGTTTCCAGCTCACGGGTCAACAGCCTTGGAATATACAGGTCGGTGATTTCGCCCTCTGCTGCTTCTGCAGAACTTCCTGTGCTGCCGTTTTCGCCTTCCGATGCTCCTCCGCCGCCGCAGCCAGTCAAAACAAGTGCTGCTGTCAGCGCCAGAGCAAGCAATCTGGAGACTGTCTTTTTCATATCATTTCCTCCTTGACCACTGGTCATGAAATCTATAGTGAAATCTTCCAAAAAAATTGGCGGATTTCCCATCTCTTTCTGATCTCTCCAAGGCATCCTCACTCATCTGCTTTTTTATTTGCAGATCAAGCAGAAAGCAGGCTGTCTTTTATGTTTGTTTTTTCTATCTTTTCACACTTTTCAGAGAGACTGACCCTATTATATCAAAAAAGGAAACAGATTGTCAATATGCACTATTTTCTTTATGATACACCGTCATTTTTATGCTCATTTATCATGCAGTTTGTCCAATCATTAAGTAAATATGACTAAATTTTGTATTTTTAAATATACTAACTGCAAAAAGGAAAACCGCCCCAATGGACGGTTTTCCTTTTTGTTATTCACTAGCTTTAACGACCTTGTGTAAGCTAATTCACTTTTTTAGGGTTATGCGTTCTTCTCGGTGTAAGCCGCGATCTGTTCTGCTACGCCCTTTTCTTCACTGGTGTAACCATCAACATGGGTATCCCAGTTCTTCATCTTCTCGTTCTGGCTGCCGTACATCGCATAGATCTTGCTGTCGTTGTCGACCTTGCTCAGGCACCAGCCAATGCTGTAGTTACATGGCATTACCAGTACATGATCCAGCAGATAAGCTTCCGCTTTTGCGTATGCTGCATAACGAGCATCCAGATCGGTGGTGATTGCGTCAGCAGCTTCTACCAGTTCAGTAAACTCCTGGTAGGTTGCAAGCAGATCTGCGTTAGTCTCATCTGGTTCAGTAATTTCATTGATGTAGGAGTAGTGAGCAGAATAGTAAGCGTTGTCGTTGCCATAGCATTCCTGGCCCAGATAGTTCTGCGGGTCACCGTAGTCAGCGCCCCAGCCGTTCAGTACGAAGGAGTGCAGATGTGGTACAACAACCTCGTTGTTGCCGCTGGAAATGTAGGTGCAGATGTTCAGCTTGACATAGTCGTCGCCCAGGCCATCAGAGAATGCCTGTGCCAGTACGTTTGCGCTATCCAGAGCGGTCTGGCTGGATGCAGAAATGTAATAATCAGCTACAACTGGGAACTCTACGCCCAGTGCGGTCAGCTCCTCAATCGCCTGCTGTTTGTACTGCTCTGCAAGGTCGGCATCGACACGTGCCGGGGTTACGCCATCAGAGTCCTTCAGGCCAAGTTCTTCTTTAACCAGCTGGGTGTATTCGGTACCATCAGAGGTGTAAACCAGACCCTCCATGGTGTAGAAGTTGTTCTCGCAGGAGAATGGGTCGATCGCATTGGATCTCTTCCAGTACTCGGACAGGTTCAGGCCATAGTACCAGGATTTACGGAACGCCTCGTTTGCGATTGCGGTGTTCCAGTTGGTGTCCTTGTTGCCGGAGCCGTCGGACAGATTCTTATTGTAGTTGAAGTGGAACTGATAAGAATACTTGGATGGAACCGCCGGTACCAGGTAATCATAGTATTCGTTGTTAGGGTCTCTTGCAATGGTGGTCAGCGCGCTCTCGGTCAGGTCAACGTAGTCGAGGTCGCCTGCCTGATACAGCTGGAACGCAACGTCGGAGGACTCTACCATCTTGATGGTAACAGTGTTGAACAGTTTGCACTCGGTATCCCAGTAGAGTGGGTTCTTGGTGAAAACTTTCTCGTTGCCCTGGATGTAGGAGGTCATGGTGTATGGACCATTGTACCACATATTCTCGTTGTTCATCGCCTTGGTCGCGTCCGGACCGCCCAGCTCATCGATCATTGCCTGGGAAATCGGATACAGTGACTGATAAACTGCCAGGGTATCGAAGTATGGTTTTTCGGTAATGCAGGTGTAAATAATAGTGTAGTCGTCTGGAATTTCAATGCCGACAGTCTCCATAAACTGGGAACCATCTTCTGCATTCAGCGCATAAGCTTCCTCTTTGGAAAGGGTCTTGGTGTATTCATAGTACTCTTCTGCGCCATCAATCATCTCCAAAGGCATGGAGGTGTTTGCGGAGTCGTTCTTGTGGAAGTTCAAGATCCATTCCAAACCAGTAGCAAAATCGCGAGCGGTTACGTCCGCTTTCTCGTTGCCGTTAACGTCTACCCATTTAACACCTTCGCGCAGTTTGAAGGTCCAGGTCTTTCCTCCGTCTTCAGTGCTCCAATCTTCTGCAATTGCAGGCTGCAGGGTACCTTCCGGATTAGACTCCAGCAGGCCGTCAACTAACTGGGTCAGATTCTCGCTGTCCTCAGCTCTCTGGCTGTAGAGCCAGTTGAAAGTTTCCAGCTCACGGGTCAGTGTCTTTGGAATAACCAAGTCAGTGATTTCATTTTCACCAGGTTCGTTGCTTTCAGCAGTTTCCCCCTCGGTGGTTTCCGTGCTTTCTGTTGTCCCAGTGTTGTCGCTGGTGTCCGCAGGTTCCTCTGTTGTGGTTCCGCCGCCGCAGCCTGTCAAAACAAGCGCCGCTGTCAGAGCCAGAGCAAGCAATCTGGAGACTGTCTTTTTCATATTATTTCCTCCCTTGACCACAGGTCGTTAAGTGTATAGCGAAAACCTTTTAATCTTCATCAATCAAAAGGTCCTAACTACCGATTTTGAATGATTCACATTTTTCTCTTTCAATATACTCTTTATCTTCTAATAGATAAAGCCAAAAAGAACTAGTTCTTTTTGGAAAAATTATGAATATTTTGTTTACTTTCTATCCTCATGGAGACTGGTTTTATTATATCAAAAAAGATTCTCGGTGTCAATATGCACTATTTTTTTTATTATATAAAGATATTTTTATACGACATTATCTGTCAAACTCACCAAGTATTACATGAATATTACCAAATTTAAAGTTTATTCATATACTATTTGCAAGAAAAATGATTGCAAAATTCTTGCAAAAACGACCTTTCGCAGCAAAAGAAAAGGCGAAGGAAATTTCATTCCTTCGCCTTTTCTTTGATTTTTAATGAAATTTTTCTTCTGGTTTAACCTACCACTTCTGCTTTGCGGGCTTCCATCTGCTCGGTGGTGTAACCGTTGGAATCGGTCAGCCAATTCTTCATCTTATCGTTCTGGCAGCCATAAATTGCTCTCATCTTGCTGTACAGGTCGATCTTGGTCAAGCACCAGCCAGTGCCGCAGGACTGCGGGATGGACAGGCCGTGCTGGATCAGATAAGCCTCTGCCTCTGCAAATGCCTGATAACGAGCATCCAGATCATCAGTGATCTTGTCTGCTTCTTCCAGCATCGAGGTAAACTCTTTGTAGGAATTGATCAGGTCAGCGGTGTACTCATTCTCCTCAACCAGGTTGATGTTGGTGTAGGTGTTGGAGTAGTAAGCGTTGTCGTTGCCGTAGGATTCCTGGATCAGGTAGTTCTGCGGATCGCCGTAGTCAGCGCCCCAGCCGTAGCCGAACAGTGCGGAGTGCAGTCTTGGAGTGATAACTTCCTGAGTGGAGCTGGAAACGTAGGTCAGGATGTTCAGGGTTACATAGTCATCGCCCAGGCTGTCAGAGAAGCACTGTTTGAGGACGTTTGCGCTGTCCAGAGAAACCTGGTTGGAACCGGAGATGTAGTAGTCGATCTCGACCGGGAAGGTAACGCCGGCAGCGGTCAGTTCCTCAATTGCCTGCTGTTTGTACTGCTCTGCCTTGTCTGCATCCAGACGGGTCATGGTCTCGCCGTTCATTTCCGGCAGGCCCAGTTCCTGTCTTACCAGCTCGGTGTAGTCGGTGCCGTCAGAGGTGTATACAAAGCCCATCATGCTGTAGTACTCGTTCTCGCAGGAGAGCGGATTCAGGGAGTTGGATCTTGCCAGATAGTCGGTCAGGTCCAGTCCGTAGTACCAGGACAGACGGAACGCTTCGTTTGCAGCAGCCAGGTTCCAGTTGGTATCCGGGGTGCCGTCCTCGTTGTTCTTGGCATAGTTGAAACGAATCTGATAAGAGTAGTTTGCCGGGCGGGTTTCTACCAGATAATCATAGTATTCGTTGTTCGGGTTGGAGGAGATTGTTGCAATCTGGCTCTCGGTCAGGTCGCAGTAATCAAGCTCGCCGGACTGATACAGCTGGAAAGCGATATCGTTGGACTCCACCATTCTGATGGTGACAGTGTCAAAGCGCTGGCTCTCGGTATCCCAGTAAGCAGGGTTCTTGGTGAATACTTTTTCGTTGCCCTGGACATAGGAGGTCATGGTGTAAGCGCCATTGTACCACATGTTTTCGTTGTTCATCGACTTAACACCATCCGGGCCGCCCAGCTCGTCTACCATAGCCTGTGCTCTTGGGTACATACCAGCCCAGGTAGCCATGGTGTCAAAGTATGGCTTTTCAGCGGTGCAGGTGTAAACGATGGTGTTTGCGTCTGGGGTCTTGATGCCGACCATCTGCTGGAAGACAGAATCATCGTCAGCGGTCAGCGCGTAAGCTTCTTCCTCAGTCAGGGTCTTGGTGTACTCATAGTACTCCTCCGCGCCGGCGATCATCTCAAACGGCTGAGAGGTGTGGGAAGATTCGTTCTTGTAGAAGTTCAGTACCCACTCCATACCGGTTGCGAAGTCGTAGGAAGTGACGTCCGCTTTCTCGTTGCCGTTGACGTCTACCCACTTTACACCCTCACGGATGTGGAAGGTCCAGTTCAGACCGTTATCCTCTGTTCCCCACTCATCGGCCAAGCACGCAACGATCTGGCCTTTGTTGTCTACTTCGAGCAGAGGGTCGGTGAGGTTGGTCAGGTTCTCCAGATCGTTGAAGCTCTGGCTGTAGAGGATATCGAAGGTCTGGATTTCACGGGTAGCCAGTTTCGGGATAACCAGATCGGTAATCTCGTTGCCGGTGCTCTCGGTGCTTTCCGATTCATCGCCGGTGCTCTCGGTTGTCTGCTCGGTGCTGTTGTCGCCGCTGGTGGTTCCTTCATCATTGGAAGAGGTACCGCATGCAGTCAGCAAGAGCGAGGCTGTCAGCGCCAGAGCAAGGATTTTTGACACAATTTTCTTCATAGCCTTTCCTCCTTCGGATAACCTTTTTCTGATAGTAAACACTTTTGTTTTGTCGCTATACTGTTTTCCCTGTATAGCGACAAAGAGCTAGTCCTTTGCTTTAACAGAAAAAGGAAGTCTTCATCACCTTTCAGTTTTGAAGTACGAAAAAGTAAAGAAAATATAATATTTACTTTACTTTTGCTTTATCATAGCAAAAACCAAAAGCAATGTCAATCCTTACAGTTTATTTTTATTAAAAAAATCAAATTTTATGCATTTCATGTAGCAAATCAACTAAAGATGACCGGATTGTAACATATCTATGGCGGGAACAAGAGCAATTTTTGTCTGAACCAAATCCAATTAAAATTTCTTTTTGCTCCTTTCTTCTCATTCTTTCATATTATATGTCAAAAAAGAGCGGCGAAAAGCCGCTCTTTTTTACAGATATTTATGCATTCTGCTGCGCCACGTAGTTTTCGATTTCTTCGGTGGTGTAGCCGTCTGCGTTGGTCTCCCAGTTCTTCATCTTTTCATTCTGGCTGCCGTACATCGAATTCATCTTGCTGTAAACATTGATGCGGGTCAGGCAGTATGGAACGTTGTAGTATGCCGGGATAACCAGGCCGTGCTGGATCAGGTAAGCCTCCGCTTTTGCATAGGCTGCATAGCGGGCATCCAGATCGTCAGAGATTGCGTTTGCTTCCTCAACCATAGAGGTGAACTCCTTGTAGCAGTTGAGCAGGTCACGGGTCGCGTCGGTCTCCTCAACATCGACGATGTAGTTGTAGCCGGTGGAGTAGAAGGCGTTGTCGTAGCCGTACATCTGCTGGCCCAGGTAGTTCTGCGGGTCACCGTAGTCAGCGCCCCAGCCACGGATGGTGATGGAGTGGAGTTTCGGGTCAAACACTTCGGTACGCTCGCTGGAAACGTAGGTCTTGATGTTCAGTTTGACATAATCATCGCCCAGGCTGTCGGAGAGCGCCTGACCAAATACAGTCGCGCTGTCCAGAGAGGTCTGGTTGCTTGCTGCGATGTAGTAATCGACACTAACCGGGAAGGTGACGCCCAGAGCGGTCAGCTCCTCAATCGCCTGCTGTTTGTACTGCTCTGCCTTGTCTGCATCCAGACGGACGATGGTCTCGCCGTCCATCTCCGGCAGGCCGAGTTCCTGTTTCACCAGTTCGGTGTAGTCGGTGCCGTCAGAGGTGTAAACCAGGCCCTTCATGGTGAAGCACTCGTTTTCACAGCTCATCGGGTCGATGGTGTTGAATCTCTTGTAGTACTCGGACAGATCCAGTCCATAGTACCAGGACAGGCGGAACGCTTCGTTTGCAATCGCGGTGTTCCAGTTGGTATCTTTGGTGCTGTCCTCAGTGTACTTGTCAAAGTTGAAGTGGATCTGATAGGAGTATTTGTCCGCCGGTTTTTCTACCAGGTAGTCATAGAACTCGTTGTTCTCGTTGCCGCTGATGGTCTTGAGGTTGGACTCGGTCAGGCCAACGTAGTCGAGCTCGCCGGACTGGTACAGCTGGAAGGCAACATCGTTGGACTCTACCATTCTGACTGTAACGGTGTCGAACAATTTGGCATCGGCATCCCAGTAGCTTTCGTTCTTGGTGAAAACTTTTTCGTTGCCCTGGATGTAAGAGGTCATGGTGTAGCAGCCATTGTACCACATAGTCTCGTTGTTCATCGCCTTGACGCCGTCAACGCCCAGCGAATCAATCAGCGACTGGGAGATCGGATACATGCAGGCGTAGGTCGCTACGGTGTCAAAGTATGGTTTTGGATCGACGCAGTGGTAAACGATAGTGTAGTCGTCCGGGATCTCGATGCCTACCATTTCCAGGAACTGAGAACCATCATCCGCTGTCAGCGCATAGGCTTCTTCCTGAGTCAGGGTCTTGGTCCACTCATAGTATTCGGATGCGCCCTCGATCATCTCGATTGGCATGGAAGTGTTGGCCGAGTCGTTCTTATAGAAGTTCAGTACCCACTCCAAGCCGGTTGCAAAGTCGCGGGCAGTGACATCCGCCATCTCATTGCCGTTCATATCAACCCATTTTACGCCCTCGCGGAGATGGAAGGTCCAGGTCAGACCGCCGTCCTCGCTGCCCCACTCTTCTGCCATGCAGGGCGCCAGCTCACCGGATGGGGTTACCTCCAGCAGAGGATCGGTCAGGTTGCACAGGTTTTCAAAGTCCGCCGCCATCTGGCTGTAAAGGATATTGAAGGTCTGAAGCTCTCTGGTCGACAGTCTCGGGATAACCAGATCCTTAATTTCCTCACCGGTCGAGGCGGTCTCTGTTTCGGTCTCGCTGCCGCTCTCCTCCGTTGTGGTGCCTTCGCTGCCGGTGTTTGTGCTTTCTCCACCCTCATTCTCGGTTGTTGTGGTGCCGCTGGAGCAGGCGCTCAGCAGAACCGAGGCGGTCATCGCAACAGCCAACAGCTTTGTCAATGTCTTCTTCATATTCTTCCTCCTTTGGCTTGGTTGAACGCGCGGAAGAGGATCAGACGATCTTTTCTGCGTGTGCCTTCGCCGCGCTTGCAGCGCAGCGAAAAATGGCTAGCCATTTTGTCAATTAAAGCAATCAATTTACTTTACCGCTTTAATTTAATTTTATCATATCAAAGTCACCATCTTTTGTCAATAAAAAATATATATTTCATCCGATTACTTTTTGTTTATAGCAAGAATATACAAAAACATATGACATGAATTTTCGTAAATTCTGAATAAGCCTCTGCTTTTTCAGACAGAAAAACTTCAAATCTGATTCCATCAGCTTCAAATTTAAAGTATTTCTTATACAAAAAAGCCGAAAGGGATCGTGAAATCCCCTTCGGCTTTTCATCATAAACGGTTTTTTATTCCGCTGTTCTGTTGTTGTACGCTTCTTCAAAAGCAGCCATTTCTTCTGCGGTATAACCGTCCACACTGGTTTCCCAGTTCTTCATCTTGTTGTTCTGGATACCGTACATCGCCTTCATCTTGCTGTACGGATTGATCTTGGTCAGCATCCAGCCCACATTGTAGTAGTTCGGGATGGTCAGCGCGTGCTGAATCAGGTAGGCTTCCGCCTTTGCAAAGGCCTCATAACGCGCATCCAGATCGTCGTTGATGGCATCCGCCTCCTCTACCAGAGCGGTAAACTCTCTGTAGGCAGCCAGCAGGTCAGCGTTGGTCTCATCCTCTACCAGGTCGTTGACGTTGGAGAGGGTTCTGGTATAGTAAGCGGTATCGTTGCCGTAGGTTTCCTGGCCCAGATAGTTCTGCGGGTCACCATAGTCAGCACCCCAGCCAGAGATATTGATCGACTGCAGCTTTGGCTCATAAACTTCCTGAGAAGCACTGGAGACGTAGGTCTTGATGTTCAGCTGAACATAGTCGTCGCCCAGGCTGTCAGAGAAGCACTGCGCCAATACCGTTGCGCTGTCCAGCGCAGTCTGGTTGGAAGCGGAGATGTAGTAGTCAATGCCAACCGGGAAGGTGACGCCCAGAGCGGTCAGTTCCTCGATCGCCTGCTGTTTGTATTCTTCCGCTTTGTCCGCGTCCAGTCTGACCATGCTCTCGCCGTCCGCTTCGCCCAGACCCAGCTCCTGTTTTACAAGGTCGGTGTAGTCAGTGCCGTCAGATGTGTAGAGCAGGCCCGGCATCGAGTAGTAGTTGTTCTCGCAGGAAAGCGGGTTGACAGCGTTGGTTCTGCTGTAGTATGGCGTCAGATCCAAGCCATAGTACCAGGACAGACGGAACGCCTCGTTGGCAGCTGCGGTGTTCCAGTTGGTGTCCGGTGTACCATCCTCGTTGAGCTTATTGTAGTTGAGGTGGAACTGATAGGAACGGAAGTCTGCCGGCCACTCAACCATCTGGTCGTGATACGGATTGCTCTCATCACCGCTGATGGTCATGACGTTGGACTCGGTCAGAGATACCTCATCGATCTCGCCCGACTGATACAGCTGGTATGCGACATCGGTAGATTCAACCATTCTGATCGTGACGGTATCAAAGCGGGTGCACTCGGTATCCCAGTAAGCCGGGTTTTTGGTGAACACCTTTTCATTGCCCTGAATGTAGGAAGTCATGGTGTAGCAGCCGTTGTACCACATGTTTTCATTGTTCATCGACTTGATGCCGTCGATGCCCAGCTCATCCACCAGGCCCTGAGCCAGCGGATACATGCAGGTGTAGGCACAAACGGTATCGAAGTATGGTTTTTCGGTGGTGCAGTGATAAACCAGAGTATAATCATCCGGCGTCTCAATGTTGACCATCTCGCGGAAGACAGAGCCCTCGCTGGCATCCAGCGCATAAGCTTCTTCCTGGGTCAGGCTCTTGGTGTACTCATAGTACTCCTCTGCGCCCTCGATCATCTCCATCGGCATGGAGGTGTTGGCCGAATCATTCTTATAGAAGTTGAGCACCCACTCCATTCCGGTCAAAAAGTCCTGAGCGGTAACCTGAGCCATCTCGTTTCCATTGACATCTACCCAGGTCGCGTTGTCGCGCAGGTTGAAGGTCCAGGTCAGTCCGCCGTCCTCGGTGCTCCACTCCTCTGCGATGCAGGGAACCAGCTCGCCGTAGTTGTTGACCTCCAGCAGGCCATCCCAGATGTTGGTCAGATACTGGGTGTCTGCGGAAGTTTCCGAGCTGAGCAGGTTAAAGGTAGCCAGCTCAGAGGAAGAAACCTTTGCAAGCACAAGGTCGGTGATCGGCTCATGCTCTGTCTGCGCTGTCTCCTCTGTTTCAGAAGATTCCGTGCTTTCGGTCGTTTCGGTGGTGCTGCCGGTTTCACTTTCGGAACCGGTCTGCTCCTGCGTACCGCCGCTGCTGGAGCATCCGCTCAAAACCAGGGAAACAGTCAGCGCCAGAGCAAGCAGTCTTGATGCTGTTTTTTTCATAATGTTCCTCCTTAAGTATAAGAGTCAAAGATCATAAAATCTGCCCCAGTAAAAAATCCTCCCAGGCAGATGATCCAAGCAAAAGAGCGTCAAGAAATTGAATGTTTTTACTTTACTGCTTAATAGTATCAGATTAAAGTGCCGCTGTCAAGTTTTTTATGGAAAATGTCATGAAATCATCTATATAAAAGCTGAATTTCAGTTTAAATGTATAATATCTTTTTGCTTTTTTAAGCGAGTTTGTGATTAAAAATTTTAAATTACATCATTAAATTCTTTTTCATTGTGACAGTATCTGCTTTCTTTCAAGAGAAAATATCAGTAATTACTAAAAAAACAGACGGCATTGCCGTCTGTTTTTTTAGTCTATTTGGAACTTGCGTGAGCGGCAACATCCTCGGCAAGGTCAGCCTCGGTGTATCCGTTGGAATTGGTCTCCCAGTTTTTCATCTTCCAGTTCTGGATACCATAGACCGCGTTCATCTTGCTGTACGGGTTGATCTTGGTGAGTACCCAACCGATGTCGTGGTAGATCGGGATGTTCATCGCGTGGTCGAGCATGTAAGCTTCCGCCTTTGCGTAGGCTGCATAGCGCTCATCCAGGTCGGTGACGGCATCCGCTTCCGCAACCATGTTGGTGAACTCGGTGTACATATCCAGTACCGGCTTGGTAACATCGTTCTCCTCCAGGTCATTGACATTGGAAACGAGGTTGGTGTAGAAGGCGTTGTCGTTGTTGATGGTCTCCTGGATGAGGTAGTTCTGCGGGTCGCCATAGTCTGGAATCCAGCCGGTGATGGCGATCGACTCGAGCTTCGGATCGTACACTTCCTGCTGTACGCTGGAAACATAGGTGCCGATGTTCAGGACGACAAAGTCATCGCCCATGCTGTCGGAGATGCACTGAGCCAATACGGTCGCGGTATCCAGAGCGGTCTGGTTGCTTGCTGCGATATAGTAGTCCATCTCAACCGGGAAGGTGACGCCCTGCGCGGTCAGCTCCTCGATGGCCTGCTGTTTGTATTCTTCCGCCTTTGCAGAATCCAGACGTGCCGGGGTCTCGCCGTTTTCCTCGATGCCCAGCTCCGCCTTTACCAGCTCGGTGTAGTCGGTGCCGTCACTGGTGTAGCACAGACCGTTCATGGTGTAGGTGTTGTTCTCACAGCTCATCGGGTTGATGGTGTTGACGCGGCTGAAGTACGGGGTGAAATCGATGCCGTAGTACAGCGCTTTTCTGAAGTTTTCGTTGGCGACGGCGGTGTTCCAGTTGGTGTCCGGGGTGCCGTCCTCGTTCATCTTGTCGTAGTTAAACTTCATCTGTGCGGAGGTGAAGGTCTTCTGCCACTCAACCAGCTGGTCGTGGTACGGGTTGTTTTCATCCTCATAGATAGTCTTGATGTTGCTCTCGGAGAGCTCGACATAGTCGGTCTCGCCGGACTGGTACATCTGGTAGGCAACCTCGTTGGATTCCACCATCTTGATGGTGATGGTGTTGAATCGCTTGCAGTCGGTGTCCCAGTAAGCCGGGTTTGGCACCATCGTCTTTTCGTTGCCCTGTACATAGGAGGTCATCAGGTAAGCGCCGTTGTACCACATGGTCTCATTGTTCATGCCCTGCACGCCCTCGACGCCCAGCTCATCGACCATGCCCTGCGGCATCGGGTACATGCAGATGTAGGCAAATACCGTATCGAAGTATGGCTTTGCGGTGGTGCAGTGGTAGACCAGCGTGTAGTCGTCCGGGGTCTCAATGCCGACCATCTCGCGGAACTTGGAGCCTTCCCCTGCATCCAGCGCGTAGGCTTCCTCCTGGCTCAGGCTCTTGGTGTATTCATAGTACTCTGCCGCGCCCTCGATCATTTCGCTTGGCATCGAGACGTTGGCCGAGTCGTTTTTATGGAAATTCAGCACCCACTCCATTCCGGTCAGGAAATCCTGAGCGGTGCATTTTGCTTTCTCATTGCCGTTGACGTCCACCCAGGTGACGTCGTCGCGCAGATGGAAGGTCCAGGTTTTGCCGCCGTCCTCGGTGCCCCAGTCGGTGGCGATGCCAGGAACCAGCTGTCCGTAGCTGTCCGCCTCCACCAGTCCGTCCACCATGTTGGTCAGGTACTGGACGTCCCTCTGCGACTGCGAATTCAGTAGGTTGAAGGTAGAAATTTCAGTCGATGCCAGGTGGGTCAGGACTAGATCGGTAATCTCGTTCTCACCTGCCTGTGTGGACCCTTCGTTCTCTGCTGCACTCGCGTTTTGTTCATTGGAAGCGCTTGTCTGTTCGTTGGAAGCGCTGCCCATAATTCCGCAACCGCTCAGCACAGAAGAAGCCGCCAATGCTAACGCAATCAATTTCATTTCTACCCGTTTCATCTTTCTTCCTCCTTTGAGCTTTTTGCTACTTTTTTCTTTCGGGTTCAATCCTCTATTCTTGCAAATAAAACATCGTTTTTTCTGTACAGCTTTTCGTGTGTTTTATTATGGGCTTTAGTATATCAAAGCGATAAAGCAAAGTCAATAGCCCCGCGCCACTTCCTCTGTTTTGAATATGTTTCAACAGGTTAAAGCGCGAAAAATTTGACTTTTTTGTTAATAGAATGGATAAATTGAATATTTTGTAGCGTATTTTTTGTCTTTGATGAACAAGAAATATTCACAATTTAACGCTCGAAAGTGCTCTTTTTCGCCCTGCTTTCACTATAAAAAGCGTGAATTTGTTTATTTTTCTCTTTTGCAAGATAAAAAAACAGGCAGACAAAACCTGTCCACCTGCTTTTTTAAACAAAATCTCAAAATCCCATATCCGTTAACTGCTGCTCAATCTGTTCCCGGCAGGCGGATTGGTCACAATCGGGGTGCAGCCAGATTGAACGGACAAAGCCGCCCTCCCCTGCCGCCACCGCGGCGCTGCCGATCACCTCGTCCTCCGGTGTCACCGCCAGATACAGCCAGCGCTGCGCGCACGAAAGGCCGAGCGCCTCATCCCGTCTTTGCTGCAGCCAGCCGGAAAAGTCCTGTTCAATCGCTTCCCTGTCCAGATGGCATCCGCCCAGGCTGCATCCGGTCAGACAGCGCAGCAGCGCCTCCTGCATGCCCTCCTGCGGCAGCAGCAGCTGAATCCACTCCATAACCTACCGTCTCCTTCTGCGGCGGGATTTTGCCCTTCCCTGCGGCCTGTCGACAGCGCGCTGCTGGAAGGTGATGCCGTCCAGATGGTCGATCTCGTGGCTGAAGCACTGGGCCAGCGGGCCGCTGCCGGTCAGCAGGATGGTTTTGCCCTCCTCGTTCATCGCCTCCACAATCACCCGCTGCGGGCGAAGGGTGGTCAGCCAGCAGTCAGGAAAGCTCAGACAGCCCTCCTCCTCACATTCCTGCTGGCCCTCCTGGAAGATGATGCGGGGATTGACCAGCTTGAGCGGGCCGCCGCTGAGCTCGCCCATATCGATGACGATGAGGCGGCGCAGAATGCCCACCTGCGGCGCAGCGATGGCCGCTCCGTTGGCGGTGGCGTGCAGCGTCTCCAGCATATCGTCCAGCAGCTGGCGAACTCGGTCGTCCACCTGCGGCACCTCGCGGCAGGGACGCTTTAGGATGGGGTCGTTGTTGATTCGGATTGCGCGCAGAGCCATAGCTTCCCTCCTTACCGCTGGCCAAATTCGGCGTTGAGGGCTTCCTCGCTCTGCTGCATGGCCTGCAGCGTGCGCTCCAGCAGCTCGTCCAGCGTCCAGCCCAGCATGTCCGCGCCCTGCTGGATGGTCTCGCGGGAGCATCCGGCAGCAAAGCGCTTGTCCTTAAACTTTTTCTTCAGCGATTTCAGCTCCATATCCTGGGTGCTCTTGGATGGGCGCATCAGAGCCGCCGCCCAGATCAACCCGGTCAGCTCGTCGCAGGCAAACAGCACCTTCTCCATCTGGTGCTCAGGCTTGATGTCGCAGACCTGCCCATAGCCGTGGCTGGCGGTGGCGTGGATGAGCTCCTCCTCCAGTCCCGCCTCCCGCATCAGCTCCTGACTCTTGATGCAGTGCTGCTCGGGGTACATCTCAAAATCCAGATCGTGCAGCAGCCCCACAATGCCCCAGAATTCCTCCTCCTCGCCGTAGCCAAGCTCCCTGGCAAAGTGGCGCATCACCTCCTCCACCGTCCTGCCGTGGCGCAGATGGAAGGGGTCCTGATTGTATTTTCTGAGCAGCGCGTATGCCTGCTCCCTGGTGATTGCCGTTTTCATCATCTTGTCCTCCCTGTTCTGATCTTAAAAATCAAACGTGTAATCTCATTATAGCGCGCCTTTGCGCTCTTGGCAAGCGCCCTGTGTTCTGTGCCCTGACAGCAACAAAGCCCCTGCTCAAACAGAGAGCTGCCGCCGGCAAAGGGAGTTCGTTGTCTGCTGTGTCAGTTCTGTGCCGGTTTTGTGCCTGAAGAAATGGCTTGATTAAGCCAAAAATCGGCGCCAGACAACGAAAGCACAGTATTTTTATAAAAAGATATTTTATAGTAATATATATAGAGAGAGTTAGGAAAGTTCTGTGCTTTCGTTGCTTTGGTTGCCTCGTGCAGCCCTGTCAGTCAGATGTGCGACTCGCCCGCGCTTCCTAGCTGGCGGCTACTCAATCGCAAAACCAAAGCGGCCCGTACAAGAGAAATCCTGTACGGGCCGCTTTCTTTTATGATCGCGCAGACAAATTTTGCACTTGCCTTACTTGACGCGCTCTTTGATAACCTTGTAGATCTGAATCAGCACGGTCGGGATAAAGGCCAGCAAATAGATCCAGCCGATGTCGATGAGTGTCAGGTCGGCAACCAGGAACAGGCCGTGGAAAGCCGGGATGAACAGCACCGCGTTGAGCAGCACCAGACCGGCCAGGAAGGCCAGAATCGAGTAGATGTTCGAGCGCAGGCCGAGCTTGAAGATCGAGGCGTCGGCGCGGCAGTTGAAGCCGTGGAACAGCCTTGCCAGGGTCAGGGTTGCAAAGGCCATGGTGCTGGCCAGCGCCGCACCGCCCTCGCTCAGGCCGATGTGGTAGGCGGTCATGACAAAGACGCCGATCAGCGCGCCCTGTACCAGCAGGGTCAGCATGAAGTCCTTGGTCATGATCGATTCCTTCGGGTTTCTCGGCTTCTGGTTGAGCAGGTCCTCGCGCGCCGGCTCCATGCCGATGGCGATGGCCGGCAGCGAGTCGGTCAGCAGGTTAATAAACAGCAGGTGTACCGGCTGGAACGGCACCGCCAGGCCAAACAGCGAGGTGTACAGAACGCTGAGGATGGCCGACATGTTGCCGGACAGCAGGAACTTGATGGCGTTTTTGATGTTGGCGTAGACATTTCGTCCGTTGGTGACCGCCTTGACGATGGTGGCAAAGTTGTCGTCGGTCAGGATCATCGAGGCCGCATCCTTGGAAACCTCGGTGCCGGTGATGCCCATCGCGACGCCGATGTCCGCCTTCTTGAGCGCAGGCGCGTCGTTGACGCCGTCGCCGGTCATCGAAACGATCTTGCCCTTCTTCTGCCATGCGTCGACGATGCGGATCTTATGCTCCGGCGATACGCGGGCGTAGACCGAGATGTGCTCCAGCTTTTTGTCCAGCTCCTCGTCGTTCATCTTGTCGAGCTCGACGCCGCTGACGGCGATGTCGCCCTCCTGGAAGATGCCGATCTCCTTGGCGATGGCGGTCGCAGTGACCTTGTGGTCGCCGGTAATCATCACGGTGCGGATGCCGCCGCGTTTGGCGTCGGCGACCGCCTTCTTGGATTCCTCACGCGGCGGGTCGATCATCGAGATCAGGCCCACAAAGGTGTAGTCATTTTCGTCCTTGAGAGTGATGCCCGGGCACTCGGTAGCGTCCGGATACTGCTTGATGGCAAAGGCCAGCACGCGCAGGCCGTTCTCCGAGAGGTGGAGGTTGGTGTCGGCAATCTTCTGCTTATCCTCCTCGGTGATGGGACGGGGGCCGTCGCCGGTCATCACCGCCACGCTGCGGGCCAGCAGGACGTCCATCGCTCCCTTGGTGCACAGCGTGTAGACGCCGTCCAGCTTGTGCATGGTGCTCATCAGTTTGCGGTCGGAATCAAAGGCAAGCTCCGCCAGACGCGGGTGCTGGGAACGGTAAACGGTCTCCTCCACCCAGAAGTTGTGGGACAGGTTGATCAGCGCAACCTCGGTCGGGTCGCCGATCTCCTTGCCGTCCACCGAGGTGGAGTCGTTGGCCAGGATGGCGGTCTTGAGCAGCCAGTGGTGCGCCTGGTTTGCAAAGTCGAGCTTCTCGCCGTCGAACAGCTGGAAGTCGGCGTAGACCTGCTTGGTGGTCATCTTGTTCTGGGTCAGGGTGCCGGTTTTATCCGAGCAGATAACCGAGACCGAACCCAAGCTTTCCACCGCGTTCAGGTTTTTGATGATGGCGTTTTCCTTTGCCATCTTCTGGGTGCCCATCGCCAGAACGATGGTGACAATCGAGCTGAGCGCCTCCGGAATGGCGGCCACTGCCAGCGCGACAGCGAACATCAAAGAGTCCAGGATGCCCATGTCGCGGTAGATGCTCAGGCCAAAGACAACCACGCAGATGACCATGATGGCGATGGCCAGCTTCTGGCTGAAGTTGTCCATGCTCTCCTGCAGCGGGGTCTTTTTCTGCTGGGTCTGGTTCATCAGGGTCGCAATCTTGCCGATCTCGGTCTGCATGCCGGTGGCGGTGACAACCACGCTGGCGCGGCCGTAGGTGACCAGCGACCCGGAAAAGACCATGTTCTTCTGGTCGCCCAGCGCGACGTTCTCCTCATCGATGACGTCGCTGATCTTGTTGACGCCCTCCGACTCACCGGTCAGCGAGCTTTCATTGACCTGCAGCGAGTAGTTCTCGATGATGCGTCCGTCCGCGACGACCAGGTCGCCGGCCTCCAGCGTCAGGATATCGCCGGGGACAACCTCTTTGGAAGGGATCTCGATCTTTCGGCCGTTGCGCATGACCTTGGCGTTGGGCGAAGAAAGCGCCTTCAGGCTCTCCAGCGATTTTTCCGCCTTGAAGTGCTGGACGGTGCCGAGGATGGCGTTGAGGGTGATGACCGCCACGATGACGATGGTGCTCTCCCCGTTGCCGGAGACTGCGGAGATCAGCGCAGCGATGATCAGGATAATAACCAGCAGATCCTTAAACTGCTCCAGAAACACAACCAGCGGGCCTTTCTTTTGTCCCTCTGTCAGCGCATTCTCTCCATAAGTGGCGCGCTGCTTCTCAACCTGCTCGGTGGTCAGGCCCTGTCTGGTTACGCCAAACTGGTCCAGAACCTGCTGGGCGGTACGGCGAAACATTTGTTCCATTTGTTTTGACTCCTCCTTCAAATCTGCGGGTCTGCTGCCCTGCCTTTTGCAGAGCCTTTGGCCCCAAGAAGATGCCCGGCTGCCGGTCGTCTATCCTGACAGGCATAAAAAAAGACTTTTCAGCCGTTTCCCATTTCTGTGTGGAAACCGCATGAAAAGTCTTGTTACCAAAATGCCTTGGCACATATCGCAGAAGGCGTTTGCCGTTTTGGGCAAGGCCAACGAGATTGTTGCGAATATGTCTTGAACTACTCCCTTTTTAAGCGCGGGTCATCTTCACTTGTGAGATGATTATAATAAAATTTTGCGGTTTTGTCAAGAGGAAATTTCCCTCTTTCCTGCATCGAGCCGCTTCCCTCTGCCATGATAAGGAAAGTGCCCCTCCTTCCCTTGCAAGGAAAGAGGGGCCGCCTGTGGAAAGGAGTGAGATTTTCTTATTTTACCAGCTCATAGCCGGAGCCCAGCCAGCCGGAACCGCCCTCGGCGCCCATTCCGCCGGAAAGGTTGTAAGCGGTGTAGCCCATCACGCGCAGGCCCGCCATGGTCTGGGAAGCGGTCTGACCGCTGTAGCACTGCAGGATCAGGGTCTTGTTGGTCGGCAGGATGGAGAAGTTCTCCTGCATGCCCTTGCCGTATGGGAGATTGATTGCGCCCTCGATGTGGCCAGCTGCATAGTCCTCGGCGGAGCGCAGGTCAACCACACAGATCTCATCGGCGCTGTTCTCCATCAGCTCTACCAGTTGGGCGGCGCTGATGTTGTTTTTGCCGTAGGTCTCGTTGGCGGTCTGCTTGTAGTAATCTTCAATCGCAGTCTGGATGTCTGCGTCTACCTCATAGGTCTCTCCGCCAAAGGTGGCCGCCTCGGTGGTCATCAGGCCGGCAGCAGCCTCCTCTTTGGAGATGCCGTTGTCAAAGCCGCCGCTGACATTGACCGCCTGTTTGCCTGCCAGGTTGAGCAGGAGGACGGTCTGGGATGCGGTCTGGCCGCTGTAGCAGTAAACATAAACGGTCTTGTCGGTCGGGATTTTGTCCAGACCCGCCGCGACATCGACGCCGTATGGAACGTTGATTGCGCCCTGAACGTGGCCAGCTGCGTAGTCCTCAGCGGAAGAACGGACGTCCAGAATGACCGCGTCCTCGCCGTCAGCAACCGCTGTCAGGAAGGCGGAGGCGGAAACCTGATTCTTGTTGTCCGGCAGGTTTGCAAAGTAGCGCTCTACCTTGGCGTTGAGGAACTGCTGGGTGGTGTATTTGACGATGCCGTAACCGGCGCCCAGCCAGCCGGAGCCGCCTTCAGCGCCCATGCCGCCAGAGAGGTTGTAGGCTTCCAGGCCCATCATTCTAGCGATGGCAACGGTCTGGGAAGCAGTCTGACCGCTGTAGCACTGGAAGATGATCTTCTTATCCTTCGGCAGGTTTGCCAGCGCGGTTTCCATACCCTGTCCAAACGGGATGTTCTGTTTTGCACCGGCGATGCGGGACTTCAGGTAGTCGTTTTCGGAACGCAGGTCGACCAGATAGTAATCGTCGTCCTGCAGCACGTTTTTGACCGCCTCGGCGCTCATGTTGAAGCTGCCGTTCTCTGCAGCAACGGTGTAGTACTCGACCATGGCCTGCTGGACGTCCTCGTCCACTGCATAGGTCTCCTCGCCGAAGGTGGTCTCTTCGGTGGTCATCAGGCCGGCAGCAGCCTCCTCCTTGGAGATGCCGTTATTAAAGCCGCCGCTGACATTGTAGGCGTCCTTGCCCGCCAGGTTGAGCAGGGCGATGGTCTGGGAAGCGGTCTGACCGCTGTAGCAGTAAACCAGAACCGGGACATCGTCCGGGATTTTATCGAGGCTCTCTGCAACCGCAACGCCGTACGAAACGTTGATTGCGCCCTGGATGTGGCCAGCTGCGTAATCCTCAGCGGAGCGGATGTCCAGCACGCAGATGTCCTCGCCAGCCGCTACGCGCTCCAGCAGGTTTGCCGCGGAGACAACATGCTTGTCCGCCGGGAAGTTGGCAAAGTATGCCGCCGCCTTCTCCGCAACGGTCAGCTCCTGCCGTTCCTGCTGCTCGGCTGCGACGGTTTCGGAACTGGTTTCCGCAGCATAAACCGGCACGCCTGCGCCGATGCCCATCGACAGAACCAGCGCTGCAACAATCAGCTTGGTGCAGATATTATTTCTCTTCATTTCCATGATTCTTACGACCTTTCTGTTTGGCCGCAGCCTCCTTGCAGTGAAGCTCCGGCCCTATTTGCATAACTAAGAATAGGCATTTTAAGAGAAAAATACAAATTGATATTTTCGATTCTATTTTACTGATTCTTAACTTTTTTCGATAAGTTTATATCATTTATTGTCTTTTCCGTCATTTTACATCGTCTATTTTAAGCGCAATGTACAAGACCGTTTTCCCAAAATCGCCCTGCGTTGCGTTTTTCCTATCGTATGTGCGCTCCCGCCGCTGCACTATATCCTCTTTAAAATAAAAACCGGGATGGGTGGATTGTTGGGGCGGTTTGCAAACTCGGTGATGAGGACGGTGTACTGCTTTGAATCGATGGTGCGAAAATATTCCATCAGCGCGTCCTTCTCCTCAAAGCCGCTGTCCCCGCCGTAATAGACGCACAGGCTCATCAGGCCGTTTGGCTTGAGCAGCCGCAGCCCCTGCTCAATGGCTGGGATGCTTGTGGCCGGCGTGGTAAAGACGTTGTGGTCGCCGCCGGGCAGATAGCCGAAGTTAAAGGTGATGCAGTCCACGCTGCCCTCCTGCGCATACTGATCCATGTGGCTGTGGCTGTCCAGATGCACCTGCGCGATGTCCGAAAAGCCCTTCTCCGCCAGCAGCGCGCGGGTGGAATCCACCGCTGCCTGCTGGATATCGAAGGCGAGCACCTTTCCCTCCTTCCCCACCAGCTCGCACAAAAAGGCGGTGTCGTGCCCGCGGCCGGCGGTGGCGTCGATGCAGAAGTCCCCGGGCTGGACGTGCTCGGCGATGATTTTATGGGCAATCCCCAGTGTGTTCAGTCTTAGCATCTTTTCTGTTCCTCCCTGCTTGCTTCTTCCTTTATCAGCTCGATGGCCTCCTTGCCGCTCAGGTGCTCGACCGTCATCTCCAGCATACACAGCGGCTTCCAGTCCTGCTCAATGGCTCGCTGGCGGTTGTCTTCACTGTCCTGCGGCGCATAGCGAAGCGCCAGCTTCTCGATGGCCGCGCGCTTTTCCTGCTCATCGGTCAGCTCCCGCACCTGCCCGAAGGCGATGACGCTGCGAAAATGGGTGGTGTATTCCCGCGCCACCACCCGGTCCTCATCGATGACACAGAAGGACGCCTTCGGCTCCCGGCGGATGGCGTCCAGCTTGTGGCCCTGACGGGCGCAGTGAAAATAGAACTTTCCCTCGCTGTACACATAGCTCAGCGGCACCGCGTAGGGGTAGCCTTCATCCCCCAGCACAGCAAGGACGCCGGAGGTGGCGCGGCTCAAAATTTCCTCGCATCGCTCCCGGCTGAGCTGCTGGCGGTTTCTTCTCATCTGTCGAAACATGTAAGTAACACTCCTCTGCAAACAAAAAGCGCCTTCGCTCTGTTTCTCACTGCAGCCTAATAAAACAGAGCCAGGCGCCGCCCGGCGGCAAATCGCAAACTAAAAAGAATATAGCACAGCCCCCGCACAAAGTCAACTTGAAAAAAGCGCCCCAACAAACCTGCGCACAAAAATTTGTCCTTTGCCACAAATGCTCAGTCCTTCGTCCTTGCTTGCGCCTTTCTTTTTTATTTCATTCCCTTAAAGGAGGCGGAAGTTTGTTGTGCATTTTGTGCAATGTTTTTCTTTTAACGATTATTTTTTATGCTTGTTAAACAAATAACTTCGTTGACAAAGGCCATCGGCGCGCTTATAATCGAGATAAAGAACATCGGATGAAGAAACCGGGAGAGACCGGGGCCAAACCGCCGCGGCGCCTACGGGGAAACAACGCAAAATCTCTCTGGCAAAAGAACCGGTTTTGGACGAGACTCTGTGAAGCTGCTTTGGCAGCACCGAGTAGGCAACGCAGAAGCTGGCAATGCTTTCTTTTGCGGAATCTTATCAGGTCATGTACGCAGAGGCGTGGAAAGGAATTTTCTGCGCCTCTGCTTTTTTCTTCCCTTTCTTCAGAAAATCAAAAAGGAGTGTGTCTCTCATGGAATTAAAAACCCCTTTATACGATTGTCACGTCGCGCTGGGCGGCAAGATGGTGCCGTTTGGCGGCTACAGTCTGCCGGTGCAGTACCCCACCGGCGTCATCGCCGAACACATGGCGGTCCGCAAACAGGCTGGCCTGTTTGACGTCTCCCACATGGCGGAGCTAGTGCTCAAGGGCCCCGACGCGCTGACAAACGTCCAGATGCTGCTGACCAACGACCTTTCCGACATGGCAGACGGCCAAGTCCGCTACAGCCCGATGTGCAACGAGCGGGGCGGCGTTGTGGACGACATGGTGGTTTACCGCTTCCACGACGACTGCTACATGATGGTCGTCAACGCAGCCAACCATCAAAAGGACGCCGACTGGGTCCGCGCCCACCTGAGCGGCGACGTCCAGTTTGAGGACATCTCCGATCAGGTCGCGCAGATCGCCCTGCAGGGCCCGCAGGCCGAGGCCATCCTGAGCAAGCTGTGCCCAGTTGAGAACCACCCCGCCAAATACTACACCTTCACCAACAACGTCGAGGTGGCGGGCTGCACCTGCCTGCTCTCCCGCACCGGCTACACCGGCGAGGACGGCTTTGAGCTGTACTGCGCGCCGAAGGACGCCGTCAAGCTCTGGAACGCGCTGCTGGAAGCCGGCAAGGAAAACGGCCTGATTCCCTGCGGACTGGGCGCCCGCGACACCCTGCGCCTGGAGGCGGGCATGCCGCTGTACGGCCATGAGATGACCGACGACATCACCCCCAAGCAGACCGGTCTTGGCATCTTTGTCAAGATGGATAAAGCGGACTTCATCGGCAAAAAGGCGATGGAGGAGATGGGCACCCCGACTGTCAAACGCTGCGGCCTCAAGATGATCGGACGCGGCATCGCGCGGGAAAACTGCCCGGTTTACGCCGGCGACAAGCTGATCGGCCACACCACCTCCGGCACCCACTGCCCATACCTTGGCGGCGCTTACGCCATGGCGATTGTGGAGAAGGAACCGGCCCCCTTAGGCGCGCAGGTCGAGGTGGAGATCCGCGGCAAGCGCGTCGCCGCCGAGGTGGTCAAATCCCAGTTTTATAAACGATCATAACGGACAACCAACCGTTTTTACTAATTGATTATTAACTCATTTTTCAAATCTAAGGAGGACTTTATCATGGCAAATCCAAGCAATCTGCTCTACACAAAATCGCACGAATGGGTACAGGAAATGGGCGACGGCAGCTACCGCATCGGTCTGACCGACTATGCGCAGGACCAGCTGGGCGACCTTGTCTTTGTCAACCTGCCGCAGGAGGGCGACAGCGTTGAGGTCGGCGCGGCCTTCGGCGACGTCGAATCGGTCAAAGCTGTCTCCGACGTCTACAGCCCAGTCACCGGCACCGTCTGCGCCATCAACGAGGAGCTGCTGGACCACCCGGAGCTGATTAACCAGGACGCTTACGCAGCCTGGATGATTCAGGTGGGCGATATTTCCGACAAGGAAGAGCTGCTGTCCGTCTCCGACTACGAGGAGCTGCTGAGCAAGGAGGCTTAATCTATGGGATCTTACGTTCCTTCCACTGCGCAGGAGCGGCAGGAGATGCTGGCGTCGATCGGGCTTTGCTCCATCGACGAGCTGTTCTCCCACATTCCGGATTCGCTCAAGCTCAAAGGGGAGCTCAACCTCCCCTCCGGCAAATCCGAGCTGGAAGTCTGCCGCACCATGGAACACATCGCCGCGCAGAACATCGTCTTTGATTCGATCTTCCGCGGCGCCGGCGCTTACGACCACTACATCCCGGCCATCGTCAAGAGCGTGACCGGCAAGGAAGAATTTGTCACCGCCTACACCCCCTATCAGGCTGAGATCAGCCAGGGCGTGCTGCAATCCATCTTTGAGTACCAGACCATGATCTGCGAGCTGACCGGCATGGACGTCTCCAACGCCTCGGTCTATGACGGCGCTACCGCCGCGGCCGAAGCGGTCAACATGTGCTGCGAGCGCAGCCGCAACGTCGTCTTCTGCTCCGCCGCCGCCCACCCCGACACCATCGAGGTCGTCAAGACCTACTGCTGGGCTTCCGGCCACGAGTTTGTTCTGGTGCCTGCCAAGGACGGCAAAACCGACTGGAATTCCATCGTTCCCCAGCTGGACAAAAAGACCAGCGCCTGCCTGTACATCCAGAGTCCAAACTTCTTTGGACAGATCGAGGATGTCCAGCAGGCAGCGGAGGCGGTCCACGCGGTCGGCGCCAAGCTCATCATGGGCTGCAACCCGATTGCGCTGGGACTTTATAAAACCCCGGCGGAGCTGGGCGCGGACATCGCCGTCGGCGAAGGCCAGCCGCTGGGCATGCCGCTCTCCTTTGGCGGTCCATACCTCGGCTTTATGGCGACCACCAAGGCGATGATGCGCAAGCTGCCGGGCAGAATCGTCGGCGAGACCACCGACGTCGACGGCAAGCGCGCCTTTGTGCTGACCCTGCAGGCCAGAGAGCAGCACATCCGCCGCGAAAAGGCCTCCAGCAACATCTGCTCCAACCAGGCGCTGTGCGCCATGACCGCCGCGGTATATTTAGCCGCTGTCGGTCCGGAGGGCTTAAATCAGGTCGCCAACCTGTGCTATCAGAAAGCCCATTACCTGATGCAGCAGCTGACCGCCATCCCCGGCATCACCCTGCGCTATCAGGGCCCGTTCTTCCACGAGTTTGTGACCGACCAGGGCAATGCCAACCGCATCCTTCTCAAACTGGAACAGGAAGGCATCCTCGGCGGTCTGCCGCTCTCGGACGGCGGCATCCTCTGGTGCGCTACCGAAAAAAACAGCAAAGCGGACATCGACCGCATGGTCGGGATTATCAGAAAGGAGCTGCTGTAGATGAAACTGTTATTTGAACGCAGCCACCCCGGCAGAAGATGCACCATCCTGCCCGCCTGCGACGTCCCCACCTGTGAGATCGACCCCGCGCTGTGCCGCGAGCAGGCCCCGCATCTGCCTCAGATGAGCGAGAACGAGCTGAGCCGCCACTACACCGAGCTTGCCAAACAGACCTACGGCGTCAACGACGGCTTCTACCCGCTCGGCTCCTGCACCATGAAATATAACCCCAAAGTAAACGATCAGATTGCCGCCCTTCCCGGCTTTGCCAACATCCATCCGCTGCAGCCGGAGGAGACTGTACAGGGCTGCCTGGAGGCGCTCGACCTTGCCGCTCAATATCTGTGCGAGATCACCGGCATGAACGACATGACCTTCCAGCCGGCAGCGGGCGCGCACGGCGAGCTGACCGGTCTGATGCTGATTAAAAAATACCATCAGGCAAACGGACACGAGGGCCGGGTCAACATCCTGGTCCCGGACTCCGCCCACGGCACCAACCCCGCTTCCGCCAGTATGGCCGGCTTCCACGTCGTCAGCATTCCGTCCCTCCCCAACGGCTGCGTCGACATCGAGGCGCTGCGCCAGGCTGCCGACGAACACACCGCGGGACTGATGCTCACCAACCCCAACACCGTCGGCCTGTTCGACCCGAACATTGCCGAGATCACCGAAATTGTCCACAAGGCCGGCGGCCTGTGCTACTATGACGGCGCCAACTTAAACGCCATCATGGGCATCGTCCGTCCGGGCGACACCGGCTTTGATGTGGTTCACCTGAACCTGCACAAGACCTTCTCCACCCCGCACGGCGGCGGCGGTCCCGGCTCCGGAGCGGTGGGCTGCAAGGACTTCTTAAAGCCGTTCCTGCCCTCCCCAACCCTCACCCACGACGAAAACGGCTACCACCTGCGCCGCGACAACCCGCAGAACATCGGCGCGGTCAAATCCTTCTACGGCAACTTCCTGGTCGTCGTTCGCGCGCTGTGCTACCTGCTCTCGCTGGGCAAGGAGGGCGTGCCGGAGGCCTCCCGGAACGCAGTGCTCAACTGCAACTACATGATGAGCCATCTCAAGGACCTCTACGACATCGCCTTCGACACCGGCTGCATGCACGAATTTGTCATGACACTGGAAAATCTCAAGAAGGAAAAGGGCGTCACCGCGATGGATATCGCCAAGGCGCTGTTGGACAATGGCATCCACCCACCGACAATGTACTTCCCGCTGATTGTGGAGGAGGCGCTGATGGTGGAGCCGACCGAAACCGAGACGCGCGAGACGCTCGACCACGCCATCGAGGTCTTCCGCAACATCTACACCCAGGCGCAGGAGCACCCGGAGCAGATGCACGAGCTTCCGCTGCACACCCCGGTCCGCCGCCTGGACGAGGTGGGCGCTGCGCGCAATCCAAGGCTGCGCTACACCTTTTAAACCATTCTGTCTTTCCGGAGGTATTCTATGATTCAATCGCTTCACTGCCTGATCGGCACTTCCTTGAACCCTTATCTCAATCTGGCCACCGAGGAATACCTCCTGGATACGGTAAAGCCCGGCCAGCTCATCCTCTACTTGTGGCAGAATGAGCGCACTGTGGTCATCGGCAAAAACCAGAACGCCTGGAAGGAATGCCGGTGCCAGCAGCTCGAGGAGGACGGCGGGTTTCTGGCCCGCCGCCTCTCGGGTGGGGGCGCTGTTTTCCACGACCTTGGCAACCTGAACTTCACCTTCCTGGTGCCCACCGCCGACTACGACCTTTCCCGTCAGATGTCGGTGATTCTGGAGGCGGTGCGGGGACTCGGGATCGACGCCCAGAAAAGCGGCCGCAACGACGTGACGGTCGACGGCAAAAAGTTTTCCGGCAACGCCTTCTGCAAAAAAGGGGACAACTCCTACCACCATGGCACCCTGATGCTGCGGGTGGACACCGAGAAGGTCTCCCGCTACCTGAGCGTTTCGGAAAAGAAGCTGCGCTCCAAGGGGGTGGCTTCGGTCTCCTCGCGGGTGTGCAACCTGTGCGATTTTGTGCCTCAGCTGACGGTGGAGGTGATGCGCCAAAAGCTCATCGAGGCCCTCGCCCTCACCTACCGGCTGCCGATCACCATGATCGAGGAAAATCAGCTCGACCACAAAAAGATTATGTCGCTCTACAGCCGCTACTCCTCCTGGGAATGGCGCTTTGGCCGCAAGATTCCCTTCACCTGGGAGCGGCAGGAACGCTTTGACTGGGGCGAGATTCAGCTGCAGCTGCAGATCGATGAAGGCATCATCCAGGACGCCGTCCTCTACTCCGACGCGCTGGACAGCCCGCTCATCGAAAAAACAGCGCAGCAGCTGACCGGCCTTCGCTTTGATCCCAAGGTTCTGGAACAGCACCTCCTCTCGCTGTGCGAGAGCGAGCTGCAGCACAGGATGGTGCAGGATATTTTGTCCCTGACCCACCAGCAGGCATAAACTGATACAAGATAGAATAGGAAGGGAAACATCATGAACGAGTATCAACTGATCGTCATCGGCGCGGGCCCCGGCGGGTATGAGGCCGCCATCCGCGCCGCCCAGCTGGGGCTGCGCACAGCCCTGATCGAGCGCCGCGAAATCGGCGGCACCTGCTTAAACCGCGGCTGCATCCCCACCAAGGCGATGCTCCACTCCGCACAGCTCTACCGGGAAGCATCCCAGTTTGAGCTGTTTGGACTTCACACCGAAAACACTTCCTTTGATTGGGAAAAGATTCATCAGCGCAAAAACGAGGTCGTCACCAAGCTGCGCGGTGGAATCGAACAGCTTATCAAGGCAAATAAGATAGATTTTTTCAATAAATCCGCTTCCATTTTGGGCAAAAATGATGTACAATTAGGCCAAGGGGAAGAAATCCTTCATGCAGAAAATATTTTGATCGCGACCGGTTCGGTTCCGGCCCGCCCGCCGATTCCAGGACTCGACCTGCCCGGCGTCGTCACCAGCGACGAACTGCTGGACGACCCGCAGTTTGCCAGGGCCGACAGCCTTGCAAAGGAAATCCTCATCATCGGCGGCGGTGTCATCGGCATGGAGTTTGCCAGCGTCTTTGCTTCGCTGGGCTGCAAGGTGACCATCGTGGAGGCGATGGAGCGCATCCTGCCGACGATGGACCGCGAGATCTCCCAGAGCCTCAATATGCTGCTCAAAAAGCGCGGGGTTGTGATCCACACCGGCGCGATGGTCGAGAAGATCGAGCAGGAGGACGGACAGCTGGTCTGCTGCTTTACCGAAAAAGGAAAGGCCCAGCGTATCCCGGCCCAGCAGATTCTGGTCGCCATCGGCCGCCGCCCCAATACGCAGGGACTGTTTGCCGTCGGCTTTGAGGTAGCCTGCGAGCGCGGACGGATCGTCACCGACCAATCCTTCCGCACCAGCGTTGAGGGCATCTATGCCATCGGCGACGTCACCGCTAAAATCCAGCTGGCCCACATGGCAAGCGCACAGGGCATCTGCGCGGCGCACATCATTGCCGGCCAGCAGCCGCCGATCAACCTGAACGCCGTCCCCGGCTGCATCTACACCGACCCGGAGATCACTTCGGTCGGCATCACCGAGGACGAGGCCAAAGCCCAGGGCATCCCGGTCAAAAAGGGCAAGTACCTGATGACCGGCAACGGCCGCTCGATCATCGACGAGCAGGAGCGCGGCTTCATCAAGGTCATCGCCCACGCCGAAACCGACGTCATCCTCGGCGCCCAGCTGATGTGCGCAAGAGCCACCGACATCGTCTCGGAGCTTTCCACCGCCATCGTCAACGGCCTGACCTGCGCACAGCTTGCCTCGGTCATCCGCCCGCACCCCACCTTCTGCGAGGGCGTTACCGAAGCGGTGGAGGACGTGCACGGCATGGCCATCCATCTGGCGCCAAAAAAGCGGTAATCTTTTCTGCCTGTATCGTTGCCACTTCCCTTTCCTTGGCAGACTGCTGCTGACAGCGCTCTGCCGGAAATCCTGTCTTACTAAAATTTAAGGAGGGCTTTTGAATGGTCAATGAAGTTATGAAGTTTATCACCGAGCATGATCCCGAGGTCGGCAAGGCAATCGAGGCGGAATATGCCCGCCAGAAACGCAACATCGAGCTGATCGCTTCCGAGAACATCGTCTCCGAGGCCGTCATGATGGCGATGGGCACCGTCCTGACCAATAAATATGCCGAAGGCTTCCCGGGCAAACGCTATTACGGCGGCTGCGAGTGCGTCGACGTGGTGGAGAACATCGCCATCGAGCGCGCCAAAAAGCTGTTCGGCGCGGAGCACGCCTGCGTGCAGCCACACTCCGGCGCCAGCGCCAACATCGCCGTCTACTTTGCCCTGCTCAAACCCGGCGATACCGTCCTGGGCTTAAACCTTGCCCACGGCGGACACCTGACCCACGGCAGCCCGGTCAACATCTCCGGCACCTACTACAACTTCATCCCATACAGCCTGGACGACAGCGAGCGCATCAACTACGACAAGGTGCGCGAACTGGCGCTTGAGCATAAACCAAAGATGATCGTCGCGGGCGCTTCCGCTTACCCGCGCGAGATCCGCTTTGATAAATTCGCCGAGATCGCCCACGAGGTCGGCGCTTACCTGTTTGTCGACATGGCGCACATCGCGGGCCTGGTCGCTGCCGGATTGCACCAGAACCCGGTTCCGTACGCGGACGTGGTCACCACCACCACCCACAAGACGCTGCGCGGCCCAAGAGGCGGCTTGATCCTGTGCAAGGAGTCGCTCGCCAAACAGATCAACAAGGCCGTCTTCCCCGGCACCCAGGGCGGCCCGCTGGAGCACATCATCGCCGCCAAGGCCGTCTGCTTTGGTGAGGCGCTCAAACCGGAATTCAAGACTTACCAGGAGCAGGTCATCAAAAACGCGCAGGCCTTTGCCAAGGCGCTGACCGATGAAGGCTTCCGCCTGGTATCCGGCGGCACCGACAACCACCTGATCCTGATCGACCTGCAGAACATGAACATCACCGGCAAGGATCTGGAGAAGCGTCTGGACGCGGTCTACATCACCGCCAACAAGAACGCCATCCCGAACGACCCGCAGAGCGCCTTTGTCACCAGCGGCCTGCGCGTCGGCACACCGGCTGTCACCACCCGCGGCTTCAAGGAGGAGGACATGGTCAAGGTTGCCCACTTCATCAAGCTGGCGGCCACCGACTTCGACGCCAAAGCGGACGAGATCCGCGCCGGCGTCACCGAGTTGTGCAACAAATATCCAATCTACGAATAACCCGACCCCCTCGTTTCTGCAAAGGGAGCGCGCGCTACGGCACCGCCGCGCCCCGCTTGATGTTTTGTGCGTGTGTATT
>JABLTR010009047.1_pt1 | contig 74741 bp, 71 predicted proteins | sample 7160071 | NCBI WGS metagenome assembly JABLTR01 (sample SAMN14651230, study PRJNA627086) | human gut metagenome | isolation source: feces | host: Homo sapiens | reverse complement strand
GTCACCCACGACCAGACCGAGGCCATGACCCTGGGCGACCGCATCGTCATCATGAAGGACGGCTTCATCCAGCAGATCGGCACCCCCCAGGAGGTCTTTGACCGGCCCTCCAACCTGTTCGTGGCCGGCTTCATCGGCTCCCCCCAGATGAACTTCTTTGACGGCCAGCTGTCCAAGAAGGACGGCAAGTACCAGATCCAGGTGGGCGAGGCCACCATCGTCCTGGCCGACGAGGCCCAGGAGCGCCTGTCCCAGCGGGGAGCGGGCGATCAGGCCGTGGTGGTGGGCATCCGCCCCGAGCACATCTCCTTTGCCACCACCCCCGGCAGCCACACCATCGCCAGCAAGGTGGACGTGTCCGAGATGATGGGCAGCGAGGTGTACCTCCATGTCAACGCCGTGGGCCGGGACGTGGTGCTTCGCATCCCCACCGTGGAGCTGCCCGCTGAGCACCGCAGCGGCATCCCCTACGGCACCGACATCCACTTCACCTTCCGTCCGGAGCTGGTCCACCTGTTTGACCCCCAGACCGAGAAGAACCTGATGTACTAAGGGCGGGCTGTCGGACAGCTCCCCACAATAGAGAGACCGCCGCGGCTGTCTGCCGCGGCGGTCTCTTTGCTGTCAGAAAGCGGGAAAGCCGCTTTTTTCGCTTGGCTTCAGAAAATCTTTCCCTCAAGTTTCTGGAAAACTGCCGGGGGAGATTTTGGGTTACCCAAGGGGCAGCTCCTCCAGCCTGGCCCGGAAGGAGATCTTCCGGGGGGTCTCCATAGAGTCAAACTGGACGGAGTAGGCCCCCCTGTCCAGATCCACCTCCAGGACGGTGCCCGGACCGAACATGGCGTGCTCCACCCGCTGACCCGGGGAGAAGCGGCCGGTCTGGTCCGTCTCGGGCAGATACCGCAGGCTGTGGTCGATGTAGCTCCGGGCGTCCCGGATGAGCCCCTCCTGGGGCTCCTGGGGGAAGGTGAGCAGGCCGGGGTCGATGTCCAGCAGGAACCGGGAGGGATACCGGGGGGAGCCGTCAAAGTTCCGGCCGTCCGCCTCGGACAGGTAGAGGCCCTTTTCCGCCCGGGTGAGGGCCACAAAGGCCAGCCGCCGCTCCTCCTCCATCCCCGGGAGGGTACGCACCTTCCGGGAGGGGAAGATCCCCTCGTTCATCCCGCACAGGAACACGTAGGGGAACTCCAGCCCCTTGGCGGCGTGGACGGTCATCAGCTTCACCTTGTCCCCCGGCTCCCCGGCGTCGGCGTTGGCGTTGGTGAACAGGGCCACGTGGGAGAGATAGTGCTCCAGGGTGCTCTCCTCGCCGCAGGTGGTCTCGTACTCATAGATGGACTGCTTCAGCTCCGCCAGGTTGTCCAGCCGCGCCTGGCTGCCCTCGGTGCGGAGCGTGGCCTCATAGCCGCTCTCGTTGAGCAGGGCGGAGAGCACCTCGGAGATGGGCCGGTTTTCGTACCCGGCGGAGAAGAGCTCCACCAGGGAGACGAAGGCGGAGGCTTTGGTGCCCTTGAAGATGGGGTCCTCCAGGCTGTCGGTGAGAGCCTGGTACAGGGTGCACCCGTGCTTCTGGGCGTACTCCTCCAGAAAGGCCATCCGCCGCTTGCCCAGGTTCCGCTTGGGCACGTTGGCCACCCGCCGGAAGGACAGGTCGTCCCGGTAGACGATCATCCGCAGGTAGGAGAGGGCGTCCTTGATCTCGGCGCGCTGGAAGAACTGCACCCCGCTGTAGATGGTGTAGGGCAGCTTCTCCTCCAGCAGCACCTGCTCCACCGTCCGGGTCACGTAGTGGGCCCGGTAGAGGACGGTCATGTCCCGGTAGGGCACCCCCCGGCTGTGGAGGGCTTTCATCTCCGCGGCCATCCACCGGGCCTCCTGCTCCTGGCTCTCCGCGAACTGGCACAGCACCGGGGGCCCGGAGGGCCGGGTGGGCCGCAGCTCCTTGGGGATGCGGTTCCGGTTTTTGGCGATGAGGGAGTTGGCCGCCGCCAAGATCTCCGGGGTGGAGCGGTAGTTGTCCAGCAGGAAGATGGTGCGGGCGCCCGGGAACTTCTGGTCAAACTCCAGCAGGTACTTCACATTGGCCCCCCGCCAGGTGTAGATGGTCTGGTCCGGGTCGCCCACGATGAACAGATTTTTGTGGTAGCCGCACAGCACCTCCATGAGCTCATACTGGAGCTGGTCGATGTCCTGGAACTCGTCGATCATAATGTACTCCAGCCGCTGCTGCCACTTGAGCTTGATGTCCGGGTGCTCCTGGAAGATGTACAGGGAGAATTTGATCAGGTCGTTGTAGTCCAGGCCGAAGCACTTCTTCTCCTGGTACAGATACCCGTAAAAGATGATGTCCGCGGGGGAGGCGGCCCGGTCGTACTTCTCCTTCAGCGCGTCCAGGGACAGGGCGATCAGGTCCCGGTAGTAGTTGGGCCGCTGGAACAGCTTCTGAATCTCGATCATGTCCCGGGCGGCGGAGAAGGTCATGTCCCGGAGGGTGAGCCCCCGCTCCTCATAGATGATCTGGAGCATAGCGTCAATGTCCGAGTTGTCCAGCACCAGGAAGCTCTTGGGATACTGGACCGCGTGGCTGTCCTCCTGGAGTATTGAGACGCAGAAGCCGTGGAAGGTGTTGATATAGCCGGTGTCGTTGTCCCCGGTGAGGGCGTGGATGCGCTGGCGCATCTCATTGGCCGACTTGTTGGTGAAGGTGACGCACAGGATGTTCCCCGGCAGGATGCCCAGCTCGTTCACCAGGTAGGCGAAGCGGTGGGTGAGGGCCCGGGTCTTGCCGGAGCCCGCCCCGGCCACCACCCGGATAAACCCCTCGGTGGCGGTGACGGCCTCCCGCTGGGCCGGGTTGAGCCCCTGGAGCAGATCGGTCATGGCGGTGCCAGCCCCTTTCTCGAACGGTTGTTTGCTTTATTATAGCAGACGCCGGGCCGGGGCTCAAGAGGGGGGCGGAAAATCCAAGCGGCCGGTTCCGGGCCGGAAACAGACCCGGCCCCGGATTTTCATTGCGGGCCGGAGAAAAATGTGCTATTCTGTAATCTGCAACATCTTCTGGAGGTCGGTTCCATGAAACAGTTTCAACCCTCGGAGTCCTTGGCGGTGGGGTTTCTGCTGGCCCTCACCGGCGGACTGCTGGACGCGTACAGCTACTTGAACCTGGGCGAGGTGTTCGCCACGGCGGAGACGGGCAATATCGTCCTGATGGGAATCAATCTGGCCCAGCAGAACTGGAGCGGCGCGCTGCACTATCTGCTGCCCGTGCTGGCCTTCACGGCCGGCATCCTGGCCGCCGAGTGGGTCCGCCGCCGCTGTGACCCCGGGGAGGGGCGTCCGCAGCGTCTCCACTGGCGGCTGCCCCTGCTGCTGGCGGAGTGCGGGGCCATTCTGGTGGTCTCGGCGCTCCCCATGGGACCGCTGGACCCGCTGGCCAACATTATCATCTCCTTTGCCAGCGCCCTCCAGGTGGAGTCCTTCCGCAACATCCAGGGGTACGGCTGCGTCACCACCATGTGTACCGGAAATCTGCGCAGCGGGACGGAAAACCTGTTCCACTGGCTGTCCCGGCGGGAGCCCAAGGCGCCCCCCAAGATCAGAGTCTATTACGGCCTGATTACCTGCTTTATCCTGGGAGCGGTAGTCAGCGGCCTGGCGAGCCCGCTGCTGGCCCAGCGGACGGCACTGCTGGCCTGCGTGCCGCTGCTGGCAGTATTTTTCCTGCTGCTGCGCGGGGAGAAGGAGTGCGGGGCGTGAGCTCCGCTTCTGCTGCCATCAGAAATATATTTCAGTCAGAGGTTTTAAAAGCCCGGAGGGACAGTGGTGTCCTCCGGGCTCTCTGCTGCGAAAGACGGCTGGGTCCGCATCTGCGGCGCCGGCACGGAACACTGCCTCAAGCGCGTTCCCATGCCGGACATGATGGCGGGACTGAAAGCGCTCACGCAAGCCTGGCCTTTTATTCCGCATATTGATATCCACAGTGAAACAGGCCCCGCATCACCCGGAGAACCGGGTGGGCGGGGCCTGTTGGCGATATCATCACCTTTTGAGGCTTATTCAGCATTGTCATCCAAACGCTCGATTTTGAAAATCACCGGCCTTGTGCCGTCGGAACAGCAGGTGATCATCACGTTCTCCTGATTCATCCAGCCTTTCATGATAGAGCCGCCCTGCAATCCGGTGTAGATGTACCGAGCGATGGCGTCCCACGCCTCGGAGCAGTGGGGCAGCTTGGGGCCGCCGGCCACGGTGTCCGGGTCGGCGCTGGTTTTAATCAGGGTGTTCAGGCCCATGTGCCAGAAGTCGTCCCGGTCCCCATCCCGCTCAAAGATAAACTCGTCCCCCACGTTGTAGCAGGGGCAGGCTCCGGCGTTGGGATCGGCGCAGTACTGCCGCTGCAATTCCGGGTACAGCTTCTTGTCGATCACGGTGAGTTTGACTGTGTGCTTCATGGATCGTTCCTCCTATTCGCGGCGTCATGCGTGGAAAAAGCGGTTTTCCTGTGATATAATCTGTCCATCTCACTGGAGAACGGGGGGACCGCCATGCTGACGCCCAGATATTATTTCGCGGATGATTTCCGCGGGTTCCACGACTACTTTCTCGCTCAGCCCCACAAGGAAACGGTGTTCCGCAAAGGGGAGCTCCTGTGGAAGCCCGGCCAGCCCTATGATCGCCTAAACTACTTTCTCTCCGGCGCGGCGGTCCATTTTGCGGAGCATGAGACCGGCCGGCGCAGGATCATCAGCTTTCACGGCCCCGGGACCGTGTTCCCAGGCTATCATACCACAGATTTCCGGATCGAGTTGTCCCTGACCATGTCGGCGCTGTCGGAGATCCGCGTACTGGAGTTTACGATCCCTCAATTCCGGGCTATGTTTGAATCCAATGCAGCCCTGGCGGAACAGGTGGTCAACTGGTATGCCATGTATGTCAACCGGTTTCTCTTTGAAACGGTCCATCAGGAGTTCAACTCCTCCCGGGTCAAGCTGTGCAACCTGCTGTACCTGCTGACCATGAACCAGCCGGCAAATTCCGGCCTTGTCATTGAGATGACCCAGGAGGACCTTGCGGACATCCTTGGAATCAGCCGGGTCCATCTCGCACGGGAACTGACCGAGCTGCGGCGCATGGGGGTCCTTACTACGACGCGGGGCAGGCTGACCATTACGGATCTTCCTGCCCTGGCCGGGCTCTGCACGGACGAAACGGTGTAGTGCATGGATCATTCTAACTGCTTCGTCCTCCCCTGTCTGCTACCAAGGTTACACAAGTCCCCTCTGTCACGCTCCTGCGGGCGGGGCGAAAAACCGGAAGAGCGAAAAATGCGCTCTTCCGGTTTTCCTTCTGTTCATCGCTGTCTCCCGCGCCTATCCCGGCAGAGAATCTGTCAGGATCTGGAGAAACCGGGACACCTCCGGGGACGGCTCCTTTGCGTACAAAATGCCGTAGGGGACCGTGTAGTCCCACTCCACCGGCAGCGTGATCAGGGAGGGGTGGATTTCCGCCCAGGCGTCCAGGGTCAGCAGCAGGGTGCCGTTCTGCTCACAGGCGTTGAAGGTGTCCAGGTCGTAGTAGTAATCGGCCTCCTCCACAATGATCTGGGGGTGGGTCAGCTGAAGGACGTCCTGAAAGTGGTCCAGCCGCTCCGTCTCCCCGCGCCTGACCTTCACCAGATGCTCCCCATGCAGGTCCTGGATGGAGAGCCCCTTCTTTGCCGCAAGGGGGTGGCCCTCGGGCACGGCCACGCAGAGGCGGTAGTCTCCCAGAATCAGGTAGTTTGCCCGGGAGCGGATGGTCTTGGAGTCGAAGGTCCCCACCAGCAGATCAAAGGTTTCCCCCAGCGCCCCAATGACGGCAAACCGCTCCTCCTTGGTATCCGTATAGGGCACGATATGGAACTTGTACTGGGGGTAGGTGGCACGGAGCGGCGCCCACAGGTCGGTCAATACCTTGCTGGGGTTCAGCAGGGACGAGCCCACCCGGATGACGATCCCCTCCTCCTGCTCCGCGCGTTTGGCCCTGGCCGCCGCATGATTGGCCAGCGCGGCCATCTTTTTGCCGTCCTGAACCAGCGACCGCCCCGCTGCGGTCAGCACGACCCCTTTCTTATCCCGTTTGAACAGCGTCACACCCAGGCGGTCCTCCAGGGTGTTGATGTGTTTCATCACCGACGCCGGCGTGACCAGGAGACGCCTGGCGGCTTTGGTGAAGCTGCCGCACTCTGCCACCTGTAAAAACACCTGCATCTGCTGGCTGAGCATGAGACGCGCCTCCTTCTTCTATTTACTTTTTGTATATAGACTGTAGCATTTCTGGTCATTCCCTGTCAAGGAAAACCGCGCTAAAATAGAGCCATCCAAACCAGAACAGGAGGAAGCGACGATGGAATATACCACTTTGCGCAACGGAGTTCAGATCCCCATGCTGGGGTACGGCACCTATCAGATCCCGGCGGAGGACACGAAGCGCTGTGTGCTGGAGGCCCTGTCGGTGGGCTACCGGAGCATCGACACGGCCCAGGGCTATTTCAACGAGGAGGGCGTGGGAGAGGCGGTCGCCCAGTGCGGCATCCCCCGGGAAGAGCTGTTCCTGACAGATAAGGTCTGGATCAGCAGCGGCGGGTATGAAAAGGCCGCTGCCTCCATTGACGCATCCCTGAAGAAACTCCGGACCGACTACATCGACCTGATGCTGGTCCATCAGCCCTTTAACGACTACTACGGCACTTGGTGTGCCCTGGAGGAGGCATATCGGGCAGGGAAGCTCCGGGCCATCGGCGTGTCCAACTTCATGCCGGACCGCTTCATCGACCTGTGCGGCTTCGTGGACATCGCGCCCATGGTGAATCAGCTGGAGGTCCATGTGTTCCAGCAGCAGCGGACCATCCGCCCCTATCTGGAGAAACACGGCACCCAGCTTATGGCATGGTCTCCGCTGGCCCAGGGGAGAAACGGGCTCTTCACCGACCCCACCCTCCAGAAAATCGGCGCGCGGTACGGCAAGACGGCGGCCCAGGTCAATCTGCGGTTCCTCATGCAGTCCAGCGTGGTGGTGATCCCCAAGTCCACCCACCGGGAGCGCATGGCGGAAAATTTTGACCTGTTCGACTTCCGTCTGACCGACGAAGAGATGGAACAGCTTCAGGCCATGGATCTGGGCCGCAGCCAGTTTATCGACCACTATGCCCCCGATGTGGCGGAGATGTTCGTGGGTGCCGGCTCTGTGTAAGGAGGAGATATTGATGAGCAGCAGCAAACTCGGATTCGGCATGATGCGCCTGCCCCAGCGCTCCCCGGAGGCCACGGACATTGACTTTGATCAGGTCAGCCAGATGGTGGACCGATTCCTGGAGGCCGGGTTCACCTACTTTGACACCAGCTGGGCCTACCACAACGGAGCCAGCGAGACAGCGGTCAAGAGGTGCCTCGTCAGCCGCCATCCCCGGGACTGCTTCGTGTTGGCCTCCAAGCTCCCCACCTTCGCCGTCACCCGGGAGGAAGAGGCGGAGGAGATCTTCGCCCAGCAGCTGGAGCGGTGCGGCGTGGACTATTTTGACTATTATCTGCTCCACAATGTGAACTGGATGCGCTGTCGCCAGATCATCCGGGACGCACACCTGTTTGAGCACATGCAGCAGTGGAAGGAGCAGGGCAAGATCCGGCACATCGCCTTCTCCTTCCATGACACCGCCGATGTGCTGGACCAGATCCTCACGGAGCACCCGGAGGTGGAGGCGGTGCAGATCGCCTTGAACTACTTCGACTGGGACGCCCGGTATATCCAGGCCCGCCGGTGCTATGAGACCATCCGCGCCCACGGCAGACAGGTTATCGTCATGGAGCCGGTAAAGGGCGGTATGCTGGCAAAGGCCCCGGAGGCGGCCGAGGCGCTGATGCGGGCCCAGCGGCCGGAGGACTCCATCGTGTCCTGGGCCCTTCGGTTCGCCGCCGGGCTGGATGGAGTATTGGCTGTACTGTCCGGAATGTCCACCCCGGAGCAGGTGGCGGACAACATCGCCACATTCCAAAGATTCCAGCCCATAAACGAGAAAGAGCGGGAGATCCTGCGCCAGACCGCCGGCCTCTACCGGCAGAGCGGCCCTGTGGGCACGGCGGATTTTACTCCCTATGAGGCAATCAACCCCAACGGGGTCAGTGCGGCGGACATTCTGGACACCTACAACGCCTGTATGCTCCAGCCGGTCCCCACCTTTGGCGCGGAGGGCAACTACTTCTCCTGCCAAAAGGCCAAGCGCGGGCTGCGCAGGGAGGACCGCTGCATCCCCGGCCCGGCAGTTCTGGCCGACGGCACGGATGTCACGGAGCTGGTCCACAGGGCGGAGGACTTTCTCAGCGAAAACAGCTTTTTCCAGTACGATTTCTAACGCGATGAGGAGCTGTCCGCCCTTGGCGGAGAAATGTAGCGTTTTAGCAGGAGCGGCAGCGCTGCCGCTCCTGTTTTCTGCTGGGTGCGCCTGTGGCTGCTGCCGGTCGAGGGTCTGTCCGGAACACGGAAAGATATCGTTTCCCCTGCTTTGTCCGGATGATGACAATACCCCTCTGATGCATCTATTTCTCTGCATCAGAGGGGTAATTTATCTGATGGCTGTGATCTTGAAGCGGTTCAGCTGAACCCAGCGGATCTTTTTGCCTCAGATTTTTTGATTTCCGGTGGACCAGACGTGGCTCTCCTTCGCCGCGGCCGGTGTGTTCTGGGCCATGACGCCCACCAGGGGATGGGGGACATAGGGCTCCTCCAGATAGGCGCACTCCTCGTCGGTCAGCTCCAGATCCACCGCTTTGGCCGCCCCTTCAATGTGGTGGAGCTTGGTGGCCCCCACCACCGGAGCGGTCACCTTGGTCAGCAGCCAGGCCAGGGAAATCTCCGTCATGGAGACGCCCCGCCGGTCCGCCAGCTCCGCCACCCGCTGGATAATAGGCGCATCCTGATCCGCCATGCCGCCATACTTCATTTGCGCATAGCTGTCCTCCTGAAGGCGCTTGGAGGTCTCGCCGGGGTGTTTGGACAGCCGTCCCCCGGCCAGAGAGCTGTACGGCGTCATGGCGATGTTCTCCTCCCGGCAGAAGGGCACCATCTCCCGCTCCTCCTCCCGGAAGATCAGGTTGTAGTGCCCCTGTACCGACACGAACTTGGCAAAGCCCTCTTTTTCCGCCAGGGCGTTGGCCTTACACAGCTGCCAGGCGAAGCAGTTGGAGATGCCGATGTAGCGTGTCTTGCCCTCCTTCACCATCTGGTTCAAGCCGTCCAGGATGTCATAGAGGGGTGTCTGATAGTCCCACATGTGATAGATATACAGGTCCACATGGTCCATGCCCAGATTTTGCAGGCTCTTCTCCAACAGACGGCGGATATGCTCCTGGCCGGAGACGCCTGCCTCGATCTCCTGGTTGGTGCGGGGCAGGAACTTAGTGGCGACCACGACCTCGTCCCGCCGGGCAAAATCCCGCAGGGCACGGCCCAAATATTGCTCACTGGTGCCGCTCTGATAGCCGATGGCGGTGTCAAAGAAGTTGACGCCCAGCTCCAGCCCGCGCTTCATGATTTCTCTGGAATGCTCCTCATCAATGGTCCAGGTATGCTGGCCGTGGTGTGCATCGCCAAAGCCCATACACCCCATACAGATCCGGGATACCGTTAAGTCTGAGCTGCCTAGTTGTGTGTATTTCATCTGTATCCTCCATTCTATTTTCACCCTTCCTTGGGCCGCCTCCATTTTGTATTCAGCATAGCACAAATGGTTTCAAATGTAGAATACCTATTTCCTATGACGAAAAATAGGAAATGAGCATTTTTAGATTGCATGGAGACACAGGATATGATATTTTAAAATCAAAAGGGGGGAACCAAGATGGAACTGCGGGTATTGAAGTATTTCCTGGTCGTTGCCCGGGAAGAAAATATCACCAGAGCGGCGTCGCTCCTCCATGTGACACAGCCCACTCTATCCCGTCAGCTGATGCAGCTGGAGGAGGAACTGGGCGTCAAGCTGTTCCACAGGAGCAAATACCGCATTATTCTGACCGATGACGGCATCCTTTTGCGCCGCCGTGCCCAGGAGATCGTCGATCTGGCGAATAAAACCGAGCAGGAGTTTCAGCGGCAGGAGGAGCTCTCCGGAGAAATCTCCATCGGAGCCGGCGAGTCCAACAGCATGACAGCCCTGTCCCAAAAAATGGCCGCCTTTCGCCGGGAGCATCCCCTGGTTCGCTTCAACATTTACAGCGCAACAGCGGATGACATCAAGGACCGCCTGGAAAAGGGCCTGTTGGATCTCGGCCTGTTGGCGGAGCCGGTGGATATCGGGCGCTATGAGTTTATCCGGATGCCGAAGCGGGACCGCTGGGGTGTCTGGATACGGTATGATGACCCGCTGGCGCAGAAAGAAACAGCTGGCCCGGGCGATCTGGTGGGCGTTCCGCTCCTGGTATCCCGGCGGGAGCTGGTGCAGAAGGAGCTTGCCGCGTGGTTTGGAGATTCTTATGAAAAACTGGAGATCGCCGCCACCTACAACCTGATCCTCAATGCGGCAAACATGGTGCGAAATCACATGGGCGCGGCGCTGGGCTTCTTTATGGGCAACCTGGCAGACGAGCTGCGCTTTGTCCCCCTGGAACCTCCTTTGGAAACCGGAACGGTCCTGGTGTGGAAAAAGGAGCAGGCATTTTCCCAGGCAGCCACCGCCTTTCTGAATCAAATTAAAAATGCCGATTGAGCATTTATCAGAATACAACATAAGTATTTTACATTTGTTGTCGTCCGCTTTAGAATGTAGGCGTCCCAAAGGGGCGCCTGCTTTTTTATAAGAGCAGCATCATTTGGAGCAAAAGAAAGCGAGACAGCCATGCGCTGCAGCGGCCTGCTCCCTGGCTTCTGGAGGTCCCGGCAGGAGTGGAGAGACGGCCTCTCTGCGGGAATCCGGGGGGTGACCGAACGCTTTGAGAACTGCTGCGGCACTCAATACTGCCCAACCGCCTTGGTTGATTGCAAGGCTGCTTCACAAGCCTGTATAGGAAGCGTCGTGCGGCTCTCCCATGTATTCCAGCTGCAAACTCGAAAAATACAGAAATCGCATTTTTATGATTCAACATAGGCATTGGACATTTCATTTAGAACTGCGGGCCATTCAAATATAGATAGTCAAAAGTGGCTCAGTCAATTTTTATACATGGAAGTGACGGCATGACGATACAAGAGGCGAGCGAACGCTATATGATCCCCATCAAAATTTTGAAAGAGTACGAAAGCTGGGGCTTATGCGGCGCGGTAAAGAAAGTGATGGGCGCGTGGCAGTATGATGATACAGATCTGGAGCGCCTCAGCACTGTCATGACTCTGCACGACATCGGTTTTACCACAGAGGAAGTGGAGACCTATATGCGGCTCTTACTGGAGCAGAAAGATTCCGATATGGCGCGCCTGCGCATGCTGAACCAGAAGCGGAGCACCACCTTGGACGAGATCCACTTTCGGGAGCGTCAGCTGGAGCGGCTGGATTACCTGCGGCATGAGTTAAGAAAAAAGACAGAGGGTCAAAAGGAGTGATCAGTGTGGATACCATTCAGCTCAATAACGGGATCACGATACCCCAGCAGGGACTGGGCGTTTTTCAGGTGACGGACCAATCCGTCTGTAAGGAGAGCGTTCTGACCGCTTTACAGACCGGATACCGGCTCATTGACACGGCGGCCTGCTACGGCAACGAGCGGGCGGTTGGCGAGGCCGTCCGGGAGAGCGGGATCGCCCGGGAGGAGCTGTTCCTCACCTCAAAGGTCTGGATTCAGGACGCGGGATACGACAAGACCCTGGAGAACCTGGGGACGGACTACCTGGACCTGTACCTGATCCACATGCCCTACGGAGATTACCACGGAAGCTGGCGGGCCATGGAGGAACTTCTTCGCGCTGGAAAAGTCAGAGCCATCGGGGTGTGCAATTTCCTGCCCGACCGGCTCTGCGACCTGATTCTCAGCCATGAGGTAATCCCGGCGGTGAACCAGATCGAGCTGCACCCCTTCTGCCAGCAGCGGAAGCTGCGGCAGATTATGGCGCAGTACCAGATCCGGCCCATGGCCTGGGCGCCCTTTGCGGAGGGCATGAACGGCATCTTCCAGCATTCGGTCCTCTCCGCTATCGGGGCGCAGTACGGCAAGACGCCCGCCCAGGTGGTGCTGCGGTGGCTGCGGCAGGAGGGAATCATCGCCATCCCTAAGTCCGTCCACGCCCAGCGCATTCAGGAGAACTTCGCGGTGGACGACTTCCAGCTCTCCCCGGCGGACATGGTGCAGATCCAGGCATTGGATCTGGGGCACAGCCTCATCCTGGATGTACCCAGCGTCAATGAGGTCTACCGGCTTCACGGCATCCAATTTGAACAGTAACAGTAAAAGGAGGATTGATCCCCATGAAAAAATGGACCTCTCTGCTTCTGGCCCTGGCGATGGCTCTTTCCCTGGCCGCCTGCGGCAATTCCAATCAGGAAAACACCCCGGAGCCTCCGGCATCTGTCAGCGGCTCGACAGCAGAAGAAACGCCCACAGAAGAACCGGCCGAGGAGCCGTCGGAGGAACCTGCCGAGAGTGAAACGCCCACCGCAGGGGATTCCAGCTCCGTGCTGATCGCCTACTTCTCCTGGTCCGGCAACACGGAGCAGGTGGCGCAGATCATCCAGCAGGAGACGGGCGGAGACCTGTTTGAGATCGCCCCGGCGACCCCCTACACAGACGACTACAACGAACTTCTGGACATCGCCCAGCAGGAACAGTCGGACAACGCCCGGCCGGAGCTGGCAGGTCAGGTGGAGAACTGGGAGCAGTACGACACCATCTTCGTAGGCTACCCCAACTGGTGGAGCGACGCGCCCATGGCGGTCTACACCTTCGTGGAGTCCTATGACTGGGACGGAAAGGCGCTGATTCCCTTCAACACCAGCGCCAGCGGCGGCTTTGGAAGAAGCCTGTCCGGACTGGAGGAGAGCGCCTCTGGGGCTGCGATCCTGGAGGGTATCTCTTTTACCGAGCGTACCCTTGGAGATGCACAGGGCGAAGTGGCGGCCTGGCTGGATGAGCTGGGACTGTAATAAAAATGGAAAGGAGGCGGCGAATATGCCGCATGTAGCAATCACCATGATCCCGGGACGGGACGAGGAGACCAAATTGGCTCTGGCCAAGAAGACCCAGGAATTTCTGGTGGGCGAGCTGGGAATCGACCCCAAGTTCGTGTCCGTGTCCATCCAGGACATCCCCATGGAGGACTGGCAGAAGTCCATGGAGCAGTTCCCGGATGACATTATGTATGTAAAACCCGGTGTGTGACCGAAGAGAGGCGGTATCTGTTATGAAGAAGAATATTGGATCTGTACTGGCCCTGTACCCCACGCCTCTGGTAGTCGTGGGGACGATGGTGGACGGCAAGCCTAACTGGATGCTGGTGGGCCATCTGGGTATCATCGGGCATGACCGGGTGATGGTCAGCATGGCGGCTCCTCACTACAGCAACAAGGGCATTCGGGAGAACAAGGCATTGTCCATCAACATTGTGGACGAGGCCATGCTGAAGAAGGCCGACCATGTGGGCTGTGTCAGCGGAAACAAGGAGGACAAGAGCCAGGTGTTTGACTACTCCATCGGGGAGGGCGGCGCCCCCATCATTGACGAGGCTCCCGTGGCCATGGCCTGCACGGTGGACGACACCTACGAGACCCCCGGCTTTGAGAGCTTCATCTGCAAGATCGCCGCGACTTATGCGGATGAGAGTGTGCTGACTGAGGATGGGAAAATCAACTACCATGTCCTCAAACCGGTCCTGTTTGAGATGCCCACCTATGAGTATCTCAAGACCGGCGAGGTCCTGGGCAAGTGCATGTCCTTCGGAAAAGACAAGCAGGGATAACCGCATTACATCATTTACAATGAAACAGAAAGGAAGATCATCATGCGTATCTACGACAAAAGTGCTTTCGATCAGGTCAATGTATTCGGTTTGGGCCAGGCCAATATCGCCTACGCCCAGTATTTCATCGGCAGCTCCTACCTGAACCCGCTGACGGAGGCGGGCAAGTGCCCGGTGTTCCTGGCCAATGTGACCTTTGAGCCGGGCTGTCGGAACAACTGGCACATCCACCGCGCCAAGAGCGGCGGAGGCCAGCTGCTCATCTGCACCGCCGGAGAGGGCTGGTACCAGGAGGAGGGCAAGGAGGCCGTGAGCCTGACCCCCGGTACCGTCATCACCATTCCTGCCAATGTGAAGCATTGGCATGGGGCCAAGAAGGACAGCTGGTTCAGCCACATCGCCGTGGAGGTCCCCGGCGAGGAGACCTCCAACGAGTGGCTGGAGGCGGTGAGCGACGAGGATTACAGCAAGCTGGACTGATCTCGTCTCTGGCACACCGCAGAAAGAATTTGTCCCGGCTTAGCCGTCCGCTCTAAGGGCGCGGACGGCTGGGCACGGGTGTTTGTTGCTTGCCAAAACTGTTATTAGGGATAGGCTGGCAATTTATTTTTACACTTATGCTGACACGCTGTCAAAATAAAATGCTAAGTTGCAGAGCGGAAAGGAGTTTGTTCGATGGATCGCAAGGAAAGAACCAATGAAAAGATGCAGGAATTGTTCCACACGCCGGCCGCCGGGGAGGAGGGGACCGATCCGGAGTTTATGCAGATTTTGCAGGGCTATATCTTTGGAGACGTGTGCTACACCGGAAGCCTGGATAACCGGATGCGGGAGCTGGTGACCATCACGGTCCTCGCCACCATCCAGGCGCTTCCGCAGCTGAAGGCCCATCTGGGCGCCTGCCTGAACGTGGGCTGCACGCCGGTGGAACTGCGGGAGGCCATCTACCAGTGCGCCCCGTTTATCGGCTTTCCCCGTACGCTGAACGCCATCTCAGCAATGAACGAGGTCTTCCGGGCCCATGGGATCGAACTTCCTCTACCCAAGCAGGGGACGATCTCCTCCAGCGAGGAGCGGTATGAGAAGGGGCTGGCCATTCAGGAGCCGGTCTATGGGACGGAGATCAAAGAGCGCTACACCTGGCTGCCTGGAGAGTTCGCGGAGGCGGTGCCTCGCTTCCTGACCGAGCTTGGCTTTGGCGATTTCAATACCCGAACCGGAATGGACGCAAAGACTCGGGAACTGCTGACGGTGGTCATCCTGGCTGCCATGGGCGGGGCCGAGGTACAGGTCAAGAGCCATGTGTACGGGGCCTTAAAAGTGGGCAGCAGCAAGGAAGAAGTGGTGTGCGCCCTGGTCCATGCCGGCGCTTATATGGGCATTCCGCGGCTGTTCAACGCACTGAATGCCTGTAAGGAGCTTTTGCAGTAAGAACGACTTGAGGTGGAAGAGGTCCCAGGACGCCGAAGGGACCGACGGAACTGGCTCAGGCGGGGAGGTTATGGGCAATCCGGCGGGCCTGAACGTCATCCGCTTCTGGGAAAAGGAAATGAAGTAAGGAGGCGCTACTAATCTTATGAAAATCGTCGTGCTGGAGGGCAGTCCCAACAAAAACGGCTCCTCCAATATGCTGGCAAATGAGTTGATCCGCGGCGCGCAGGAGGCCGGCCACACCGTACAGGTGATTGACGCCGCCCACAGCGATATCCGCCCCTGCACCGGGTGCATCCACTGCGGTTATGAGGGGCCCTGCGTCCAGAAGGACGATATGGAGAAATTCCGCGGCATGATTCTGGACGCGGATATGGTGGTATTTGTCACCCCGCTGTACTACTACGGCATGTCCGCCCAGCTGAAAACTCTCATTGACCGCTTCTGCGCTTTCAACAGCAGCATCCAGAACAAGCACATGAAGTCCGCCATGCTCGCCGCAGCGTGGAACAGCGACAACTGGACCTTTGAGGCCCTGGAGGCCCACTACCAGACGCTGGTGCGGTACCTGAACCTGCGGGACATGGGAGCCGTGTGGGGCCGGGGATGCGGTTCCCCCTCTATGACCAAGCACTCCCGATATCCCCAGCAGGCCTATGAGCTGGGCCGAAACCTCAAATAAATTGCAACAGAAAGAAAGTGCAGCACCATGAGAAACCTGAAACGAATGGCGGCATTTCTGACGGCCCTGATTCTATGCCTGGGGCTGTCTGTGACGGCCTTTGCCGCTGAGTCGGACACCGGCTTTTCCGATGTAGACGCCGGAGACTGGTATGCCGAGGCTGCCGTCTACTGCCGGGACAACGGCCTGATGGCAGGCACCGGCGAGACCACCTTTTCTCCCGACACCCCCATGACCCGCGGAATGCTGGTCACGGTGCTCTACCGCCTGGCCGGGTCCCCCTCTCTGGAGAATGAAAACCTGGGCTATCCTTTCGCGGATGTACCCGGGGACAGCTGGTATGCCGACGGGGTCTACTGGGCCAGGCTGAACGGTGTGGTCAGCGGATACAGCGACAGTGCCTTTGGCCCCAACGATCCCCTTACCCGGGAGCAGCTGGCCGCCATCCTGTGGCGCTACGCGGGAAGTCCCGCGGTCGGTGGCGGCGCCAGCTTTGCCGACGAGAGCGACATCGCGTCCTGGGCGGCCTCCGCAGTGGATTGGGCCCAGGGGAGCGGCTATGTCAGCGGGGTGGGCGGAAACCGCTTTGATCCGGACGGTACCGCTACCCGCGCTCAGGTGGCCGTGATCCTCATGCGCTATGACCAGGCTCAGACGGAGGAGCCGTCGCCGGAACCCGCTCCCGAGGAGGGCACAGATGTGCTGGTGGCCTATTTCTCTGCCACCGGCAATACAGAGAACATCGCGGAGCATCTGGTCAGTATTCTGGATGCCGACCTCTATGAGATCGTGCCCCAGGTGCCCTATACCTCCGAAGATTTGAATTACGGCAATTCGGACTGCCGCGCCAATCAGGAGCAGAATGACCCCACGGCTCGCCCGGCCATCTCCGGCGGCGTGGAGAATATGGAGGATTATGAGGTGATCTTCCTGGGCTACCCCATCTGGTGGGGTGACGCCCCCAAAATCATCTCCACCTTCCTGGAGACCTACGACTTCGACGGCAAGATCATCGTCCCCTTCTGCACCTCCGGCAGCAGTTCCATCGGTGGGAGCGTGTCCGACCTGGAGGTCCTGACAGATGGGGCAACCTGGCTGGAGGGTCAGCGATTCAGCGGCTCCGCCTCCCAGGAGACAGTATCCCAGTGGGTGGACTCTCTGGGCCTTGACCTCGGACAAGCCGCTTGATTGAGTTAGAGAGGAGGCGTCCTATGGGAAACAGCGCGGCCGTCCGCCACTTGGTGGACTTGCTGATGACTGTGGTGCTGGTTCTGCTGATGGCCTATTTTCTCACGGAACAGGAGATCCACGAGTGGCTGGGGGCGGGGATGCTGGTACTGTTCATCGCCCATCACATCCTGAACCGCAAATGGCTCAAGGCCCTGAACCGGGGAAAGTACACGCCCTTCCGGGTCTTGCAAACCGCTCTCGTCCTGCTGGTTCTTTTCTGTATGCTGGGCTCCATGCTCAGCGGGATCTGGATGAGCCGGTACGTGTTCGACTTCCTTCCTACCCAGGGACATATGGGACTGGCCAGGGCGGCGCATCTGCTGTGCGCCTATTGGGGCTTTCTCCTGCTGTCGGCTCACCTGGGCCTCCACTGGGGGATCATACTGGGTGTGGTGCGGAAGGCGGCCGGAAACAGGAAACCGTCTGCCCTCCGCACTGCGGTCCTCCGGGTGCTGGCCGCCGGGATCTCCGGTTATGGTGTGTACGCCTTCTTCAAGCACCGCATTGCCGACTATCTCTTTTTAAGAAGCCATTTTGTATTCTTTGACTACGAGCAGCCGCCCGCTCTGTACGCTCTGGACCTGCTGGCCATAATGGGGCTTTGTATCGCGCTCTCCTATTATTTAGGCAAAGCCTTTCAAAGGTGTGCTGTCCGACAAACGATTCAAAAGGAGGATCACCTATGAAAAAACCGATGACCTTCCTGCTGGTACTGGGAATGCTTATCTCTCTGGCTGCCTGCGGCGGAACCACCTCCAGGCAGAATTCGTCCGCTCCTCCGGCAGACAGCCAGACCACGGAGGCCGCCTCTGAGGTATCCCGGGAGCAGTCGGAGCAGCCGCAAAATACGGACGAAAATGAGAGCAGCAATATCCTGGTCGCCTACTTCACATGGGCAGACAATACCGTGGTGGCGGACCCAAGCAGCGTGGATGTGGACGCCGCCACCTCCGCCAGTGTGCTGGCTCCCGGCAACGCCGCCAAGCTGGCGTCCTGGATTCAGCAGGAGGTGGGCGGCGACCTCCACTCCATCATGGTGGAAGAGCCTTACTCCAGCGATTACGACCAGTGCCTGGACCGGGCCGCCGACGAGAAGGCGGACAACGCACGGCCGGCCCTGGCCTCCCATGTGGACAACATGGAGGACTATGATATCGTGTTCCTCGGTTTCCCCAACTGGTGGTACACCCTGCCCATGCCGGTGCTGACCTTTGTGGAGGAGTATGACTGGAGCGGAAAGACGGTGGTACCCTTTGTCACCCACGGGACCGGAGGACTGGCCAGCACCATCCGGGATCTGACTGCAGCTCTGCCGGAGGATGCGACCATCCTGGAGCCCATTGGCGTCTACCGCCCGGAGGTGGACGGCGCCCAGAGCGCGGTGCAGGAGTGGATCGCGGGACTGAATTTGGAACTGCCCCAGGGCGGAAACGGCCAATCGCAAGAGGAGGAGACAAGTGCCATGGAGAACACACGAAGAATTCGGTTTTCACTGGATGATGGCGCTGAGATCATCGTTCAGCTGAACGACAACCCGGCGGCGGAAGCCCTGTACGAAATGCTGCCGCTGGAGCTGTCCTTTGAAGACTTTAACAGTACCGAAAAAATAGCCTATCTGACGGAAGAGATCCCCAGCGACGGTTCTCCGGACCAGTGCGACCCGGATGTGGGCAGCTTGTGCTACTACATCCCCTGGGGCAACCTCTGCTTTTTCTACCAGGACTTCCGTGCCTCCTCTTCCCTGATCCCCTTGGGGCAGGTGGAGACTGGGGCAGAGTTTCTTGCGCAGCTGGACCTCGCCTCGAGGGTAGCGGTGGAGGCGGCCGATGGCGAAACGCAACCCGGACGTCTGCCGGGAACATCGCCGTGAAACGCTCCGCCGGGAAGCCGGCCGGCAGCTGCCTGCGCACAGGCCTGATTGAACCCGAGGTATCGTCCTTTGGGACCCCGCCGTTCAAGACCGCGTGGATACGGTATAACTTATCTGGAGAGACCCGGATGTAGCTGGAGCTATGTCCGGGTCGCTTTTTTGGGTTGAAATTGGAGCTGATTTACTGTCGGTGTTCGATAAGCGTGATGGAACGCTGTTGAGATTGCCATAAATGGGTTCAATCTTGAAAAGCAATATCTGATATGTTAAAATAAAATGCTATGTCAAATTCCGTTTATGGCTTGATACAGCGATCTCAAAGAAACGGCAAGATGCAGCAACATCTGCATCGGTAAGATATCGAAAATTGTGAGGGGTTATGTAAGCACAAAAAGCCTTGAACCCCTTGGAATAAAGGGAATAAAAGGTTATGGAAAGAAAGAGGTGTGCTTATGTACCTGAAAGCGCTGGAGATCCAGGGGTTTAAATCCTTCCCGGACAAGACGGTGCTCACCTTCGGCGAGGACATCACCGCCATCGTGGGCCCCAACGGCTCGGGCAAGTCCAACATCTCCGACGCCATCCGCTGGGTGATGGGGGAGCAGTCCACCCGCACCCTCCGGGGGGGCAAGATGGAGGACGTGATCTTCGGCGGCACGGCCCAGCGCAAGCAGACCGGCTACGCGGAGGTCTCCCTGGTGCTGGACAACACCACCCACCTCTTTGATCTGGAGGAGAGCGAGGTCATGGTGACCCGCCGGTACTACCGCTCCGGGGAGAGCGAGTACTACATCAACCGCCGCTCCGTCCGCCTCAAGGACATCAACGAGCTGTTCATGGACACCGGCCTGGGCCGGGAGGGCTACTCCATCATCGGCCAGGGCAAGATCGACGAGATCCTGTCGGTGAAATCCTCCGACCGCCGGGAGGTCTTTGAGGAGGCCGCCGGCATCTCCCGCTACCGCCACCGGAAGGAGGAGGCCGAGCGGAAGCTGGAGCGCACCGACGAGAACCTGGTGCGCATCAACGACAAGATTGCCGAGCTGGAGCTCCAGGTGGAGCCCCTCCGGGAGCAGAGCGAGAGGGCCAAGAAGTTTTTGGTGCTCCGGGACGAGCTGCGGGGGCTGGAGATCTCCGTGTGGCTGGACACCCTGGAGCGCATCCGGGTGAACAATATCAAGCTGGAGACCGACTACAAAGAGGCCGTCCGCCAGAAGGAGGAGGCCGAGCGTGCCGTGGAGGAGCGCTTCGCCCAGGCGGAAAAGCTCTCCGAGCAGATGCGGGACAAGGAGGTCCAGGCAGACCAGCTGCGCTTTGCCATCCAGAGCCGGGAGGCCACCATCCGGGAGCTGGAGTCGTCGGTGGCCGTGCTCAAGAGCAGCATTCAGCACAACCTGGAGAACACCGCCCGCATCCGGGAGGAGCTGGAACAGCGGGAGGGCCGCCAGGACAGCTTATCCGGGCAGATCGCCGAGCGCGCCGCCCGTCTGAGCGAGATCGAGAAGCAGCTCTCCGACACCCGCCGCCGGGCGGAGGAGCAGAACCAGAAGGCCCAGGAGGCTTTACGCACGGCCGGCACCCTGGCCCAGGAGCTGGAGGCTTTACGGGGGCAGGAGGCCACCAAGACCGCCGACGCCCACCAGGCCAAAGCTCTCCTCTCCGCCCTGGCCGCCGCCGCCCAGGAGGTGCTGGACCGGGACGAGGCGGTGCGCCAGGAGCTAAGAAGCCTGGAGGAGCGGCTGGAGTTTGCCCGCGCCGACCTGGGGGAGGCGGACAAGAGGCTGAAAAAGGCCCGGGAGGAGCGGGACAGCGTCCAGAACGTGATCTCCGGCTACGCCCTGCGGTTGGAGAGCCGGAAGAAGAAGGCCGCCCAGGCTCAGGAGCGCCACACCCGCCTGCGGATGGATGAGAACGCCCTGGCCTCCCGGATCAAGCTGCTCACCGAGATGGAGAAGGACCGGGAGGGCTACTCCAAGGCGGTGAAGCTGGTCATGGGGGAGGCCGACCGGGGCAGCCTGCGGAACATCCACGGGCCGGTAGCCGGGCTCATCCACGTGCCCGACCTGTACACCGTGGCCATCGAGACCGCCCTGGGGGGTGCCATGCAGAACATCGTGGTGGACCGGGAGGAGGACGGCAAGGCCGTCATCCAGTACCTGAAACGCCGGGACGGCGGCCGGGCCACCATCCTGCCCCTGAGCTCCATCCGGCCCTACGACCTGCGGGAGGCAGGCAGCCTCCAGCGGGAGCCCGGCTTTGTGGGGGTGGCCGACCGGCTGGTGCAGTTCGACCCCAGGTACCGGAACGTGTTCTCCAACCTGCTGGGCCGGGTGGTGGTGATGGAGGACCTGGACGCGGCCATTGCCGCCGCGAGAAAATACGGGTATAAGTTCCGCATCGTCACTTTGGACGGACAGGTGCTCAACCCCGGGGGCTCCATGACCGGCGGCTCCGCCAGCCGCTCGGCCGGCATCCTGAGCCGGGCCAACGAGCTGGAGCGGCTGAATACCCAGGCCCAGGGCCTGAAGGAGCAGCTTGCCCAGGCGACCCGGGAGCTGGAGAGCGCCAGCCGGGAGGCGGAGGCCGCCTCCTATGAGATGGAGACCGCCCAGGGCCAGCTGCGAGAGTGGGAGGACGCCATTCTGAAGGCCCAGGGGGAACAGAACCTGTGCAAGAGCGTCCTCTCCGACCTGGAGCGCCAGCAGGAGAGCCAGCGGGCTGAGTTGGAGCAGCTGAAACAGCGCTCCCAGGAGATCGAAACGGACACCCAGGCCGCCCGGGTGCGCATCCAGGAACTGGAGGGGGAGGCCGCCGCCCTGAAGAGCGAGGCGGAGGGCAAGGCCCGGGGCCAGAGCGACCTGCAGGAGCGGTCTTTGAAGCTGACCCAGGAGCTCTCGGAGCTGAACGCCGCCCTGGCCGCCCTGGAGGCGGAGCGGGAGGCCACCAGCAAAGGGCTGGAGGAGCTGGAGAGCTTACGCAATGACATCGCCGGGGACCAGGAGCAGAGCCGGGCTCTCATCGGCGACTACGAGGAGAAAAATGAGGCCTTCACCCGGGAGATCGGGGAGAAGGAGGCCCGCCTGGCCCAGCTGCGCCGGGAGAATGAGGAACAAAACCAGACCATCGCCCAGCTCAACCAGGAGAAGCTGAGCTTGGAGGGGGAGCGGGTGAAGGCCACCCGGGAGGGCCAGGAGAAGAACAAGGAGCTGCTGACCATCAGCGGCGAGGCCTCCCGCCTGGAGCAGAAGAAGGTGGCCGCCTCCCTGGAGGAGAAGCAGCTGCTGGATAAGCTGTGGGAGACCTACGAGCTCTCCCACGAGGCGGCCAAGCTCCAGCGGGTGGAAATTGAGTCGGTGCCCAAGGCCAGCCGCCGCATCGCCGAGCTGAAAAAGCACATCTCCGCCCTGGGCAATGTGAACGTGGGGGCCATCGAGGAGTTCCAGCGGATCAACGAGCGGTATACCTACCTCACCGACCAGCGGGACGACGTGGAGACCGCGAAAAAGGAGCTGGAGGACGTGATCGCCCAGATCACCGGGGAGATGAAGACCATCTTCGCCCGGGAGTTTGAAAACATCAACCAGGCGTTCCAGCAGACCTTCCAGGAGCTCTTCGGCGGCGGACGGGCCGCCCTGGAGCTGGAGGACCCGGATGACATCCTCAACTGCGGCATCGAGATCAAGGTGCAGCCCCCCGGCAAGGCTCTGAAGGTGCTCTCCCTCCTGTCCGGCGGAGAGAAGGCCTTCGTGGCCATCGCCCTGTACTTCGCCATTTTGAAGGTGCGCCCCACCCCCTTCGTGGTCATGGACGAGATCGAGGCCGCCCTGGACGACAACAACGTGGTCCGCTTCGCCCGGTATATGCGCTCCATGTCGGATAAGACCCAGTTCATCGTCATCACCCACCGCCGCGGCACCATGGAGGAGGCCGACGTTTTGTATGGCGTGACCATGCAGGAGCAGGGGGTTTCCCGGATGTTGACCATCAACCTCAACGATGTGGAGAAAGAATTGAACATCCGGTAGAGAGAATATTCCCTGCTCCTGCATGCGGGGCCCCCGCCCGAGCCCAGCGCAGCGGGTCGGGTGGGGAGAGGAGACGCAAGGAAATGGAGCGACCAATGCCCGCCAGGGCGTTGGGAGCGGAGTGAACTTTGCGGCGACGAAGGAGCGGGGTGTCTCCCGTATGTTCACCATCAACCTCAATGATGTGGAAAAAGAACTGAATATCCGGTGAGGCGGGGATGGATGTGGATTATCCCAAGCGAAAGCATGTACGGTTGAAAGGTTATGATTACAACCAGGCAGGGATGTATTTTGTGACCATATGCACCAAGGACCGGCAGAGAATCCTTTCTAGGATTGTTACGCCTGTAGGGCCCGATGCCCCCATCGGGCCGCAGATACAGCTTACCGAAATGGGTCATGTTGTCGAAAAATATATTTTGAGCATGAACACGGCATATCAAAGAGTTAAAGTCGAACATTATGTCATTATGCCCAATCATATTCATCTTCTGATTCATTTAACGGGGAGCGGCCCGATGGGGGCATCGGGCCCTACGGTGCCGCAGGTGGTGAAGTGGTTAAAAGGGTTGACGACAAGAGAGCTTGGAAGAACGATTTGGCAATCCGGTTACCATGAACACATCATCCGGGACGACAACGATTTTTTGAACCACTGGACCTATATTGAGACCAACCCTGCGAGATGGACACAGGACGAGTATTACCAGGAAGAATGGGAGAGACAGCCATGAATGACAAGAGAAAGCGAACGATTTTATCCGTTGTGGGGATGGTTGCCCTGCTGATTGTCTGCGTAATCGGGGTCCAGGCGGTATTTGCCGGGCTGGGGATGGTAAGCGCCCAGAATGGGGACATTTTAGACAGCCAGAGTGCCCAGGCGGAGGGAGACGGAAGCCAGCCGGCTCAGGAGCCTGGTGCGTCTTCCGTGCCGGAGGATGCCGGCTCCGCCCAGCCCGCCCCCAGCTTCTGTCCCTTCTGCGGCGAGGGCCTGCCCTCCTCCTTCCAGTGGGGCCAGTACTGCCCCTACTGCGGAGAGCAGGTTGAGGCGTAGGAGAAAACCACATAGGTAAAGAGCGGGAGGAAGAGCGCATGGAGAAGAAATTGAGCTGCCTGCGCTGCGGCAGGCCGATGGAGTTTTGTAGGCGGGAGTATCTCCAGCTGGGCAAAACCGGGCTGTTCACCGGGGACTGGGGCAATCTGCTGGCCGGAGCCCTGGATGTGGCCATCCTCCAGTGCCCCGGCTGCGGAAAGCTGGAGTTTTTCAAAGGGGACGCCTTTGAGGAGCAAGACGAGGGTCCGGCGGGTGACCTGGCCCAGGTGACCTGTCCAAACTGCGGCGTGCGCTACGACTGCGACTATCCCAAGTGCCCGGCATGCGGCACAAAGAACACCATTTTTTAAGGAAGGAACAAAACCATGGGCTTTTTTGACAAACTGAAAAAGATCAACATTTTTTCCAGCTTCGGCTCGGAGCTCACCGACGACTTTTACGACGAGCTGGAGGAGTCTCTGATCCTGGCGGACACGGGGATGGACACCACCCTGGAGCTGGTGGAGGAGCTGCGCCGCCGGGTGAAAGACGAGCACATCAAGACGGTGGAGGAGGCCCGCTCCTGCATGTGCCGGTGCATTGCCGACGCGCTGAACGCGGGGGATGTGTCCCTGAACCTGTCCACCCGGCCCTCGGTGGTGCTGTTCATCGGGGTGAACGGGGTGGGCAAGACCACCACCATCGGCAAGATCGGTTATCAGCTGCGCCGGGAGCGGAAGAAGGTCCTCTTCTGCGCCGCCGATACCTTCCGGGCCGCCGCCGCCGACCAGCTCACCATCTGGGCGGACCGGGCGGGGGTGGAGATCGTCAAGCAGCACGAGGGGGCAGACCCCGCCGCCGTGGTCTTTGACGCGGCCACCGCCGCCAAGGCCCGGAACACCGACGTGATGCTGGTAGACACCGCCGGCCGCCTCCACAACAAGCAGAACCTGATGAACGAGCTGAATAAAATTTCCCGGGTGATTGACCGGGAGCTGCCCGGCTGCGCCCGGGAGACCCTGCTGGTATTGGACGCCACCACGGGGCAGAACGGCCTCATCCAGGCCAAGCAGTTCAAAGAGGCCGCCGGCATCACCGGCATCGTCCTCACCAAGCTGGACGGCACCGCCAAGGGGGGGATCGCCATCGCCATCGCCAAGGAGCTGGGCGTACCCGTCAAGTACGCCGGTGTGGGCGAGGGCGTGGACGACCTGAAACCCTTTGATGCCATGGAGTTTGCGGAAGCGCTTATTTGAATTGACAATGGACAATTTGCCGGGGACGGGAGTAGTTCGATTCCGCGCCCAGAGAGGAAAAATTGTGAGGAGGCTGTATGCCGCCTCCTGGCCGCCTGAAATATCAATGAAGTGGAAAATGGGAGGAGACGCAACGTGACGCAGGAAAATCTTTGGTTCGGGCTGTTAGTGGCCTGGGTAGTCATTTGGCTGTGGACCCGGTTTCAGTCCGGGACCATGAAACTCAAGTATTTCAAGTTTTGGGGCGATGTGCCGGAGGCACAGCGGAAGGACAATCTCAGAGGCTTCGGCATGACCGCGGCATTGCTGGTCATCAACGTGCTGCTGAATATCTTCTGATGGCGGCCTTTGGCAAGTTAAGAAAAATTTAAAGGGTCAATTCACATACTATCCAAACATTTCCGGTGGAACCTGTGGTACAATAAGAAAAATCAAATCGAGAGAGGAAGTTTTTGCCATGCCACGTATGGACGGAAGAGCCAACGACCAGCTTCGGCCGGTGGAGATCATTCCCAATGTAAACAAGTTTGCGGAGGGCTCCTGCCTGATCCGCTGCGGCAATACCCACGTGCTTTGCACCGCCAGCGTGGAGGACCGGCCGCCCCGCCACGTCCCCGAGGGGGAGGGCTGGGTCACCGCCGAGTACTCCATGCTCCCCCGGGCCAACCGGGAGCGGTCCCGCCGGGACATCTCCAAGCTGAAGCTCAGCGGCCGCTCCGCCGAGATCCAGCGGCTCATCGGCCGGGCTCTGCGCTCCGTGGTGGACCGGAAGAAGCTGGGCCCCTGGAATGTCACCATCGACTGCGACGTGCTCCAGGGGGACGGGGGGACCCGCACCGCCTCCATCACCGGGGGCTATGTGGCCATGATCCTGGCCTTTCAGAAGATGCAGAAGGCCGGGCAGCTGAACGCCTGGCCGGTGAGCGGGATGGTGGCCGCCGTCTCCGCCGGCGTGGTGGACGACGTGCCCATGCTGGACCTGTGCTATGAGGAGGACTCCTCCGCCATGGTGGATTTGAACTGCGTCATGGACGACCAGGGCCGCCTCATTGAGATCCAGGGTACCGGCGAGGGCCGCCCCTTTACCCTGGCCGAGCAGCAGAAGCTCTTGGAGCTGTGTGCCAAGGGCATTCAGGAGCTCCAGGCCATCCAGAAGAGCGTATTGGAGTAAGAAGAAGGGGGAGAGGGAGTCGTGGCTCAGGCATTTGAAGCGATCATGCTGATTTGTTTCGGGATTTCCTGGCCCTTCAACATCGCCAAATCCCTGAAATCCCGGACCGCCAAGGGAAAGAGCCTCCAGTTTGAAATCTGCGTGGTGGTGGGTTATCTCTTCGGCATCGCGGGGAAATTTATCGGCGGAAACGTCACCTATGTGCTGGCGGTCTACATCCTGGATGTGCTGATGGTGAGCACCGACATCGTTTTAACCTGCCGCAACCGCCGGCTGGACCGTCTGGCGGAGGCAAAAGAAGGGAGCGCTGCGGAATGAAACTGGTACTGGCCAGCAAAAATCAGAAAAAACTCGTGGAGATGAATGAGATCCTGTCCCACCTGGGGATTCAGGTCTGCTCTGAGGCGGAGGCCGGGGTGGACGTGGAGGTGGAGGAGACCGGCACCACCTTTGAGGAAAACTCCCTGCTGAAAGCCAGGGCCGTCATGGAGGCCAGCGGCATGCCCGCCATCGCCGATGACTCCGGGCTGTGCGTGGACGCCCTCAACGGAGCGCCCGGGGTGTACTCCGCCCGCTACGGCGGGGAGGGGCTGGACGACACCGGCCGCTACCGCCTGCTGCTGGAGAACATGCGGGGACAGACCCCCCGGACGGCCAAGTTCGTGTCCGTCATCACCTGTTGCTTCCCCAACGGGGACGTGCTCTCCGCCCGGGGGGAGTGCCCCGGCACCATCGCCTTCGCCCCCATGGGGGAGGGCGGCTTCGGGTACGACCCGGTGTTCTTCATCCCCAGCCTGAAAAAGACCTTCGCCCAGCTCTCCCCCGAGGAGAAAAACGCCATCTCCCACCGGGGCAAGGCCCTGGAGGCCTTCCAGGTCAAGCTGGAGGAATACTTGAAGAAGAATTAAGAATTGGGCGGCGCCCGACACACTAAATTACAGGAGTTAGAAATTATTATGGAAGAACTGACAAGCAAACAGCGCGCCCAGCTGCGGGGCCTGGCCAACAGCATCGACACCATTCTGATCGTGGGCAAGGACGGCATTGGGGACAACCTGGTGAAGCAGGCCGACGACGCCCTGGAGGCCCGGGAGCTCATCAAGGGCAAGGTGCTGGAGAACTCCCTCATGTCCGCCCGGGAGGCGGCGGAGGCCCTGGCCCCCCTCACCCGCAGCGAGGTGGTGCAGGTCATCGGAACAAAATTTGTCTTGTATCGTCCAAGTCACAAGAAGGACAAAAAGGACAAGATCGTTTTGGTGAGCGGTAAAAAGAAGTGACAAATTTTGTTCCGATTGCCGCCAAAGGCGGCCGCGCCGGGTGGCGCGTAAAATCGGAGCCGAAGGCGGAGATTTGCGCAGGGCGGATTGATTCCGCCCGAGCAGGAAAAGGACCCGGGGCCCCACGGCGGCCAGACGCCGTGGGAGACAAAATTTGAAGCAAAGGTGGGATCGCGCAGTGAAAATCGGCATTTACGGGGGAACCTACAACCCGCCCCATCTGGGGCATCTGGCGGCGGCCCGGACGGCCGTTGACGCGCTGAAGCTGGATAAGCTGCTGCTCATGCCGGCGGCGGTGCCCCCCCACAAGGCGCTGCCGGAAAACACCCCCGCCCAGGAACACCGGCTGGCCATGGTGGAAAAACTGGCCGATGCCATGGACCTGCCCGGCGTGGTGGAGGTGTCCACCCTGGAGCTGGAGCGGGAGGGCAAGAGCTACACCTCCGAGACGCTGGAGGAGCTGCGCCGCCGCTACCCCAAGGCGGAGCTGTGGCTGCTCATGGGGACGGACATGTTTCTGACCCTCCACCTGTGGCACGATGCCAAGACCATCCTGCGGCTGGCCAAGATCTGCGCCTTCGGCCGCACCGAGCAGGACGGGGAGGCGGTCTTTGCCCCCCAGCGGGAGTTTTTGATCCGGGAGTACCACGCCGATGTGGTGACCATCACCCTGCCTGGGCTCATCGACATCTCCTCCACCCAGCTGCGGGAGCTGCTGGTCCGGGGGAAGGGGCGGGAGTACCTGCTCCCCTCTGTGTACGGCTATATTCTGATGAATCACCTGTACGGCACCCAGGTGCATTTAAAGTGCCTGGAACTGCCCGAGCTGCGGGCCTGCTCCTATTCCATGATCCGCCACAAGCGGGTGGCCCACGTGATGGGGGTGGAGGAGGAGGCAGTCAAGCTGGCCAAATTCTGGGGCGCCGACCCGGAGCTGGCCCGCCACGCCGCTATTTTGCACGATTGCACCAAATACCTGGGCCTGGAGGACCAGTTGCATTTGTGTGAGAAATATGGTATTGAATTAGACAGCTTGGAGCGCCAGGCGGTAAAACTGCTTCACTCCAAGACGGGGGCATGTATTGCCAAGTATGTTTTTGGGGAACCTGATGAGGTATACGAGGCCATTTTCTGGCACACCACCGGCAAGGCGGATATGACCCTGCTGGACAAGGTCCTGTATATGGCGGACTACATAGAGCCGAACCGGGACTTTGACGGGGTGGAGGAGCTGCGGAAGCTGGCCTACACCGACCTGGATCAGGCCATGCTCCTGGGGGTGGACTCCACCATCCGGGAGATGGAGGAGCGGGGCTATCTCATCCATACCAATACGCGGGAGGCCAGACAGTGGCTGCTGGATCAGGGCGTGAAGCTGAAGGAGTAAACAGACCTTATGAGCGGAAAAAGAGAGAGTAAGACAAACAGAACCCGCCGGAAGTCCTCGGGAGGACTGGCCGGCTGGTGGAGACAGCACCGGGCCTGGGTGTCCGGCCTGGACCGGGGACAGAAGATCCGGTACCGCCTGTTTCAGTTCCTGGTGGTGCTGGCCGTCCTGGCCATTGCCGTCTGTCTGGCGGCCCGGGCCTGGATCACCCTGCCCACCGTTCCCAATCTCCCCTCCGGGACGGTGACGACAGATGAGGGGGACATGACCTTCGACGGGGCTGAGCTGCCCAACGTGGCCAAGAGCGGCCGGAAGGACGGGGTGTACACCTTCCTCCTGGTGGGCCAGGACACCGGCGGCGGCGGCAATACCGACACCATGCTCCTTGTGACCTTCGACAGCGTGAACAAGGAGGTCCACGGCATGAGCCTGCCCCGGGACACCATGATCAACAGCAGCCACTCCGGCGCGGGACACCGGCTCAACGCGGTGTACAACTACAACAAGGGCAGCGACCCCGACACCCAGCTGGAGAAGGGGATCACCGCCCTGAAGCGGGAGGTGGGCAAGCTCACCGGCATCATCCCCGATTTCTATGTGGTGGTCCAGTGGGAGGCCGTGGGCGAGCTGGTGGACGCCATCGGCGGCGTAGAGTTCGACGTGCCCTTTGACATGGACTACGATGACCCGGCCCAGGACCTGCACATCCACCTGAAGGCCGGCCAGCAGACCCTCAGCGGCGAGGACGCCATGGGGCTGATCCGCTGGCGGCACAACAACGACTACTCGGTGCAGTACCCCAACGGAGATCTGGGCCGGGTGCAGACCCAGCAGGCCTTCCTGAAGGCGGTGGCGGCCGAGTGCCTGAAGCCGGAGATCCTGCTGAAGGCCCCCAGCCTGGCGCAGATCTTCCTGGAGCGGGTGAGCACGGACCTGTCCATCGGCAATCTGCTGGCCTTCGCCCAGAGAGCGGCGGGAATGGACGCGGAGAACGATGTGACCTTCGTCACCATGCCCTGGACCAACGCGAATTATCCCGGCGTGTCCATGATCCTGCCCGATGTGGACGAGCTGCTGGAGATCCTCAACGACGGGTTCAACCCCTATCAGGACGAAATCCAGGCCAGCGACCTGTCGGTGCTCTACCGCAACAGCGACGGCAGCTATGGGGTGACCAGCGGCACCCTGCTGGACTCCTCTCTGTCCCGGCCCAGAAGCAGCGGCTCGTCCAGCTCCTCCAGCGGGAGCAGCGGAAGCTCCAGCAGTCAGACGCCGGACGTGCCGGCCACCGAGGAGCCGGTGGAGAACCCCGACGGCTCCCAGACCACCGATCCCAGCGGCTCCGGCGAGGTCACCGATCCCGGCGGAACCGGTGAAAATCCCGACGGCTCTCAGACCGGAGACTCCAGCGGCGGGACCGGAGAAAATCCGGACGGCTCTCAGCCCACCGACCCCTCCGGTTCCGGCGGGACCACCGACCCCGGCGAAGGCCAGGGCGGGGGGCAGACGGACCCCGGAGGCAGCTCGGGCGGCTCCCAGGATACCGCTGACCCCTCCGGCTCTCAGAGCGGCGGCGGGAGCAGCTCCAGCACAGGGGGCGGGGAGGCTGTTCCCCCCTCCCAGGACATTCAGGGCGGCGCAACCGCCCAGGCGCCGGGGTCTGAAAGCGGCCTGACAGTGGCCGATCTGCCCAGTTGGCTCAACCCCACCGGGGCGGAGCCGGCGGCATAAAAATACGCAATACCAGGCTGGAACACAAAAGAGAAAGGAGAACTGCCTGTGACATCCTATGAAAGCGCCATGCTGTTGGCCAACACCTTGGACGGCAAGAAGGGGGAGGAGATCAAGGTCCTGAAGACCGAGGGCCTCACCACCCTGGCCGACTACTTTGTCATCTGCACCGCCACCTCCACCACCCAGATCAAGGCCATGTCCGACGCCTGTGAGGAGGCCATGGAGAAAAACGGGGAGCAGGTCCACCACATTGAGGGTCACCGGGGCGGCACCTGGCTGCTGATGGACTTCTCCGCAGTAGTGGTCCACATCTTCATGGACGAGGCCCGGAAGTTCTATGATCTGGAGCGCCTGTGGGGCGACGCGGAGGAGATTCCTCTGGAGAAGCCTCAGGCGGCCCAGTGATAGAGTGCTTGGGGAGGAAAAAGCTGAAATGGACAAGGACCGGTTTCAGAAGGTTTACAGCCAGGGCCTGGTCAACGTGGCCGAGATCCTGGTGGACACCCAGACGGGGGTCAATTACCTGTATTATTGGAGTGGAAACGGAGGGGGGCTGACGCCCCTGCTGGACCGGGAGGGAAAGCCGGTCATCACGGCGGTGGGCGGCGGCCCGGAGCGTTCCTGAGCGCCCGGTCCCAAGCGGAGGAGAGCGAAAACTCCTTGACAACTGCCGGGAAATCCCATATAATTCATATCTGAAATACCAGAAAAGCGTTGCCGAGGAGGAGTATCCGGCCGCGGGCGGTGAAGAGAGGAGACGGGTGGTGCAAGTCTCTCCGCCGGGCGGGAGAAGGTGGCCTCGAAGCTCCGCCCCTGAATTTGACGCAGTAGGGGGCGGCGGCCCCCGCCGTTACCGGGCTTGAGCGTTCCCCCACAGGGGAAAATTCAGGTGGTACCACGGACATGCTTACGTTCGCCCTGAGCCAAAGCGGCTCAGGGCATTTTTATTGCAGGGGGAGGAATCTGTGTGGCGCAGAAACCAAAACTGAGGACCCATACCCAGATGGATTTTTCGCTGGTGGAGGAGATGCAGCATGTGGTGGACCGGGTCCTGGTGCCCAACTGCATCCGCAAGACCCAGGCGTTCTATCTGGGCATAGGGGTGCTGTGCCTGGGCATCGGGGCCGGCAGCGTGCTGGCAAGCCGGCAGCTGGTGGTGGGGGCGATTTTCGGCCTGCTGGGCCTGGCGATGCTGGGCTGGGGGGCCATGGCCTACCACATCGCGGCCCGCAAGACCTGCCGCCAGATGGAGAAGGCGGTGCAGTCCACCGACTATGTGCTGGAAAAGGAGAGCCTGTGGGCGGCCAACGGGAGAGGGGACTTCCACTACCCCTACTTCAGCTGCGTCCGTCTGGTGGAGACCGAGAAGAACGTCTACTGCGTCACGCGGCAGGGGGACACCCTGGTGCTGAGTAAGGAAAATCTGAAGGGGGGAACTCTGGAGGAGCTGCGGCTGTGGCTGACGGAGAAGTGCCGGCTGCCCATCGTGGTCCTCGACTCCCATTGGAAGGTTATCGAGCGCGTTGAATCAAATCAGAAGAAGGAGAATCCGCAATGAGAAACGAACTGCCAAAGGTCTATGAGCCCCAGGAGGTGGAGTCCCGCATCTACGAGACCTGGGAGAAGAACGGCTGCTTCAAAGGCCATCGGGACCGGTCGAGAAAGCCCTTCACCATCGTCATGCCGCCCCCCAACGTGACCGGGCAGCTGCACATGGGCCACGCCATGGACTCCACCCTCCAGGACATCCTGATCCGCTTCAAGCGGATGCAGGGCTACGCCGCGCTGTGGGTGCCCGGCACCGACCACGCGGGCATCGCCACCCAGATCAAGGTGGAGGAGGAGCTGCGCACCAAGGAGGGCCTGACCCGCTACGACCTGGGCCGGGAGAAGTTCCTGGAGCGGGTGTGGGACTGGAAGCGCCAGTACGGCGGCCGCATCGTCCAGCAGCAGAAGAAGCTGGGCGCCTCCTGTGACTGGGACCGGGCCCGGTTCACCATGGACGAGGGCTGCTCCAAGGCGGTGCGGGAGACCTTCTGCGAGCTGTACGAGAAGGGCCTCATCTATAAGGGCAGCCGCATCATCAACTGGTGCCCCCACTGCGTTACCGCCCTTTCCGACGCCGAGGTGGAGTACCAGGACAAGCCCGGCAGCTTCTGGCACATCCGCTACCCCATCGCGGGGGAGGAGGGCCGCTATGTGATCGTGGCCACCACCCGGCCGGAGACCATGCTGGGCGACACCGGCGTGGCCGTCCACCCCGACGATGATCGGTACAAGGACATCGTGGGCAAGAAGTGCATCCTGCCCCTGGTGGGCCGGGAGATGCCCATTGTGGCCGACGACTATGTGGACATGGAGTTCGGCACCGGCTGCGTGAAGATGACCCCCGCCCACGACCCCAACGACTTTGAGGTGGGCCTGCGCCATAACCTGGAGACCATCCGCGTCCTGGACGACAACGGCAAGGTGGTGGAGGGCTACGGCAAGTACTCCGGCATGGACCGGTATGAGGCCCGGAAGGCCATCGTGGCCGACCTGGAGGAGCAGGGCTACCTGGTGAAGGTGGAGCCCCACCAGCACAACGTGGGCACCTGCTACCGCTGCCACAACGACGTGGAGCCCATCATCTCCGCCCAGTGGTTCGTGAAGATGAAGCCCTTGGCCGAGGCCGCCATCAAGGTGGTGGAGGACGGGGAGGTCAAATTCGTCCCTGACCGCTTCGCCAAGACCTACCTCAACTGGATGGAGAACGTCCACGACTGGTGCATCTCCCGTCAGCTGTGGTGGGGCCACCAGATCCCCGTGTGGTACTGCAACCACTGCGGCCACATGACCGTCAGCCGCACCGACCCCACCGAGTGTGAGGCCTGCCACTCCAAGAACATCGAGCGGGACCCCGACGTGCTGGACACCTGGTTCTCCTCCGCCCTGTGGCCCTTCTCCACCCTGGGCTGGCCGGAGAAGACCGAGGACCTGGACTACTTCTATCCCACCGACGTGCTGGTCACCGGCTATGACATCATCTTCTTCTGGGTGGCTCGGATGATCTTCTCCGCCTGCGAGCAGACCAAGAAGCCCCCCTTCCACACCGTGTTCATCCACGGCCTGGTCCGGGACGACAAGGGCCGGAAGATGTCCAAGAGCCTGGGCAACGGCATCGACCCCCTGGAGATCGCCGAGAAGTACGGCGCCGACGCCCTGCGCTTCAATCTGATCACCGGCAACAGCCCCGGCAACGACATGCGCTTCTACACCGCGCGGTGCGAGGCCATGCGCAACTTTGCCAACAAGATCTGGAACGCCAGCCGCTTCCTGATGATGAACCTGACCATCGATAAGTGTGAGCTGCCCGAGAAGCTGGAGCTGGAGGACAAGTGGATTCTCTCCAAGCTGAACCGGGCCATCCGGGAGATCACCGAGAACATGGACCGGTATGAGCTGGGCGTGGCCGCGCAGAAGATCTACGACTTCATCTGGGACGACTACTGCGACTGGTATATCGAGCTGACCAAGACGAGACTCCAGGGGGAGGACGAGGACAGCAAGATCCGGGCCCAACAGGTGCTGTGCCATGTGCTCACCCAGATGCTCAAGCTGCTCCACCCCTTCATGCCCTTCATCACCGAGGAGATCTGGCAGGCCCTGCCCCACGAGGACGGGGTGGCAGAGGGCGGCTTCCTGATGCTCCAGAGCTGGCCCGTGGCCCGGGAGGCGCTGGACTTCCCGGAGGAGGAGAAGGCCATGGAGCTCATCATGGACCTGATCCGGGCCGTGCGCACCCGCCGCTCTGAGATGAACGTGCCCCCCAGCAAGAAGGCCCGGCTCACCGTGGCCACCGCCGAGGAGGACACCTTCCGCCTGGGCGAGGCCTTCCTGAAGAAGCTGGCCTACGCCAGCGAGGTGGACTTTGTCCCCGTGGGCACCGCCCCCGAGGCGGGCTCCGTCACTGTGGTCACCCACGCCGCCCAGGCCTCCATGCCCATGGCGGAGCTGGTGGACCTGGAGAAGGAGAAGGCCCGTATGGAGAAGGAGCTGAAGAAGAACTCCGCCGAGCTCCAGAAGCTGGAGACCAAGCTCCAGAACCCTGGCTTTGTGAACAAGGCCCCCGAGCACGTGGTCAAGGCCGAGCAGGAGCGGGCCGTCCAGCTGCGGGCCCTGGTGGCCAAGCTGGAGGAGCAGCTCCAGGGGATGTAACAAAACGCGGGATTCCAGCGGACGCTCTGGTGTCCCTTCGGAATTTGAGATCAAGAAGCGGTGGGGCGCGCCCCACCGCTTCAGTTTTTCGAAAAATCTGAGCAGAATCAAATCCGCCTGAGACAGGGCGGGGGAGCTCGAGGGGGCAGCGGCCCGCCGAGAATGGGATCAAATGCCCCGGAAGGATTGCTGTGCAAGGTTTCCGGCAAGCGAAGCGCGGACTTTTACGCCGCTGCGGGGCGCAATCCTGCAGATTTCTCGCTTGAAATATAGAAAATATGGGGAAAAAGCAGGTTTTGCCGGATGAAAATTCAGAGGCCTTTCCAAACTTATCCAACGCCCCTTGACAACGGGGGCCGGCGGGGATAAACTGCAAGACAAGCAAAGGCGCTGCGGTCAGCAATGACCGCGGCGCTTTTTCGCTTTTACCGCGCGGTACCGGTACTGAGAGCCTCAACACGCAAAGGCGCGTGTCCCGTTTTTGGACGGGATGCGCGCCTTCTACTTTTGTAGGGAGGGTGCATGAGCAATGGATATGTCTGTGTGGTTCCTGGTGGGCGCAATTTTGGTGTTCTTCATGCAGTGCGGCTTTGCAATGGTGGAGACTGGCTTCACCCGGGCAAAAAACGCGGGAAACATCATTATGAAGAATCTGATGGACTTTTGCATCGGCACGGTGGTGTTTGTCCTGCTGGGCTACGGCATTATGAACAGTGAAAACTATTTCTTCGGGCTGATCGGCATGCCGGAGTACCAGATGTTTACAAGCTTCTATGACTTTGACTGGTCCAACTTCTTTTTCCAGCTGGTGTTCTGCGCCACGGCGGCGACCATCGTCTCCGGCGCAATGGCGGAGCGTACCAAATTTTTGGCATACTGTGTCTACTCCGGCTTTATCAGCGCCATTGTCTACCCCATTGAAGCCGGCTGGGTGTGGAACAGCCAGGGCTGGCTGGTCCAACTGGGATATGTGGACTTTGCCGGATCTTCGGTCATTCATATGGTGGGCGGCCTGTCCGCTCTGCTGGGCGCCTGGATGCTGGGGCCCCGGCTGGGCAAGTACAGCAAGGAGAAGAACGGGAAGGTTCAGGTCAACGCCATTCCGGGCCACTCGCTGACCTTGGGTGCCCTGGGCTGCTTCATCCTCTGGTTCTGCTGGTACGGCTTCAACGGTGCGGCGGCGTCCGATGTGACGCAGATGGCCCAGATCCTGGGCACCACGACCATCGCGCCCGCGGTGGCCACCGTGTCCTGCATGGTATTTACCTGGATTCGGAGCGGAAAGCCGGACGTATCCATGTGCCTGAACGCCTCTCTGGCCGGGCTGGTGGGAATTACCGCCCCCTGTGCCTCGGTGGATGTGGTGGGGGCCGCCGCCATCGGCGCGGTGTCCGGCGTCCTTGTGGTTGTTGCGGTGGAATTCATTGATCAGAAGCTCCATGTGGACGATCCGGTGGGCGCCGTGGCGGTCCACTGTGCCAACGGAATCTGGGGCACCATCGCCGAGGGGCTGTTCAGCACCAGCGAGGGCCTGTTTTACGGCGGCGGCGTGACCCATCTGGCCGTCCAGTGTCTGGGGGTGGTCTCCATTGGAGGTTATACTCTGGTGGTGATGTTCCTGGTATATAAGTTCATCGACGCGACCGTGGGCCTGCGGGTCACGGCGGAGGAGGAGATCATGGGCCTCGACGTCACAGAGCATGGCCTGACCTCGGCCTATGCCGATTTCCTGCCGGTCGCGCCGGGCTACGGCAGCGGAAATGAGCACAGCGGCCCTGTGGACGTGACGGGACTCAAGCCGGTTCCTCTGGCGGGGACTGCGGCAGCTCCGGCCTCCGGCGCCCACAAGCTGACCCGGGTGTCCATCATCTGCAAGGAGGAGCGCTTTGCCATGCTGCGGGACACGATGGCGGCCATCGGGGTCACCGGCATGACCGTGTCCAGCGTGATGGGCTGCGGCACGCAGCTGGGCAAGGTGGGCCAGTACCGCGGCGTCAAGATGAGCATGAACCTGCTGCCCTATGTGCAGGTGGATATTGTGGTCTCCAAAGTGAACCCGGCTCTGGTGGTGGCGGCCGCCCAGAAGTGCCTGCGCACCGGCAACTCGGGGGATGGGAAGATCTTCCTGACCAATGTGGACCATGTCATCAAGGTGCGCACCGGCGAGCAGGACTATGATGCGCTCCAGGACGACAACTGAACCGGCTTGACCGGTTCCCGGCGGCCTCCGGCCCGTGGGCGGAGCCGGTGGTGTCCGCAATCTGACGCCGGCGGGCGAAAGAATATGGAGGGACCATGTGGGAGTGGGGAGGACACACTCCCACATGGCCTTTCCTGTCTTCAACGGGAGGGACCATTTGCCGGCCATAGGATTCTGCACTCAAACCGAATGGCGGGGACAGAGCCTGGGGACCTGTTGGAAGGGGCGGGAGCCCCCCTTTGGGCTTGTGAAACCGGCCAAAATGCGGTATGATAGAAGGGACTTCCCCGGAGAGACCGGCGGAGCGAAAGGAGTTTTCTTCCTATGTGGTTTGACGAAGCGGTCCTGTACCAAATTTATCCCCTGGGCCTGTGCGGCGCGCCCGAGTACAACGACGGAGTCACCGTGCCCCGCATCCGCAGCCTGCTGCCCTGGGCGGAGCATATCCGGAAGCTGGGGGCGGACACCGTCCTCTTAAATCCGGTCTTTGACAGCGACAAGCACGGCTATGACACCCGGGACTACAACCGGCTGGACCCCCGGCTGGGCGCCAACGAGGACCTGACCCAGGTGTGCCGGGCCTTCCACGACGCGGGGCTGCGGGTCATGCTGGACGGGGTGTTCAACCACGTGGGCCGGGGCTTCTGGGCCTTCCGGGACGTGCAGGAGAAGAAGTGGGACAGCCCCTACAAGGACTGGTTCCACATCGACTTTAACGGCAACACCGACCGGAACGACGGCTTCTGGTACGAGTGCTGGGAGGGCCACAGCGAGCTGGTGAAGCTGAACCTCCACAACCCGGCGGTGGTGGAGCACCAGTTCCAGGCCATCCGCGGCTGGGTGGAGCAGTTCGGCATCGACGGCCTGCGCCTGGACGTGGCCTACTGCCTGCCCATCGACTATCTCAGGCAGCTGCGGGCCTTTACCGACACCCTGAAGCCCGACTTTGTGCTCCTGGGCGAGGTCCTGGGGGGCGACTACAACCAGTGGATGGGGCCGGACAAGTGCCACTCGGTCACCAACTACGACTGCTTCAAGGGCCTGTGGTCCAGCTTCAACGACCGGAACCTGTTTGAGATCGGCCACAGCCTGGCCCGGCAGTACGGGCCGGAGCCCTGGACCCTCTACAAGGGGGCCCACCTGCTGTCCTTTGCGGACAACCACGACGTGACCAGGCTGGCCTCCAAGCTCACCGAGCCCAGGCATATCCCCCTGGCCTACGCCATTTTGATGGGGATGCCGGGCACCCCCGCCCTGTACTACGGCAGCGAGTGGGGAATCAAAGGGGAAAAGGGGGCGTGCAGCGACGACGAGCTGCGCCCCGCCCTGGAGCAGCCGGAGTGGAACGACTTGACCGACTGGATCGCCAAGCTGGCCGCCGCCCGGCGGAACAGCCCGGCTCTGTGCAATGGTAGCTACCGCAACGTCCTCCTCACCAACCGGCAGATCATCTTTGAGCGGAAGGCAGAGGGGGAGCGGGTGCTGGTGGCGGTGAACGCCGACGGAGAGCCCTATGTGGCCCACTTTGACGCGGGCTGCGGCCTGGCCTGGGACCTGATTACCGGGGAACAGCACGACTTCGGCGGCGGCAGCGAGCTGCCCCCCTACAGCGCCTATTACTGGAAGATGGAGCGGTGACGCGCCGCCTGTCCCCACAAAAAAAGCACCGCCGCTGGCGGTGCTTTTTTCAGGCTTGAAAGATGCCTTCGCTCTTCCACCGGCGCTCCTTCCAGACCGCCCGCACCACGTACAGCAGGAGGAGCAGCACCCAGGAGAGGGCCTCCGCCCAGGCGATCACCATATTGGCGAAGAAGACCACCAGGGTATAGGACAGGATAATCCGGCAGACCAGGGAGGCCATCCCCGCCAGACTGGAGTAGACCACGTCCCCCATCCCCTCCAGATAGCTGCGCACCGCGTTGGCCAGGCCGAAGACCACATAGAAACAGGCGATCCGGCGGAAAAAGGCGTCCCCGATGGAGACAGCCTCCGGGCCGGCCCCAAACAGGGCGATCAGCTCCCCGCCGGTGGGGATCACCAGCACGGTGAGCAGCAGGGAGACCGCCGCCATCACCGCCGTGCCCACCCGGAAGATGCTCCGGGCCCGCAGATTCTGTCCGGCCCCGCAGTTCTGGGCCACCAGGGTGGAGATGCCGGAGCCCAGGTTGAGAATGGGCACCATGACGATGGAATCCACCCGGTAAGCGGTGGTCACCGCCGCCACCGTCTGGGTGCCGAAGCCGTTCATAAAGTTCTGCAAAATCAGGCTGCCCACCGAGCTGACGCTGGACTGGAGCATGGGCGGGATGCCGAAGCGGCATCCCCACGCCAGCGTAGTCCGGTCAAGGGACTGACGGCCGGGCCGGAAGCGGAGAATGGGATACTTTATGATGCTGTATCCGGTCAGAAATACCGTCATGGCCGCCTGGGCGATCACGGTGGCAATGGCCGCCCCGGCCACGCCCCAGCCCCAGACGGCCACAAACAGCACATCCAGGGCCACATTCACCACCGAGGAGAGGAGAACGGCATAGAAGGGAGCCCGGCTGTTCCCGATCCCCCGGAGGGCGGCGGAGTACACGTTGTAGACCGCCAGAAAGGGAACGCCGGCCAGGACGATGCCCAGGTAGTCCGCGGCCAGGGGGAGCGCCTCCCGGGTGGTGTGGAGCAGACGCAGAAGTTCCCCTGCAAAGCAGATGCCCAGGACGGACAGGATCAGAAAGATCCCGCCCAGCACCCAGAGAAAGGTGGAGAGAATCCGGCGGATGTCCTCCAGCTCCCTGGCGCCGAATTTCTGGGCAAACAGAATGGACAGGCCCAGGGTAAAGCCGGTGATGGCCAGCACATAGAAATTGACCATGGAGGTGGTGGAGCCCACCGCCGCCAGGGCCAGCTCCCCCACCACGTTGCCCACGATGAAGGCGTCCGCCCAGTTGTAGAGCTGCTGGAGAATCCCGCTGAGCATCAGGGGCAGACTGAACTTTACCAGAATGTACGCCAGGCGCCCAAAGCTGTCCCGGTTTTCCGACGCTGCCATGCCGCTCCTCCTTCCAGAAAAAAACCGCATGCAATAGCCTTGCATACGGTAGGTGCTCACCCGCTGATTTTCCATGTAAGGGACAGTATACCAGGAAATACCCCAAAGCGCAAGGAAAAGTGGGACTTATGTCCCCCGGCGGACGGAGGTCCGCCGGGGGAGCCGGGTCACAGAATGATCATGGCGTCACCAAAGCTGAAGAACCGGTACCGCTCCCGCACCGCCTCCTCATAGGCGGCCAGCACGTGCTCCCGCCCCGCCAGGGCGGACACCAGCATGATGAGGGTGGACTCGGGCAAATGGAAGTTGGTGATGAGGCCATCCAGCACCTTGAACCGGTAGCCGGGATAGATGAAGATGTTGGTCCACCCCGCCGACTCCTTCAGCGTCCCGTCCTCCGCAGCGAAGCTCTCAATGGTGCGGCAGGAGGTGGTGCCCACGCAGATGACCCGGCCGCCGTTTTTCCGGGTCTCGTTGATGGTCTGGGCCACGTCGGCGGAGATCATGCAGTACTCCGAGTGCATCTCATGCTCCGAGATATCCTCCGCCTTCACCGGGCGGAAGGTGCCCAGGCCCACGTGGAGGGTGACGTAGCACAGCTTCACCCCCATGTCCTCCACCTGCTTTAAAAGCTCCGGGGTGAAGTGGAGGCCGGCGGTGGGGGCGGCGGCGGAGCCGTTGATCTTGGAGTAGACGGTCTGGTACCGCTCGCTGTCCTGGAGCTCCTCCTTGATGTAGGGGGGCAGGGGCATCTTGCCCAGCTCCTCCAGCACCTCCAAAAAAATGCCCTCATAGTGGAAGCGTACCAGCCGGTTGCCCCCGGACACCTCCGCCTCCACCGTGGCGGTGAGGCGGCTCCCGTCCCCAAAGACCACCTGGGCCCCGGGCTTCAGCTTCCGCCCCGGCCGCACCAGGCACTCCCAGAGGCCGTCCCCCTTGTCGGTGAGGAGGAGGACCTCACAGGCCCCGCCCCCGGGCAGCCGGTGGCCGATGAGCCGGGCGGGGAGCACCCGGGAATTGTTCAGCACCAGGCAGTCCCCCGGCCGGAGGAACTGGGGCAGGTCGTAGAAGTGGTGGTGGGAGACGGCCCCGGTCTCCTTGTCCAGGGCCAGCAGCCGGGAGGCGTCCCGCCGCTCCAGGGGGTGCTGGGCGATGAGTTCCTCCGGGAGGTAAAAATCAAAATCGGATGTTTTCAAGAGTCCTTCGCCTTTCTGTTCCAAAATTTGCACCGCGCCGCTCCGGGAGGACCGGCACGGAATGGGAGAATGCCGAAAAGACTTTCGGCAAGCTGTGTTCCCGCCCCCAGGGGAGCGGGAACAGGAAATCGGGGATAAGATTTACCGGACGTATGTACCGGGGTAGTAAAATTCGATGATCTCCTCATAGGTGAAGCCCCGCTCCGCCATGGCCCAGGCCCCGTACTGGCTCAGGCCCAGCTGGTGGCCGTTGCCGGAGCCCTGGAAGGTGTAGGAGCTGCCGCTCACCGTCACCTGGGTGCCGGTGGGGGTGTCCGTGCCGGAGCCGCCGCCGGAGGCGGCGTCCTCCGCCGGGGTGATGCTGCCCGAGCCGGAGATGGCGTACAGTCCGTCCAGGCCCGCCTGGCTCAGGGAACCGGAGCCGCTGATCACCGTGTAGGTGCCCTGGGAATCCAGGGAGGTGGAGCCGTTGGCCGTGAGCCCGCCGCCGGAACTGGAGGTTGTCCCGGACCCGGAGGAGGCCGCCTGGCCGTTGACGGTGAAGCGGATGGAGGAGATGCCGAAGACAGAGCGCATGCTGCTGGGGCGGATGGTGTCGCTCCCGCCGCCCCGGTAGTTCACCCGCACCTGGATGACGTTGCCCAGGTCCGAGTAGGTGAGGGTCAGCGACTCGATGCCGCTGGAGGCGTCGTAACCATAGTTCTCCAGCCGCTGGACCAGCTCCGAGCTGGTGTAGGACACCGTCCAGGAGGAGTAGCTGTTTTTGCTGGCCATGTCCGCCTCGTAGGGGTCCTCCACGCCGCACAGATAGGGGTACTGCTCCAGAGAGGTGCCCCACACGTTGTACACGCTCTCGCTGGCTCCCCCGTGGCTGGAGGAGTAGAAGGCCTCGATGACCTGCCCGTCGTACCAGGCGTACTCCCCGGCCGTCTCATCCACCGCCTGGTCGGTGCGCTCGGTGGCCTGGTAAGAGGAGCTGTTCGTCCCCGCGCCGTAGTAGGCCTGACAGTCGGTGGTATTGCACACGTCGAAGTGGTAGGAGGTGTGCTTTCCGCTGTGGATGTTGATATAGGCGTAGCTGCGGGCGCACACCGCCTGGACCTTCAGGGCCTCCAGGGGCCAGCTGCTGCTCATCTCATAGGGGACGACCCCCTTGATGTAGGTCTCCAGGTCCACGATGTTCACCACCGTCAGGTCGCCGCCGCCGATGCGCTCATAGCGGAAGCCGCCGTAGTACCGGTATCCCTTGAACCAGGTGCGCACGGCGTCCGCCCCGGTGACGTCGGGCATCACCCCCAGGGCCAGCGCGTCCCCTCCGTCAAACTGGAACAGGATCTCCGCGGTTCCGGTGCGGGTGACGTTGACGGCGTAGGAGCTGGTGCCTGCCACCGTGCCGCCCAGGCTCTGGGCGGCGTCCTCCGCCTCCTGCCGGCTGGTGTAGGAGCCGGCGCGCACCTGGTAGTCCCCGTCGATCCAGGCCACAAAGCCGTCCCGGTACTCCTGGGCGTCGGCGGCGGCCTGCTCATAGGAGCGGTAGCCGCTCTCCACCAGCACATGGTAACAGCCGATCACGTCCCCGCCGTTGTCGGAGTTGGAGTAGGAGGTGCCGTTCACCCAGGTGTTCTGAGTCTTGACCATGGTGATCTGGGTCTCGTCCTCGTCCGTCCAGGCCAGCTCCACAAAGTCCAGGTCGTCGTCAAAGTAGCCCATGCGGTAGCCCGAGCCGTAGCCGGTGTTGTTCTCCAGGTTGGCGTTCACCAGGGCACCGCTGCCATAGGCCAGGCCCACCCGGACCATCTCGCCGCCGCTCCCCGCCGCCAGGGCAGTGGGAAGGGCCAGGACCACCGCCAGCAGAACGGCGGCAAACTGCATAAAGAATCGTCTCATAGCTTCCTTGATTTCTCCGTTTCTGATGATTCGCTCTCTTGACACCCACCGGCAAACATGATAGGATAATTTCAAGTTTGCATGATAGAGGTCGCGGCCGACATGAGTACGCGTGGCCAGGGAGCCGGTTCCCGTCCACCCACGCCCAAAGGGAAGGCCGCCGAAGGGTTTTCCTCTCGCACCGGAACGGAGGGCCCTGGTCGCCGGGTCAACAGCTCTGCGACTGTCATCAGGGCGGTTCCCTGATGGAGCGCTGTCTGCTTTTGTGAATATTTTGCCGGCTGTGGGCGGTTTCGGCCACAGCTGACATTATAGTACAAAATCAGCCGCTTGAAAAGCCGCTGATTTCTTTTTTTCGCTTGGTTTTGTCTGGAACCCCGGACACCGAACATTCAATGGGGCCATAGAATGGCCTGAACCACTTGGGAGGTATTTCTTATGAAACAGTACAAAGTCGGAATCATCGGCGGCACCGGCATGGTGGGCCAGCGCTTCGTCACCCTGATGGAGAAGCACCCCTGGTTCCAGCTCACCGTCATCGCCGCCAGCCCCCGCTCCGCGGGCAAGACCTATGAGGAGGCGGTGAAGGACCGCTGGGCCATGACCACTCCTATCCCTGAGGAGGCCAAGAACCTGGTGGTGCTGGACGCCCAGGCGGATATTGAGAAGATCGCCGGCCTGGTGGACTTTGTGTTCTGTGCCGTGGATATGAAGAAGGACGAGATCCGCGCCCTGGAGGAGGCCTACGCCAAGGCCGAGTGCCCGGTGGTGTCCAACAACTCCGCCCACCGCTGGACCGAGGACGTGCCCATGGTGGTGCCCGAGATGAACCCGGAGCACCTGGAGGTCATTGCCGCCCAGAAAAAGCGCCTGGGCACCCAGCGCGGCTTCATCGCGGTGAAGTCCAACTGCTCCATCCAGTCCTACGCCCCCGCCTTCCATCCCCTGATGAAGTACGGCATTGAGAAGGCCCTGGTGTGCACCTATCAGGCCATCTCCGGCGCGGGCAAGACCTTCGAGCGCTGGCCCGAGATGGTGGACAACGTCATCCCCTACATCGGCGGCGAGGAGGAGAAGAGCGAGCAGGAGCCCCTGAAGATCTGGGGCAAGGTGGAGGACGGCAAGATCGTCAAGGCCGCCGGCCCCGACATCACCGCCCAGTGCTTCCGGGTGGCCTGCCTGGACGGCCACATGGCCGCCGTGTTTGTGAAGTTCCAGGAGGGCAAGACCCCCTCCATGGAGCAGATCAAAGAGGACTGGGCCAATTTCAAGGGCCGTCCCCAGGAGCTGGAGCTCCCCTCCGCTCCCAAGCAGTTCCTCCACTACTTTGAGGAGCCCGACCGGCCCCAGACCCGCCTGGACCGGGATCTGGAGGGCGGCATGGCCGTCTCCCTGGGCCGCCTGCGCCCCGACAGCCAGTACGACTACAAGTTCGTGGGCCTGAGCCACAACACCCTCCGGGGCGCCGCCGGCGGTGCGGTCCTGCTGGCTGAGCTGCTGTGCGCCGAGGGGTATATCCAGCCTAAGTAATATACAGCCTCTCCCGCCCCGCAGGGGCGGGAGAGGAAGAAATAAGTGTGTTATCTGAATCGAAACGAAGAAAGGGTGTTTTCTATGCGGACTCCTGTCTTTACCGGCAACTGCGTGGCCATTGCCACCCCCTTTGACGCCAACGGGAATATCAACTACGACGCCTTCGGCCGCCTCATCGACAATCAGATTGAGGGCGGTGTGGACGCCATCTGCGTGTGCGGCACCACCGGCGAATCGGCCACCATGACCATCCGGGAGCACATCGCCGTGGTGGAGTACTGCGTCAAGCGGGTGAACCACCGGGTGAAGGTCATCGCCGGCGCGGGGAGCAACGACACCTCCGCCGCCGTGTACCTGTCCCTCCACGCCCAGGACTCCGGGGCGGACGCGCTGCTCCACGTCACCCCCTACTACAACAAGTGCAGCCAGGCGGGGCTTGTGAAGCACTATGAGTACATCGCCGACCGCACCGAGCTGCCCATCATCCTCTATAACGTGCCCAGCCGCACCGGCGTGTCCTTTACCGCCGAGAGCTATCAGATCCTCGCCCAGAACCCCAAGATCAACGGCGTGAAGGAGGCCAGCGGCAATTTCTCCCTGCTGGCCCACACCCGCCACCTGTGCGGGGACGACTTCTACGTCTGGTCGGGCAACGACGACCAGGTAGTGCCCATGATGTCCCTGGGGGCCAAGGGCGTCATCTCGGTGGCCTCCAACATCATCCCCGGCGTCATGCGGGAGATGACCCATCTGTGCCTGGACAACGACTTCCAGGCCGCCTCCAAGCTGCAGATCGAGTACATGGACCTGATTGACGCCCTGTTCTGCGACGTGAACCCCATCCCGGTGAAGGAGGCCCTGAACCTGATGGGCATGGAGGCCGGCCCGGTGCGCCTGCCCCTGTGCGAGCTGTCTGAGAAGAACCACGAGCGGCTCCGCGCCGCCATGGCCGCCAAGGGCCTGCTGTAAGCCCTCACTTTACAAAGGAGGTTTTCTCTCCCATGCTGAGAATCATCATTTCCGGCTGCAACGGCCACATGGGCCGGGTGGTGGAGTCCCTGTGCAATGCCGACCCGGAGGTCCAGGTGGCCGCCGGCTTCGACGTGCTGGGCTCCGCCGACCGGGAGTTCCCCGTCTACTCCTCTCCGGCCCAGTTCACCGGGGAGGCGGACGCGGTCATTGACTTCTCCTCTCCCGCCGCCCTGGAGGGCCTGCTGGAGTTCGGCAAGCGGACCAAGACCCCTCTGATCCTGGCCACCACCGGCTACACCCCGGAGCAGGTGGCACAGATCGGAGCCGCCGCCCTGGAGGTGCCCATCTTCCGCTCCGCCAACATGTCCCTGGGCATCAACGTGCTGCTGGAGCTGGTGAAGAAGGCGGCCAGCGTGCTGGGGGACAGCTATGACATCGAGATCGTGGAGCGCCACCACCGCCGGAAGGTGGACGCCCCCAGCGGCACCGCCCTGATGATCGCCGACGCGGCGGCCCAGAGCTGCGGCCACGAGACGGAGTACGTCTTTGAGCGCCACTCGGTCCGCCACCCCCGGGACAAGAAGGAGATCGGCATCTCCGCCGTCCGGGGGGGCACCATCGTGGGGGAGCACGAGATCATCTTCGCCGGCCACGACGAGATCATGGAAATCAAGCACACCGCCCTCTCCCGGGAGATCTTCGCCCAGGGGGCCCTGGAGGCCGCCAAGTTTATGGCCGCCGTCAAGGAGCCCGGCCTGTATGACATGAGCGCCCTGGTGAAATGAGTATTTGGTTGTGAAACGACAAAAACTGCCGCCTGTACCGCAGGCGGCAGTTTTCGGTCTATGTAGGAGGCGGCAGGGTGCCGCCTCTGGAATCAGTAGGTCTGATTGGGGTTGGACTTATTCTTGGCGTCCTTCCCGGTGGAGTTCTGGGGATTGGCGGTGGGATTCTGGTTCTGGGCCTCGGGGCCGGTGTAGCCCGGGCGCTTCATGCCTTTCTTAGCCATAGCAGGTTCCTCCTTAGTCGTCGCCGCGCAGAAGATTGTCGGCATAGTCTTTCAGGCTGGCCAGTGAGTTGACCCCGTCCGGTCTGGTCTGGATCTGCTCCCGGGCATAGGAGGGGAGGGAGTCAAAGTATCGCCGCGCCTCCGGCTCCCCGCGGAGCAGAGCATACAGGTCTTTGTACTGCAACGGATATCACCTCGGTCCCTAGTATGGCCGCTCTGGGGAGGATTATGCCCGCCGCAGAAAAAATTTGCATGCGGCGGTGAAAAGAGATGCTTGACACTATCGAATATCGATGATATGATAAGGATGAAGATAGCGATATTCGATATTTCACAATGGAATTCCTGAAAAAGGAGGTGCCGTCCATGGCGCGGGAAAAATTTCAGACCCTCACCGAGCAGATGTTTTACATCCTCCTGGCCCTCCAGGAGGAGCGGTGCGGGGCGGACATTATGGCTCTGGTGGCCCAGATCACTCAGAACCGGGTGACCATCGGCCCGGGGACCCTGTACAACCTGCTGGAGGACTTTTTATCCGCCGGCATGATCATGCAGACCAAGGTGGAGGGGCGCAGGCGCAGCTATGTGCTCACCCAGCAGGGGAAGGACCGGCTGCTGATGGAGAAGCGCCGGCTGGAGCTCATGCTGGCCGACTACCGGCACATGACGGCGGAGCCGTCACAGGAGCTCCGGCAGGGGAGTGCCGGATAGGCCCGTCCCATTCTAAGCTGATTTGAGAGGAGGCGTCCCGGGATGAAGCGGAAATATGAACTCAACAACTTTGAGCCCTATCAGTTCGCGGACATCCGGGACCATCTGGAGGCCATGGCCCTCCGGGGCTGGCGGCTGGAGCGGATGGAGCGGTACTTCCTGGTCTACCGCCGGGGAGAGCCCAAACCGGTGCGCTATGCCCTGGTATTTCATCCCGAGATGGGCTATCTGGAGCCCGCCCCCACTCCGGAGGGGGAGGTGTACCGGGACTACTGCCGGCAGGCCGGCTGGGAGCCGGTGACGTTTTGGAGTTCGGTTCCCCAAATCGAGGTCTACTGCAATGAGGAGCCCCACCCCATCCCCCTCCAGACCGACCGGTCCATTCAGTGGCGGGTGATGGGGGACTGGCTGAAGCGGCGGTATGTGCCCCGGCTTCAGACGGGGGCGGCCGCCTGCTCGCTGATGTTTCTCCTGTCGGCTATCTTCTGCACCCTGATCCTCACTGCCACAGAGGACTGGGCATTTCGGATTCTGACGCTCTGCCTGATTGCCCTTCTGATCTACCTGACGGCTGTTCCCCTGATCCAGCTGGCCAGCGCCAACCGCTGGCTCAGCCAGGTGCGCCGGGCGGAGGATGGGCTGGGGGAGGGACCCGACGGCCGTCTGTCCCCTCTCCTGCGGTGGACGCGCAAAGTGAGTGTTGTGCTCTCTGCTCTCGTGCTCCTGTATTATGTATGGTACACGGCAACTCAGGGCGGCGGCATCCCCAGTCTGGTTCGGAGCGTTGGACAGACGGCGGTTCTCCTCCTGGTGTGGTGGGGAATGGGCCGGGCGGAGGACTGGCTGCGCCGCCATGGGCGCTCCCAGGCGGCCAACTGGGTCGGCTATGGGTTTGTGGTGATCCTCGCGTTTTTCATTCTCCAGCTGCGCAGCACTCTGTTCTAGATCTTTCGAAAGGAGGAGGTTCTCAATGAAGCGGCGCTATGAGCTGAATCTGTACACCCCCGACCAGTATAATGATCTGCAAGAGCATCTGGGGCACATGGCTTCCCGCGGCTGGATGCTGGAGAGGATGGAGCAGCACTTCCTGGTCTACCGCCAAAACGTATCCTCGCCCGTCCACTATGCGGTGGCCTTCCATCCGGAAGTGGGAGATATGGACTCTCTCCGCACTCCGGCCCTGGAATTCTATGAGGATCTATGCCGACAGGCCCAGTGGCGGCTGGTGGACACCTGGAGCAAATATCCCCAGATCCAGGTGTACGCCACCCGGCAGCGGGACCCAGTCCCTCTCCAAACGGATCTGGCTACACATTGGGCGGTGATGGAGGACTGGATGGAAAAACGCTACTGGCCCAAAGTGCAGGGTGACACAGCGTTCGGAAGTCTGGCCAATTTGCTGCTTGCCGCCTTCGCTCTCCTGTGGGTAGTCCAGGGAGAGCTTTCGATTCTCCAAAAGATTCTGTTGATTGGCCTATGCTCCCTCCTGGTGATCCAGGTCATTCGGCATTTTTTCACCCTGGTCCACGTCCAGTTCTGGATGGAAGGGGCCCGCCGGGCCCGAGAGACCGGGGCACCCGGACCAGTGGGGCGGCAATCCTGGTGGTACTGGGGACTTACCAGACTGCTGCTGACGCTGGCGGGGGCCGAGTTGTTGCTGTTTCTGCTCTATCTGGGCTGGAACAGTCCGGTCCAGCTGGTCGGTTTTTCTCTGCTGCTTCTGGCAAATGTCCTGAGTGCCTGGCTGTCCGGAAAGCTGCGTCGGCATCTGCGCTGGCAGGAAACCTCCGCACCCCTCAACTGGAGTATATTCCTCACCGCAAATATTCTGATGGTCTTGTTTCTCGTTTGGATACTCAACCGAGTTTTTTAAGGAGGAACCTCCATGAAGCGAAAATATGAGCTCAATATCTACGCCCCTTTTCATTATGAGGATTTACAGGACCATTTCAATCGCATGGCCGCGAAGGGATGGGGGTTGGAGTCCCTGGGAAACTATTTTTTCACATATCAAAAGCTGGAGGGTACGATCCCCGTGAGCTATGCCCTGGCCTTTCACCCCCAAGTGGGTTGGCTGGACCCCTTGCCCTCCGCGGGGCAGGAGATCTACCATGACTATTGCCGCTATGTGGGCTGGGAGCTGATAGGCACTTGGTCCAAATTTCCTCAGATCCAGGTGTATGCCTCCTCAAAACTATATCCCGTCCCCATTCAGACCGACTTGTCTACCCAGTGGCGGGTGCTGACCCGCTGGATGGAGGACAAGTACGTGAAGCCAGTCCGGACTGAGACCGCCCTCTGCAGCATTTTTGCTCTGTTGGGCCTTCTAATCTTCGGGGCCTACCTGTTCCTCGTCCCGTCAACCCCAGTGATCAGCGGCCTGCTGGCCGGTATGATTGCCATGCTGCTTGCCCTGCTTCTCCATCAGTTTATTGTTTTGGTAGATGCCCAGCGGTGGCTCCAGGAGGCCCGGCAGGCGGCAGAGGAGGGACGGCCCGGACCGGCGGGGCGGATGTCACGGGCCTGGCTGTTGTCCCTGGGCCTGGCCGCCGTGGGGATCGCCGCGGGACTGATTTCTCTCTTGCATACAGTCGGGACCTTCTATGGCGCGTGGACTGTGGTACGCACAATTTTTGTCTTCCTTCTGTTTTTGGGGCTGGGACTTCTGGGCGCCCGTATGCGGGCCCTGCTGCGGAGCAAGGGGACCTCAGCGGCAGGGAATAAGGTGATCTTCGCGGCGGCGGCGGTCATTTTGGCTCTTCTGTATGTGTGGGTCAAGAACGCCATTCTTCCCTTTTAAAGCGTCTTTCCCAATCCAAACGGAAACGGGACCGGCAGATGCCGGTCCCGCGCTGTCTTGTATCAGGAGGACTGGGGCAGGGTGACGATGGCCTTGAACAGGTCCCCGTCCACCACCAGCTCGAAGGTGCCCCCCTGGAGCTCGGTGAGGCTCTTGGCGATGGACAGCCCCAGGCCGGAGCCCTCGGTAGTGCGGGACTCCTCGCCCCGGACAAAGCGCTCCATCAGCCGCTCGGGCGGCACGTTCAGGGGGTCCCGGGAGACGTTTTTCACCGACAGGCTCACGCTCCCCTTTCCCCGGAAGATCTCAATATACACCCGGGTGCCCTCCAGGGCGTACTTGGCGCAGTTGGACAGCAGGTTGTCGATGACCCGCCACAGGTGGCGGCCGTCGGCGTACACGTAGCACTCCCCCTCGGGGACGGCGCGCACCACCGCCAGGTGCTTGCCCTCCAGCTTCTCCTCGTACTCCCCCAGGGCCTGGTCCAGCAGCTGGACCATCCCGATCTTCTCCCGGTTCACCGACAGGGCCCCTGTGGAGGCCTTGCTGGCCTCCACAAGATCCTCGGTGAGCTTCTTGAGCCGCTGGGACTTCCGGTCCAGCACGTCGATGTACTGCCGGGCGGTGGGGTCGGTCTGCTCCGTGGTCTTCAGGAGGTTCACATAGTTGATGATGGAGGTGAGGGGAGTCTTCAGGTCGTGGGACACGTTGGTGATGAGCTCCGCCTTGAAGCGCTCGCTCTTCATCTGCTCATTCACCGCCTGAGTCAGACCGCCGGAGATGTTGTTCAGGGCCTCTGCGTGGCGCTTCAGATCCCCGGGCAGGCGGGCCGTCTCGATCTGGTGGTTCAGGTTGCCGGCGGCAATGACCTCCGTCCCCTTGCGCACCCGCCAGAAGCAGGCGCTCCACCAGCACAGAAACGCCAGCACCGCCAGGTTGACCACTACTCCGGGCACCGGATACCAATCATGGAGGGGCCACAGGTGGTCACAGGCAAAGATGGCGGCCAGATATAGGAAGAAACTCACCACCGCCTTCCAGGCCAGGGGCAGATCCCGGAAGAAGCCCACAAAGCGGCGCGCCAGGAACATGACCACCCTGCACAGCAGGGTGGTCCGGGCCAGGGCCCGGGCCTTGATCCGGACCACCAGGGTCCGCAGGGCGGCCGCCATCAGAAGCACCCAGGCTCCCCCAGCCGCGGTACCCCCGGCCAGCAGAACCGCGGTCATGGTCTGGTCGGCCTCATCCAAAATCCAGGAGGCGCTGTCCCTGTACCGGATGAGGGCCAGAAACAGCAGCAAGGCCGCCCCGATGAGGACAGCCAGCCACACCTCGCTGAACACCCGGTCCACCGGGGAGAGTACGATCCCCTCCTGCCCGGGCCGGTGGCCCGCCGCCCACAGAAGGAACAGCAGCAGAAGGGCCGCCGCCCCCAGGAACACCAGGGCCAGCCCCCCGTACAGGGGGCCGTTGGCGGCGTATCCGTCGCACAGGGTCAGCAGGCTGCGGAATTCATCCTGGACCACCATCAGTTCCGGCTTGAGCACGCCGTAGCGCAGGATAGCGTTGCTTTGGCTGTCCTCCGACGGTACCGGAGCGCCGGCACTGTAAGAGGCAGTCATGGAGGCAGTCCACGGTTCCGACTTGGCAGTAAAGTCCACCTGGCCGCTGTTGACCGTCAGCACCCCGTAGTAGACGCCGGTGACCTGAGTCTCAAAGGACTGGCTTGAGTCCTGGAGGTTGGTGTCCAGCACCTGGGCGCCGTCGGCGCTGAGGATCTGATAGCGGAAGTTGGTGCGCTCCGGCGACAGAGCCTCCCGGGTGGCCGCCAGCAGCGTCACCGTCTGCTCCCGCTCCACATAGTCCAGGCTTCCGCTGTCCAGATCGGTCTGGAGTTGCACATAGTCCTGCACCTGGTAGGTCCGCTGGTTCAAATTGGTGTCGAAGGCCCAGGTGGTGGTCCAGTCTCCGAATTGCGTATACCACAGGGCAAACAGAAACTGCTGTCCCAGCAGCAGGGCCGCGCACACCGCCGCCGCGAAGAGCGCCCAGGCGGCCGGCCGGAGGGTCCGATTGTCCCGCAGGCGTTTCAATCAGAGTCCCCCCTTGTCGATCTTGTACCCCAGGCCCCAGACCACCTTCAGATAGCGGGGGTCGGCGGGGTTGATCTCGATTTTCTCCCGCAGGTGGCGGATGTGGACGGCCACCGTGTTTTCCGAGCCGTAGGCCGGGTCGTTCCACACCTGCTCATAGATCTGGGCGGAGGAGAACACCTGGCCGGGGTGGGTCATGAGCAGGCGCAGGATGTTGTACTCGATGGGGGTGAGGGCCACCGGCTCCCCGTCTACCGTCACCTGCTTGGCCGAGTCGTCCAGGGAGATGGGGCCCACGGTGAGCAGGCCGGGGCTCTTGTCCGCCCCGCCCAGGGAGGTGTACCGCCGCAGCTGGCTCTTCACCCGGGCAATGACCTCCAGGGGGTTGAAGGGCTTGGTGATGTAGTCGTCCGCCCCGATGTTCAGTCCCAGGATTTTGTCCGAGTCCTCACTTTTGGCGGTGAGGAGGATGATGGGGATGTTGCTCCCCTCCCGCAGCTTGGCGGTGGCCCGGATGCCGTCCAGCTCGGGCATCATGATGTCCATGAGGATCAGGTGGACCTCGTTCTGTTCCACCGCCAGCAGGGCCTCCTTGCCGTTGTAGGCCCGCAGGGTCTTGTAGCCCTCGCTGGTGAGATAGATGTCCAGCGCGGAAACGATGTCCTTGTCGTCGTCGCAGATCAGAATGGTATGCATGTCTCTCCCAGTCCTTTCCCCAAATCGTTCTGATGTGTTACGTTTAGCATAACACAGACTGTTTAAGATGCAAGACGTAAAATCTTAAGAACCGATAAATTTTGCTTCTCCGCCGCGGATGAACTTCTGCCTGCCGCCCGGCGGAAAGGGGTGCCGCCCCCAGGAAAAATCCATTGCCTTTTTGTTGGTTTTCCGGTAAACTAGAAGGTAGAAAATGGTCCTGCCGCGCTCCGGCCCGGCGGGAGGGGAACGGTGCTTTGGAGATCCGGGAGGAGGGGCACGCATGGAGGAATATCTGCAGCAGATTACCCGCCTGATGAACCTGAACGGCGAGGCCGTGGAGGGCATGATGGTGGTGAATAAGGACGGCATTGTGGAGTATTATAAGCCCGGAAATCCCTTCGGCAAGCTGCCGGAGGAGTTTGGGCGCAATGTGGTGGGAAACCACCTGCTCTCCGTCTATACGGAGCTGTCCGAGGAGAACAGCACAGTGATGAACACCCTGCGCACGGGACAGATCACGGTGGGGGAGAAGCAGGTCCTGACCCATGAGGACCTCCAGATCACCATGGTGACCACCACCTACCCTATTTTGAATCAGCAGGGGGAGATCCAGGGGGCGGTGGACATCGCCCAGATCCTGGACGTGCGCTCGCTGAAGGGGGCGGCACCCGCGTCGGCGGACCACTCGGTGCTGGACGACATCGTCACCCGGAACAAGGAGATGGCCAGGCTGAAGGCGGCCATCCGCACCATTGCGAAAAATGACTCGGCCACCCTCATCTATGGGGAGACCGGCACCGGCAAGGAGCTCTTTGCCGAGGCCCTCCACGCCCTCAGCGGCCGGAGAGACAAGCCCTTCCTGTCTCAGAACTGCGCCGCCATCCCGGAAAATCTGCTGGAGAGCATGTTCTTCGGCACCGAGCGGGGCGGGTTCACCGGGGCGGAGTCCAAAAAGGGCCTGTTCGAGCTGGCCGACGGGGGCACCCTGTTTCTGGACGAGATCAACTCCATGGACACCGCCATGCAGGCCAAGCTGCTCAAGGCCCTGGAGGAGCAGAAGGTGCGGCGCATCGGCGGCCGGGAGGACATTCATTTTGATGTGCGCATCGTGTGTGCCTCCAACGAGGACCCGGAGGCCCTTGTGGAGCAGGGGCGGCTGCGCTCGGACTTCTACTACCGCATCGGAGTGGTGCGCCTGCGCCTGCCCCCGCTGCGGGAGCGGCCGGAGGATATCCTGCCCCTGACGGAGCACTACATTCAATTTTTCAATCAGGCCATGCATAAGCAGATCCTGGGCCTGAGCCAGATGACCAAGGATCTGTTTCTCCGCTGGAGCTGGCCGGGCAACGTGCGGGAGCTGAAAAACACCATCGAGGGCGCCTTCAACCTGGAGAGCAGCGCCTACATCACCCTGGACTCCGTGCGGAACCTGCTGGAGAAGCTGGAGCACCAGGAGGAGGCGGCTCTGGCCGAGCCCGTCCCGGAGCTCCCGAAGCCGCTGGAGGCGGAACCTCTCTCCTTTGCCCAGATCCGGGAGCAGCTCCGCCGCGGACAGGTGGACCTGAAAAAATTACTGGCGGAGTATGAGGCTGGAATCATACGGGAGGCCCTTCAGCAGACCCGGCGTCTCAATGCCGCCGCCGAGAAGCTCTCCATGTCCCCCCAGAAACTGCAGTACCGAATGGAGAAGCTGGGGCTGAAAGAGAATCAAAAAAATTTGATAAAGTAAAAAATTTTTGATCTCCAATTCAAAAATTTTGACCAAACACTTTTCCATATTTTTCGTGGTGAGAATGGAACAGTTTCCCATGTAAATTTCCAAAAAAATTTGTAGGGACGGACAAAGGGACCGGAATTCCCTTGACAGGCCCGCATTGGAAACATTACACTGTGAAATGTGCGAAGGCGCCGGTCCCTGTTTTTGGGACCCGGCGCCTTTTTCGATTTTTTTGGCATCGAATTTGCTGTAATGTACAATATGACAGAAAGGGGGCTGTGCTCTATGCACGCAAATCGGAAAACTGCCTATATCAACGGAAAGATCTTCACCTCTGACCGGGAGAATCTCCACGCGGAGGCGATGACGGTGGAGAATGGCCGCATCACCTGGGTGGGCGCCCAGGCCGACCTGCCCGCCGGTCCCTATGATGAGACGGTGGATCTCCAGGGCCGTCGGGTGCTCCCCGGGTTTGTGGACGCCCACGAGCATCCGGTGATGCTGGCGGACTTCAGCAAAAAGATTTCCAGCCTGCCGCCCAAGGTCAACTCCATCGAGGAGCTCAAGCAGGCCATCCGGGACGTGCGGGAGCAGCAGGGCCCCGGCAAGTGGATCGAGGGCTGGGGCTATGACGAGGGCAAGCTGGCAGAAAAGCGCTCCCCCACCCGCTACGATCTGGATGAGGGGTGCAGCGACTCCCCCGTGTCCATCATCCGCACCTGCGGCCACATCCGCTGTGTGAACAGCAAGGCCCTGGAGATGGCGGGCATCACCAAGGACACCCCCGACCCCCAGGGCGGCCAGATCGACCGGGATGAGAACGGCGAGCCCACCGGCGTCCTCCGGGAGTCCGCCCGCAACCTGGTCACCCCCCTGATCCCCGAGACCACCGAGGAGCAGAAGGTGGACCTGGTGGTGGATCTGGGCAAGCTCCTGGCCTCCCAGGGCATCACCGCCACCTGCGACATGGGCAATCTGGACCCCTCGGACAGCTATGATACATACATGGCGGCCGTCAAGAAGGGCTTCTGCCAGAAGGTCGGCGTCTACTACATGTGGGAGTATTTTGCCGAGAATCCGGAGTTCCAGATCCCCGAGTCCCGCTTTGACCGCTCCCAGCAGATCTTCGCCGCCGGTCTGAAGCTCATCGGCGACGGCAGCGTCTCCGGCCGCACCGCCTGGATGAACGAGCCCTACCTGGACAGCGACGAGTGCGGCTTCCCCGTGTGCTCCGACGAGCTGATGGAGAGCGCCATCGCCTACTGCAAGGAGCACCACTGCCAGCTGTCCATGCACGCCATGGGCGGCCACGCCATTGACCGCATCGTGGACCGGGTCTATCCGGAGGAGAAGTGGACCGAGGGCGATGTGCCCCACCTGCGCATGGAGCACTGGACCGAGCCCTCTGAGTCCGCCATCCGCAAGAGCGCCGAGAAGGGGCTGGCGGTGGCCACTCAGCCCATCTTCCTCTACGCGGAGATCGAGAGCTACCTGACCAACCTGGGCGTGGAGCGCATGAAGAAGACCTACCCCATCCAGGACCTGCTGAAGGCGGGCGTGCCCTTCTGCTTCTCCACCGACGCCCCCGCCACCTCCTGGGCCGTGCCCTCCGATCCCTTCCCCTGCCTGAAGGGCGGCGTCACCCGCACCGCCTGGGACGGCACCGACTGCGGCCCCGACAATCGGGTGGACATCGAGACCGCCATCCAGCTCTACACCCGGGAGGGCGCCCGTGTGGCCGGCATCCCCGAGATCGGTGAGCTGAAGGCCGGTTATCACGCCGATTTCATTACCCTCAGTGAGGACATCCTCTCCGTAGACCCCATGAAGATCGACCAGGTCTATGTCACCGCCACCTATGTGGACGGCGAAAAGGTTTATGAAAGTGAGGCCAAATCATGAAACAGAGCCGGACGAAAGATATTTTTGTACTGGGATTTGCCATGTTCGCCATCTTCTTCGGCGCCGGCAACCTGATCTTTCCCCCGTCCATCGGCATTAACACCGGCGAGGATGTCATCTTCGGAATCGCCGGCATGACGCTCACCGGAATCCTGTTCCCCATGCTGGCCATGTACGCCGTGGTCAATATGGGCACAGATTTCCACGACCTGTCCTACCACATCAACTCCTGGTGGCACCAGCTGTTCCGGGGCATCGGCCTGCTGATCGTCCTGTTCGGCACCATTCCCCGCTGCGGCGCAGTGGCGGCTGAGACCGGACTGCGGGGCATCGCCCCCGACCTGCCCGACTGGGCCAATGTGGTATTCCTGGTGGCCTTCTTCGCCCTGTCCTACTTCTTTGCCAGCAACCGCTCCAAGGTGGTGGACATGATCGGTACCTACGCCACCCCCATCCTGCTCATTGCTCTGCTGATTATCGTGGTGATGGTGTTTGCCATCCCCATCGGTTCCCCCACCGGCGGAACAGTGGACAATGCTTTTTCCTACTCCATGCTCACCGCCTATAATACCGGCGACATTCCCACCGGCCTGATCTGTGCCGGCGTGTTCCTGGGCAGCGTGAAGGAAAAGGGCTACACCCAGTACAAGGACCAGAAGGCCATTCTGGTGCGCTCCATTCTGGTCTCCCTCACCATCCTGTTCGTCGTTTACGGCGGCCTGTGCTGGCTGGGCGCCTGCGGCACCCCCTACTTTGCCCCCGATATGGACCAGACTGCGCTCCTCAACGGCTTGGTAGAGATGCTGGCCGGGCGGGTAAGCCTGGTGGTTCTGGCCATCGCCGTGATCTTCGCCTGCTTCACCACCGCCTCCGGTATGATTGCCACGGTCTCCGACTGGATTATTGACTGGACGAAGGGCAAGATCCCCTATCGGATCGTCGCCTTTGTGGTCACGCTGATCATTTTCCTGGTTGCCGCCACCGGTGTGAGCAACGTGCTGGTAATTTCCGGCCCGCTGTTCACCCTGATCTTCCCCATGTCTGTGGTGATGACCGTCCTGGGCGTGTGCAAGAAGTTCGTGCCCAACGACGGCGCCTGGAAGGGCGCGGTCTACATGGCCACCCTGGTCAGCGTCTACGACGCCTTTGTCACCGCCCGTTCCAGCGGCCTTGTCTCCATCAACACCGACGCCCTGGACAGCCTGATTGCCATGATTCCCCTGAGCGAGTATGGCTTTGACTGGCTGATCCCCACTGTCATCGGCTTTATCGTGGGCGCCGTGATCTGGAAGGCTTTGGGCAAGGAGTCCAAGCCGGACGCCGCCCTTTCTTCTACCTGATCCCCATTTGTGCGGGCACCCCCGCCCGGCGTCTGCCGGGCGGGGGCGGTGCCGCACCTGCCGCATTTTCACAGCAAACCCAATGTAAGGGACGAAAGGAGAGAACAAACATGAAATCCCTGTACCAGGAGGCAAAGGCGATTCAAGACCAGATCGTGGCCGACCGCCGCTACCTCCACCAGATCCCGGAGGTGGGCATGGACCTGCCGGAGTCTGCCGCCTACATTGAGAAGCGGCTCTCCGAGATGGGCATTCCCTCCCACCGGTGCGGCGTGATGCCGGACGAAATCCGGAAAAAGTATGTGGCCATGGGCTTCCCTGACATGGCCGCCTCCACCGGCGTGGTGGCCACCATCGGCAGCGGGAGCCCCTGCATCCTGCTGCGGGCGGACTTTGACGCCCTGCCCATGGAGGAGATCAACGATCTGCCCTTCTGCTCCAAGCGCAAGGCCAGCCACATGTGCGGCCACGACACCCACGCCGCCATGCTGCTGGGAGCGGCCAAGCTGCTGAAGGACCATGAGTCTGAACTGAAGGGGACGGTCAAGCTCATGTTCCAGCCCGGCGAGGAGATGGGCTACGGCTCCAAGACCATGATCGACGACGGCCTGCTGGAGAACCCCAAGGTGGATGCCGCCTTCGCGCTGCACATCTTTTCCACCACCCCGGTGGGGGAGGTGACCTACTGCACCGGCGTCACAAGCTCCTCTCTGGACAGCTTCATCGTGAACATCCAGGGCAAGGGCGGACACAGCTCCACCACGCAGCTCTCCATTGACCCCCTGATGATTGCCAACCAGATCTATACCGCGGCCAATATGCTCATGACCCGGGAGGTGGACCCCAAGGCCACCGCAACCCTGTCCGCCGGTGTGCTCCGGTCCGGCACGGCGGTCAATATCCTTCCGGACACCGCCACCCTCCAGATGGGCATGCGCACCTATGACAAGGAGGCCCGGGCCCATATCCTGGAGCGGCTGCCCCAGATCATCGACCACTATGTAAAAGCCTGGCGGGGCGATTACGAGCTGGTCACCTTCAACTGCCCCTGCACCTACACCGACGACACGGTCTCCCGCGAACTGCTCCCTGCCATCGCGGAAATCGTGGGGGAGGAGAATATCTCGAACACGGGCCCCATGGCTGGTACAGAGGACTTCAGCTATGTGGCGGAGGCCGTTCCCAGCATGTTTATCTGCCTGGGTGCCGGCGGTCCCGACCAGTATCCCCACCACAATCCCCGCATGGTGCTGGACGAGAGCGTCTTCTTCCAGGGAGCCGCCATCCACGCCAACTGCGCCATGGAGTGGCTGAGCCAGCACGGAAAGTAATTCCTCGTCCGTGAAAATCCCATAGAAATGAATCAGGCACGATGCCAAACCAATCACACCGAAAGGAGTGCGCGGATGCCTGCCGCGCAGACAGCTATGGAAAAGAAAAAACGTTCCTTCGCAATGCCCCATGTTTTTGTAATCCTCACCATCATCATGCTGCTGGTATGGGCCATCTCCTTCTTTGTGCCCAGCGGTAACTTCGAGCGGGTGCTGGACCCAAACTCCGGACGTGAGATTGTCAACCCCGATGTGTTTGACTTCGTGGAGAAAGAATACATCATGCCGGACACCTTCTTCCAGACCTTCTACAACGGCATTGTGGGCGGTATCAACATCATGGCCAACCTGCTCATTTGCTCCGGCGTACTGGGTTTCCTGGAGTCCACCGGCGCCTTCTCCGCCGGTATTCACAAGCTGGTCCGGGCCACCAAGGGCAAGGAACTGAGCCTGGTGGTCATCATGTATGTGCTGTTCACCGTGTTCGGCGTGCTGGGCTACGGCGAGGGTGCCTACCCCTTCTATGGCCTGGCGGTCATGGTGATCATGTCGGCGGGCTATGACCGGATGACCGGTGCGGCCACCGTCATCCTGGGGTCCTGCGGCAGTTTTGCCTGCGGCATGCTGAATATGTTCACCACCGGCGTGTCCCAGCAGATCGTGGGCCTGCCCATGTTCTCCGGCATGTGGTACCGGGCCGTCGTGCTGGTGGTCTTCTTCACCATCGGCCTGGTCTTCCTGCTCCACTACGCTATCAAAACCCGCAAGGACCCCACCAAGAGCTACTGCTATGAGGAGTACAAGGACCAGGACACCAGCGCCTCTCTGGGCGAGGAGGTCCCCATGGACTGGCGGCGGGTCACCGCCTTGATCGGCTTCCTGGTGCTCACCATCATCCAGGGCTACGGCTGTGTGGCGCTGAAGTGGAGCTTCCCCAACATCACCGCCATGTACATCATCTTCATGATCCTTCTGGCCATCCTCTTCGGCATCTCCCCCAATGAGGTGTGCAACCGCTTCACCGCCGGCGCCGCCCGGGTGCTGGGCCCCGCCCTGGCCATCGGCTTCGCCAACGGCGTTATGGTGCTGCTCAACGAGGCCAACATCATGGACACCGCCGTGTACTACATGAGCAACGCCCTCCAGGGCAAGAGCCCCATGATCACCCTGCTCATCATCTACGTCTTTGTTACCTGTCTGAACTTCTTCGTGGTCTCCGGCTCCGGCAAGGCGGTTATGATGATGCCCATTCTCAGCCCCCTGGGCCAGATCCTCGGCATCAACCAGCAGGTCATGGTGCTCACCTATCAGCTGGGCGACGGCCTGACCAACTATCTGTGGCCCGCCGGCGCCGCCGTGGCCTGCGCCCTGTGCGGCATCGACTTCGGCAAGTGGTTCCGCTTCGCCATCAAAGCCATCGGCACCATGATGGTGGCGGCCTATATCCTGATCATTGTTGCGAACGCCATCAACTACGGTCCCTTCTAAGCGGCGAAAAAATTTTTCAGGAATTTGAAAATTTCTCTTGACAATCGAGACATGCCCTGCTAAAATAAGCTTCGTTGTTCGCCAAGTGAACCGGCGGACGGCGAAGTTGGGGGTATAGCTCAGCTGGGAGAGCGCTTGAATGGCATTCAAGAGGTCAGCGGTTCGATCCCGCTTATCTCCACCAAAGAAACGAAAGAAGCTCGTTTTAACGCAAGTTAAAACGAGCTTCTTTCGTTTTGCCCGCATTTTTATAGATTGATATATCCGCTCTGCCGCCCTGGAACTGTGTCATATGTTCCGGGGCGGCAGAGCGTTCCGGGCGGAGGGAGCCTAACCGGGGATGTGGGGTGGGGGAGAGAGGTATTTTTCCAACACGTCCCGGCTGGCAGAGGGGGAGAGAAACTCCTGAGTGGTGAAGGTGAAGTCCTGCTGCGGGGCATGGCTGTCCCGCTGAGCATCCAGACGGTATTGGCGGGGGGAACAGCTGAACTGCTGCGCAAACCCCTGGTTGAAGTATTTCAGATCGGAAAACCCGCAGGCGAGGCTGATGTCCAGCAGGGACAGGTCGGTACAGAGCAGGAGCTGCCGCGCTTTTTCACAGCGCAGCTTGCGCACATAGGACTGAAAGGACAGACCAAAGGCGGATTTGAAAAAAGCGGAGAGATATCCCATGGTCAGCCCCAGTTCACGGGCCAGATCGGTGAGAAGCAGCTTTTCCGAGTAGTGGCGGTCGATGTAGGCGCTGATGGTCCGAATGCGCTGGGCCCGGTTGGCGGAGCTCTGCCGCTCCTTCTCAGAGATGCAGCGGGTGGGAGCCGCCTCCAGCAGCTGCTCAAAAAACAGGCAGATCAGCCCGGCACAGCGCAGGGGGGCGTACTCCTCCGGGGAGAAATATGTGCGGGCGATCTCCAGAAGGGATGCGGCCAGCGGAGAAATTTCATCGCCGCCCGCAGCGGGGGAGAGGGAAAATTCTATATTTTCCATCTGGGGAAAAATGCCGGAGAAGAAAGCCGGGGCGATCTGAAGGGACAGGATCAGGGCGGGCCGCTCCGCGATGAGCTCGTGGCTCTCAAAGGGGTTAATGACCCAGAGACTGCCAGCGGAGAAGGCGCGGCTGGAGCTGGGTGACAGCAGCTGCACGGAGCCGTCCAGAAGCAGGCACACCTCAAACTCCTTGTGCACATGCGGCGTGCGGTAGAGCAGGTTGTTCAGGAATATATTATAGTCCATGTTTCCATGGGAGATCACTTCAAATTCCTCGCGCATTAGCTCCATCACCTCTAGACAAAGTATACAAAAAAATACGCGGATAGGCAATCAAAAAAGTGAATTTGTCAGGAGAGAATCACAAACTAATCCAGGAAAAACAGACGGCCCTGTCTTATAGTAAAAGAAGAATCCCCCTGTGGGAGGCAGAAGAACAGCGGCGCCGGCAGGCGTCCCAGAAAAGGAGGCTGACAGCATGAGCAGAACATTGACCTATGGTATGGTGGGAGGCGGCCCCGGTGCGTTTATCGGGGAGGCCCACCGGAAGGCCATCGCCCTGGACGGCTCGGCCCGGCTGGCGGCCGGGTGCTTCTCCCGGAGTCCGGAGAAGACCCGCGCCCTGGGGGAGGAGCTGGGCCTGGACCCGGAGCGGTGCTACGCCGACTACCGGGAGATGGCCCGGGCCGAGGCACAGCGGGAGGACGGCATCGACTTTGTGGTGGTGGTCACCCCCAACGTCACCCATTATGAGATCTGCAAGGCCTTTCTGGAGGCGGGCATCCACGTGTCCTGCGACAAGCCCCTGGCCACCGACAGCGCCCAGGGGGAGGAGCTGAAGCAGCTGGCCCAGGAGAAGGGGCTTCTCTTCATGGTCACCTACACCTACACCGGCCATGTCACCGCCAAGTACATCCGGGACCTGATTCGGGCCGGAGAGATCGGGACGGTCCGCACCGTGATGGCCGAGTACCCCCAGGGCTGGCTGTACAGCGAGGACGACTGCGGCGGCAAGCAGGGGGCCTGGCGGTGCGACCCCGCCCAGTCGGGCAGGGTCAACTGCCTAGGGGACATCGGCACCCACGTGGAGAACGCGGTGGCCACCATGACCGGGCTGAAGATCAAGCGGCTGCTGGCCAAAATGGACGTGGTGGTTCCGGGCCGGAAGCTGGACGACAACGACCAGGTGCTGGTGGAGTACGAGGGGGGCGCCACCGGCGTCAACTGGTCCTGCCAGTTCGCCATCGGCTGTGACAACAGTTTACGCCTGCGCATCTACGGCTCCAAGGGGACCATCCTCTGGGACCAGGAGCGGTGCGAGGAGATCACCCTCATCCGGGAGGACGGCGTCGCCCGGACCATCAAGCGGGGCTACAAGGCGGTCACTCCCGCCGCGGCCAAGTACGGCCGGCTTCCCGCCGGACACACCGAGGGCTGGCTGGAGGCCATGGGCAACCTGTACGACAGCTTTACCCAGTGCGTGGCGGCCAAGCAGGCCGGCGCCTTTACGGAGGACATGATCGACTACCCCACCATCGACGCGGGCATCCAGGGCCTGAAGTACGTGGAGGCCTGTCTGGAGAGCAACGAGAAGGGCAATGTGTGGGTAACCCTGTAAGACCGCACACAGACGGATGAAATGTTTGGAAAGGAGCAGACAGCTATGGCAAGACCAGTGACCATTTTTACCGGACAGTGGGCGGATCTCCCCATGGAGGAGATGTGCAGGACTGCCAAGGAGATGGGCTATGAGGGGCTGGAAATCGCCTCCTGGGGTCAGATCGACGTGGAGAAGGCGGCCGAGGACCTGAACTATGTGAAGGAGCTGAAGGGCAGGCTGGAGGAGTACGGCCTGGGCTGCTGGGCCATCGGCATGCACCTGCCCGGCCAGTGCGTGGGCGACGCGGAGACCTGGGCCTACGATCCCCGTCTGGACAACTTCGCCCCCTCCGCCCTGGCGGGCAAGCCGGAGGAGATCCGGGCCTGGGGCGTCCATCAGATGGAGTGCGCCGCCAAGGCGGCCCGGAACATGGGAGTGAAGGTGGTCACCTTCTTCATGGGTTCCCCCATCTGGAAGATGTGGTACTCCTTCCCCCAGACCTCCCAGGAGCAGGTGGATGCGGGCTATCAGCGCATCAAGGAGCTGTGGTCCCCCATTATGGACGTGTATGACCAGTGCGGAGTGAAGCTGGCCCTGGAGGTCCACCCCACCGAGATCGCCTACGACTACTGGAGCACCAAGAAGCTGCTGGAGACCTTCGAGTACCGTCCCACCCTGGGCATCAACTTCGACCCCAGCCACCTGATCTGGCAGGGGCTGGACCCGGCCATGTTCCTCTTCGACTTTGCTGACCGGATCTACCACGTCCACATCAAGGACGCCAAGCTGAACCTGAACGGCCGCAACGGCATCCTGGGCTCCCACATCACCTTCGGGGACCAGCGGCGGGGCTGGAACTTCGTCTCCCCCGGCCACGGGGACGTGGACTTTGACAATATCATCCGGGTGCTCAACCAGATCGGCTACGACGGCCCCCTGTCCATCGAGTGGGAGGACAGCGGCATGGAGCGGATCTTCGGCGGCACCGAGGCCTGTGCGTTTACCAAGAAGATCAACTTCTCCCCCTCCAACGTGGCCTTTGACGACGCTATGAAAACAGACTGAGACAAGTTTTGACCATTGACAGAAAGGAGCCGGTGCGCTATGACCAAATTCAAATTTTCCGTGGGCCCCTGGAATGTACATGAGGGTGCGGACACCTACGGTCCCGCCACCCGCAGCACCATCCCCATCGAGGAGAAATTCAAGAAGTTTGCCGAGCTGGGCTTCTCCGCCGTCCAGTTCCACGACGACGACGCGGTGCCCAATATCAACGACTACACCGAGGAGGAGATCAAGGAGAAGGCCCGGGAGCTGAAGAAAACCCTGGACAAGTACAACCTGAAGGCGGAGTTTGTGGCCCCCCGCCTGTGGATGGACCCCCACACGGTGGACGGCGGCTATATGAGCACCTCCGCCGAGGACCGGGAGTACGCCATGTGGCGCTCCTACCGCTCCATCGACATCGCCAACGAGCTGGGCACCGACCTGGTGGTGCTGTGGCTGGCCCGGGAGGGCACTCTGTGCGCCGAGAGCAAGTCCCCGGTGTGGGCCACCAAAATGCTCATCGAGTCCATCAACAAGATGCTGGAGTACGACCCCAAAATCCGCATCTGCATCGAGCCCAAGCCCAACGAGCCCATCGACCGGAGCATCTGCGGCACCATGGGCCACGTGATGGCCATTTCGGCGGCCACCATCGACCCCGCCCGGGTGGGCGGCAACCTGGAGAGCGCCCACGCCATCCTGGCCGGCCTGGACCCGGCCCACGAGATCGGCTTCGCCATGGCCATGGGCAAGCTGATGACCGTCCACCTCAACGACCAGAACGGCATCCGCTATGACCAGGACAAGACCTTCGGTGTGGAGAACCTGCGGGCCGCCTTCAACCAGGTGAAGGTGCTGAAGGAGAACGACTACGGCAGCCACGGGGAGTACGTGGGCCTGGACGTGAAGGCCATGCGCACCACCCGGGACGAGGACTGCTATAAACACCTGGAGAACAGCCTGAACATCTTCAAGGCCCTGGAGGAGAAGGTGGAGCGCTTCGACTACGACTTCCAGAGGAAGTGCGTGGAGAACCGGGACTTTGAGGCCCTGGAGATGTACGTGATGAACCTGCTCATGGGGCTTGTGTAAGGAAACGGGAGTGAACAAGACATGCTGGTTACACTGCGAGAGGTACTGAAGGATGCCCAGGAGAAGAAATACGGGGTGGGCCTGTTCAACACCGTCAATCTGGAGATGGCCAAGGGCGTGCTGGCCGCGGCGGAGGAGCTGAAAAGCCCGGTGATCATCGGCACGGCGGAGGTGCTGCTGCCCACCGCCGGTCTGGAGGAGCTCTCCTATTTCCTGCTGCCCATGGCCCGGAAGGCCTCAGTTCCGGTGGTCCTCCACTACGACCACGGCCTCACCGAGCCGAAGATTATGGAGGCCCTGCGCCTGGGGTTCTCCTCCATTATGTACGACTGCTCCACCGACAGCTATGAGAACAACGTGCGCCGGGTGGCCCGGATGGTGGAGATCGCCCATCTGTTCGGCGCCACCGTAGAGGGGGAGCTGGGCCACGTGGGGGCCAACGAGACAAGCTCTGGCGACGAGGGCATCTACACCCAGCCGGAGCAGGCCAAAGATTTCGTGGAGCGCACCGGAGTGGACGCCTTGGCGGTGGCCATCGGCACCGCCCACGGGGCCTATAAAGAGAAGCCCAAGCTGGACATCGGCCGGCTCTCCCAGATCGCCCACACCGTCTCCACCCCCCTGGTCCTCCACGGGGGCAGCGGCCTGTCCAACGAGGACTTTAAAAACTGCGTGGCCAACGGCATCTGCAAGGTAAATATCTTTACAGACATCAACTGTGCGGCGGCCCGGGCGGCCCACGACGGCTACCGGGAGGGCTGCGGCCTCACCGACCTGCAAGACGGCATCACCCAGGCGGTGAAGGAGGAGACCATGAAGAAAATGCGGGTCTTCGGCAGTGCCGGCAGGGGGTAAGAACGCCATGGCGGGAAGGATCATTGTGGCGGGCCACATCTGCCTGGACATTACGCCGATTTTTCAATCGGACCGGGCACAGCCTCTCTCCCAGGTGCTGATCCCCGGAAAGCTGGTCCAGATGAAGGACGTGAACATCAACACCGGCGGCGCCGTGGCCAACACCGGCCTGGCCCTGAAGCTGCTGGGGGCGGATGTGGAGCTGATGGGCAAGGTGGGGGACGACGAGTTCGGCCGGATCGTCCTGGACCGCCTGCGCGCCTATGGGGTGGAGGAGGGCAGCATGATTGTCTCTCCGGACAGCGGCACCTCCTACTCCGTCGTTATCGCCCCGCCGGGCACCGACCGGATCTTTCTGCACAACCCGGGGGCCAACAACACCTTCCGGGCCCGGGACCTGGACTTCGCCCAAATTGCCCGGGCGGACTTTTTCCACTTCGGCTATCCCCCCATCATGCGGCATATGTACGAAGACGGCGGGGCGGAGCTGACAGAGATCTTCCGCCGGGTCAAAGAGCTGGGCCTCATCACCTCCCTGGATATGGCGGCGGTGGACCCGGACTCGGAGGCGGCGCGGGCGGACTGGGAGGAAATTCTCAAAAACGTCCTGCCCTATGTGGACTACTTTGTCCCCAGCGCGGAGGAGCTGTGCTTCATGGCCGACCGGGAGCGGTACCAGGAGTGGCTGGCCCGGGCGGGCGGCGGGGATGTGACCGCCGTCCTCCACTGGGAGGAGGATATCCGCCCCCTGGCCCGGAAGGTCCTGGCCATGGGCGCCCGAAATCTGCTCATCAAGTGCGGCGCCCCCGGCCTGTACTACACCGACGGCACGCGGGAGCTCTTTGAGCGCAGCTATAAACCGGACCGGGTCCTCTCCGGCACCGGGGCGGGGGACACCAGCATCGCCGCCTTCCTGAAGGCGCTGATGGACGGATATTCCGTGGAGGACTGCCTTCACCTTGCGGCGGCCACGGGGGCCAGCTGTGTGGAGGCCTACGACGCCCTCAGCGGCCTGCGCCCCTTTGAGGAGCTGCTCCGCAAGATAGAGGCCGGATGGGAGAAGCAGTGAGGGCGGCGCAGAGGGATTTTTCTGCGGGATAGGTTCAGCCTGAGGCTTACCGTCCCTGCCGCCCTGAATATCTTTTGCAACCCAGCGGAAGGACCTGCCGGTCCAGAGGAAACGGCAGGTCCTTCCGCCTTTGTTTGATGCGGCGGCCTGTGACTGCGCCGCTTTTTGTTGGAGCCGCCCTGAATCGGAGTGAAAAGTTCCGCCGGACCGGCCGGAGCCCAAAAAATGGGGTGCGTGCGCCTGTCAACTGCCGGTTGACAGGGTGTAAGGGACAGCCGCTTGCCAAATATTCCGCCATGAGGTAGGATAGAGACGGAAGAAGGGAGTGAGCGCCATGACGCTAGGACAGAGGATTCAGGAGCACCGCCTCCGGCTGGAGCTGTCCCAGGAGGCTCTGGGGGAAAAGCTGGGGGTGTCCCGCCAGGCGGTGAGCAAATGGGAGGCGGACGCCGCTGTGCCGGATACTGACAAGTTGATTGCCTTGTCAAAGCTCTTTGGGCTCACCCTCAACGAGCTGCTCCAGGTGGAGGGGCCGGAGGCAGGGCAAGCGGCAGAAAATGCGGAGGAAACTCCGCGGTCTGAGCTGCGCGAAGAGGAAAAGCCTGGGAAAAAGAAAATACATGCCGCTCCATGGCTGATCCCAGGTTTGGCTGTCCTAGCCCTGGTCCTGGGCCTGACTGCCATGACGGTTTCCTTCGGGCGGATGGCGGGGCAACTCAACGATCGTATTACCCGGCTGGAGCTGCGTGTGAACCAGTTGGAAACTGTCTCTACATTGGACCCGGCGGACCTGGTGGCCCGCTGGGAGATCCGGCCGGGGCAGGGGGACACTGTGGTGGAGGCGTACAGCGAGATGCCGTCCCTGGATGTGCCGGTGGAGGTCATGCTCACCCAGAACCGGGAGGAGGAGCCCATGGAGGTGGAGTTTGTATTCTCCGACGAGGGAATCGATCCCATCCGGGCAGAGGGCCAGGCGGCCCCCGGGGTCCCCAATCTGTATTCCGCTGTGCTGACCATTCCACTGGACCACTGTATCAGCGGGACCGGGACCCTGTCGGTGGTGTTTCGCCAGGGCGGCGCGGAGTATTTGCAGCCGCTGGCTGAGAGCCTGGGGATTTTTCCTGACACAGTGGACTTTGACCCTGTGCTGGAGCGGGAATAGACGGAGGTGCCGGATCGTGCATAAAGAAGGAGCGACGGAGAGAAAACTCCATTCGCCGCCCCTTTCTTTTTTGTCCCCTGGGTGGTACCATAAAGGCGGAATGTGTGGTACAATACCCAACAACAGAGTTTGGGAAGGAGCGTGTCCCATGAAGACCATCTACTGGGATGTATCAGACATGAGGGAGAAGGACGGACCAATCGCCATTTTCAGCAGTAAAGTCAATGTGGTCTCCGCCGGGACCACCTTCCGTGTGATGTCCCCCCGCACGCGGGAGAAGACGCCCCAGTATGGGGAGATCGAGGAGCGGTACGGCATTTTCTTTTTCTTCTCGGACCGGGATGAGCTGGAAGCTCCCTTTTTTGCCGTCCCCCGGCTGGAGCTCTTTGCCCGGAACCGGGAGGGCGGATGGTTTGGAACGTCAAACTGCGGCGAGGAGGAAGTTTACTATATCACACCAGAGGGGGAGCCCTTTCGGGTGTCTAGCAGTATGAAGGAATTTGCCCGCCGCCTGCTGGCGGGGGAGGACTGGAGGGAGCTGTGGGAGCCGGCCCAGGAACTGGCCCTCTACCCCTCCAAGGAGGCGGCCGCCCAGGCGGTGGAGCTGGTACCCCTGTCAGAGCTGCTGCCCAAAGACTGGAAAGGAGCGGAGGAGCGATGATGGTTGCCACGGCGGCCCAGATGAAGGAGCTGGACCGGCAGGCCATTGAGGAATACGGCATCCCGTCCCTGGACCTGATGGAGCACGCCGCTCAGGCGGTGGCGAATGAGGTGCGGGAGTTGCTGAAAGGCTATAAAAATCCCTTGATTGGCGGAGCGGTTTCCGCCATTATTATGGGCTCATCAGATACGGTTTCGGAAGAAAAACGGGCGGAGAAGGAGCAGGAGCACCAGAGGCTCCAGACAATTTTAGATGAGAAGAAGCGGGACAAGGTCCCCTGGGTGGGAGTGCTGTGCGGTCCCGGCAACAACGGCGGGGACGGGGTGGCTGCCGCCCGCATCCTCATGGGCATGGGCTGCCGGGTCCGGGCCTTCCTGGTGGGGGACCGGTCCAAGATGACCCCGGACGAGCGGGCTATGGAGGAGAAGCTTCAGGAGGCAGGCGGCGTGCTGGAGGACTACCGGCCCCGGGACCAGGAACAGTCCTTCTGGCTGTCACAGTGCGACTGCCTGGTGGACGCCCTGTTCGGGGTGGGCCTGTCCCGGCCCATCGAGGGGGATTTCCTCTTTGCGGTCCACTTGATGCAGGACCGGCCCGATCTCCGGCGGGTGGTGTCCTGCGACATCCCATCCGGTGTCCACGCGGACACCGGGGAGGTGCTGGGAGAGGCCGTCCGCGCCGGGGTGACCGTCACCTTCACCTTTGCCAAGCCTGGACACTATCTGGGGGACGGGGCGGAGCATACGGGAAAACTTCGGGTCTATGACATCGGGATTCCAGACGAGCTGCAATACGGTGGAGAGGACCGCGTCCATGTGGAGACCATGGATGCGGGAGTGAGTCTGCCCAAGCGGAAGCCCAATACCCACAAGGGGGACTACGGAAAACTGTTCCTTCTGGCGGGGAGTGAGGGGTACACCGGCGCGCCGGTGCTGGCGGCCTCCGCCGCGGTGCGCAGCGGGGCGGGGCTGGTCTTTTTGGGGGTGCCCAGGGAGATCTACCCCATCGTGGCGGTGAAGTGCTCCTCGGCCATGCCCTTCCCCCTGCCGGAGCGGTACGGGGAGATCCTGGAGAAGGCCCGCTCCTGTGACGCGGCCCTCATCGGCCCCGGCCTGGGGAGAGCGCCCAAGACGGAGAAGCTGGTCCGCGCGCTGCTGGAGGATTTGGAAATTCCCGTGGTGCTGGATGCCGACGGCATAAATGCCCTGGCGGGGCATATGGATATACTGGACGGGCGGAAGGCCCTCACCGTGCTCACCCCCCACGACGGGGAGTTTGCCCGGCTCACCGGGACCGCCCTGCCCATCCAAGACCGCCTGGCGGCGGCCCAGTCCTTTGCCAGGGACCACCACTGTATTCTGGTGCTCAAGGGCCACCGGACCATCACCGCAGCCCCGGACGGCCGGGCCTGGATCAACACCAGCGGCAACCCGGGCATGGCCAAGGGGGGCAGCGGGGACGTGCTGGCGGGGCTGATCGCCTCCTTCCTGGGGCAGAAGCAGCTGATGCAGAGCGGCCGGAGGACGGCGGAGTGGGTGGCCGGAGCGGTTTGGTTCCACGGCTCCGCCGGAGACAAGGCGGCCCAAAAGTTCGGGGAATACGGCATGACGCCGGAGGATTTGATCGGGTGTATTCCGGAAACCCTGAAGGAACGGGAGCAGTAGGCGGGCGGCGTGTCCGGGAGGGGCCGCCCCTACAAAAGGTCCTAGACCTGCCCCCTCATCCGCCCCAGTGTGCGCACTGGGGCACCTTCCCCCCAAGGGGAAGGCTTAGCGGGGGCACAATGTGCGCCCCTACGGCGGAAACGGAAACGGACGCGTCCCCGGTGGCGTTTTGCCTTCTTTTTCGCCATGGAAAAAGAAGGTCGCCGCCCGCAGGCGGCGAAACACCCCTGCGGAAAGCCTCGAAGCGGCGCGCCGAGTCGTCGCGCCCTACAGAGTGTAAACAGGCCCCTAAAATGTGGTGAAATTCCCGGCAATCAAAATCAGAAAGGAAGAACCTCGTGCGAAAATCCAAAAAATTTTTCGCACCAATGATACTCTCCCTCCTGCTGCTCCCCTCCTGCGGCGGGATGGAGGAGCAAAACCAGGCGGAGGAGCTGGCCCTGATCATCCGGGGGGAGTACCTGGCCCTGGAGAGCCTGAGCGCCAGCGTGGACGTCACCGCGGACTACGGGGCGCGGGTCTATGACTTCGCCCTCACCGCCGCGGTCAGCGGGGAGGAGACCGTCCTCACCCTGACCGAGCCCGAGTGGGCGGCGGGCCTCACCGCCCGGATTACCGGGGAGGAGGGCAAGCTGGAGTACGACGGCCTGATTCTGGAGACCGGTCCCCTGGACGGGGAGGATCTGTCCCCCATGTCCGCCCTGCCCCAGCTGCTGGAGGCGGCCCGGTCGGGCTATATGGCCGAGTGCTCCCTGGAGGAGGGGGAGCAGAGGACCCTTTTACAGGTGCGGTATGCCGACCCGGACCAGCCGCCGGGGGAGGGGCGGGAGACCACCCTCTGGTTTGACCCGGACACCCACGCCCTGGTGGAGGGGGAGATCAGCGTGGACGGCCTGCGGGTCATCCGGTGCACCATTTCAGAATTTACCATAGGATCATAGAGAGGAAGCGAGGAGCTTTGGATACCACAAAGATGAGAACCTGGGCGGAGATCGATCTGTCCGCCCTGGAGCACAACTACCGGACCCTCCGGGCCATGCTGGCCCCGGGGTGCCGGTTTTTGGGATTGTGTAAGGCCAACGCCTACGGCCACGGGGCGGCGGTGATCGGCAAGGAGCTGGAGGAGCAGGGGGCCGAGATGCTGGCGGTGGCCTGTGTCAGCGAGGCCATCGAGCTGCGCCGCAGCGGCGTCACCGCTCCCATCCTGTGCCTGGGGGAGACCCCGGAGGAGTGCTACCCCCTGCTGCTGGAGCACCACATCACCCAGATGGTGGAGGACCTGGAGACGGGGGAGAAGCTGTCCGCCGCCGCCCAGAGGGCAGGGGAGACCCTGATCATCCATGTGAAGCTGGACACGGGCATGAGCCGCCTGGGCTTCTTCTGGGAGGCGGACCGGGCGGACGAGACGGCCGATGAAATGGCACGGCTGTGCCGCCTTCCCGGCCTGGAGGCGGAGGGGCTGTTCACCCACTTCTCCGACGCCGACGGCAGTGAGGAGTACACCATGGGGCAGTTTACCAAATTCCTGGACGCCAAGGCCGCCCTGGAGGCCCGGGGGATCACTTTTAAAATTTGCCATTGTGCCTCCAGCGCCGCTGTGCTAAACTATCCCTGTACCCACCTGGACATGGTGCGGCCGGGGATCGCCCTGTACGGCTACTACCCGGCCCAGGAGCTGAAGGGACTGGACGGCCCCGGCCTGGAGCCGGTGATGACGGTGAAGAGCCGCATCTCCGCCGTCCGCGCCCTGCCCAAGGGCACCTATGTGAGCTATGGCCGCACCGCCCGGCTGGAACGGGACTCTCTGCTGGCGGTGGTGCCCATCGGCTACGGGGACGGCTACCCCAGAAGCCTGTCCAACCGGATGACCATGAAAATTCACGGGGCGGAGTGCCCCATTGTGGGCCGGGTGTGCATGGACATGTGCATGGTGGACGTGACCGACGTGCCCGGCGTCCAGGCCGGGGACACCGCCGTGGTGTACGACGGCCCCCTGCTGGAGCGGGCCGCCCAGCTGGCGGGCACCATCCCCTATGAACTGCTGTGCGCCGTCAGCCCCCGGGTGCCCCGGGTGTATCTGGAGCGCCGGTAAGCCCATCAAATCAGGCGGGCTAGGGGCGGCACACATTCCGTCGAACGCACATAGAATGCGCTGGAGCGGCAGGCCGTTTGCCTGCGGCAGGGGAGGAGCGCAGGGAGAATTTTCCGCTCCGGCGGCGTATAATCCCCGACGACCCGTGGGAAAATCCTAGTACAGCGTTACATAAGACCTCTGTGGCCTCGTAACGCGTACTATTTTCCAGCGGAGTGTGAAAGTGTGTGGACAACAGCGTAAGACGAGGCGATATTTTTTACGCCGACCTCAGCCCGGTGGTGGGCAGTGAGCAGGGGGGCGTGCGGCCGGTGCTCATCGTGCAGAATGACACGGGAAACCGGCACAGTCCCACCGTCATCGCGGCGGCCATCACATCCCAGACCGGAAAAGCCCGGCTTCCCACCCATATCTCCCTCTCGGCCCTGAGCTGCGGACTGCCCAAGGACTCCATCATCCTTCTGGAGCAGATCCGCACCCTGGATAAGCGCCGCCTGCGGGAGCACATGGGCAAGCTGGACGATACAGTCATGAAAAAAGTAGACAAAGCCATCGCGGTCAGCTTTGGCCTCCACCCGGAGACCATGGTGTAACCCGGGCGGCCGCCTCTCACGGGGCGGTTTACATAACGATAAACGGGCGCGGCCCAAAGGAGTACAGAGGATGAAACAAACACACAACTGGAAGATCCGCGTGGGGGCCTTCTGCCTGACCGCCCTGTGCCTGGGCACCGGAGTGGCTCTGGCGGCGGGGGCGGGGAGCGAGAGCGACCCCCTGGTGACCCTGAGCTATCTCAACGAGACGGTGCTCCCCAAGCTGAAGCAGGACGTGGAGGCCAGCGCCGAGACCCGCCAGGCGGAACTCACCACTCAGTTCAATCAGATCGCCGCCCAGGGCGGAGGGGGAACCAGCGCCTCCTACACGGTGGTCACCCTCAACCCCGGACAGCGGATGAACCTGGACCTGGGGGCCGAGGTGATGCTCCGGGTGGGCAGCGCCGCCGCGGGGGCGGCGGTGAACCCGGCCCTGGTGGACGTGACCACCGGCGGGAACCTGAACAGCGGCGAAGGGCTGGTGCAGAACCACCTGTACATGGCTACCATGACCGACCACTACATCACCGCTGGGGGCAGCACGGTAAAGGTGCTGGTCCGGGGCGGATACAGCCTTTCATAACAAAATCAAATGCAAATACGGCTCGGACCCAAAAGGTCCGAGCCGTATTTCAGCTTGTCAAAAAAGCCCTCCTGCAAGGAGTTCCGTCGTCCGCAGACGACGGAATAAGATCCAATCTCGTCATTTTCGAGGACATGTGCCTCGGAAATGACACCTCTCACGAAATTTTGACCGACAATTTCGCAAGAAATCGAGGTTGAAATTTCGTGCAGCCCCATTC
>JABLTR010017801.1_pt1 | contig 75006 bp, 90 predicted proteins | sample 7160071 | NCBI WGS metagenome assembly JABLTR01 (sample SAMN14651230, study PRJNA627086) | human gut metagenome | isolation source: feces | host: Homo sapiens | reverse complement strand
GGGGGGCTTTTGCAATTATTGAACCTTTTGCAATTTGGGGTTTATCTCAAAAACGCGAAGTTACCCATAGTTACCTCGTGGCCCGCACCCTGCACTGTGGGCCTCCCTGCTCCAGGGATACCGCCGTGAAGTGCGATGCAAGGGGGAGGTGAAACGCCGCACCCCGCCAGCTATCCCCCCTCTGTGGCCTCACCGGCGGCCCCAGGAGCGGCGTTGTCCCGTTCCATAGTCTCGTCTATGGCCCGGTTAATAAAGCCCGTGGTGCTCTCTCCCTGGGCCTCTGCGTGGGCTTGGACAGCGCTTCGCCGCTCCGGGGTCATTCTGACCTTGATTTCCACAAACTTCTCCATGTACTTTCTCTTTGCTCTTTTTTGCGCTTCTGTTGTGCGAGGCTTTTCTTCGCTCACTTTCCTTCCTCCTTTCCGGGGGTGCGGGAAATTTCCGGCACCCCTCCCATCATGCCAGCATTATAGCACAAAAAACAATATCCGACCAGATATAAAACAAACAAATATACGACCCTATATTTGTTAAGTATGCGCATTGATATATCCGACCCCATATGTTATAATTCATACTGTCAAGAGGGACAGGGCCCAGGGAGCCCGCCACGCCGTTGAAATAGACGAAACCGCCGCAGTACCGGGGCCAACACCTCAGACACGAACCTTGACAACCGAATATCCGACACCGTATAATCAGGACAAGGGGTGATAAAGATGGTAGACAAGGAGCTGTTGGAGGCTATCGGCCAAATGATGGAGGCCCAGGAAAAACGGCTTTCTGATATGATGGATACGAAGCTGGCCCAGCAACGGAAAGAAATCATGCAGGATGTGAAGGCCCTGCTTGACACGGATGTTCAAACTAGGTTCAATCTGCTGGCGGAAGATCTCGACATTTTGAAGGAGAAATTACCGGGGGCAGAAGATCTGGATGCAATGCAAGAACAGCTTGACCTACACTATGCCATGCTCAAAAAGCACACCCGTGAAATATCTGACTTAAAGAAAGCCAACTAAACAGTACATACCAGACGGTGCCGGATATTCGGTGCCGTCTGTTTTATTTTGCAAGGAGGTCAACACCATGAGTACTACCGAACTGGAAATGAAGATCCGGGAGCTGCGCCAGCTCCAGCAGTTGATTGAGGAGGCCCAGGCGGAGGCCGAGGGCATCCGGGATGCTATCAAGGCCCACATGGGCGAGCGGGAGGAGCTGCGGGCCGGGGAGTATAAAATCACCTGGAAGCCCGTCACGTCCTCCAGGCTGGACGCTGCGGCCCTGAGAAAGGCCCTGCCGGAGGTGGCGGCCTGCTTCACCCGCACCAGCACCGCCCGCCGCTTCTGCGTGGCATAGAGGGGGCGTTTGCCCCCAGTTGGAAATTTTGCAAAAGGGGGTTGACTTGTTGCCCGTAACACGCTATAATGTTGCCCGTAACAAGGAGGTGATGGGTTGCCACCCGAAAGCCGGGCCGAGTATTTCAAAGATCGTCGGGCTAAATTCAAGTCTTTTACTGTGGAAGTCGAACGCGAAAAAATGGAGGCGTTCGAGCGGAAGTTACAAGAAAGACAGGAATCCAAAAAGGAATGGCTCGACAAAAAGATTGATGAAGAACTCGGCCAATAAAAATCCCCCGCGCTGCTCTAGTTTGGCGACCGGACGGCACGGAGGATGCACACCAAACACCCAGGGGCTTTTCTACCCTCTGGAGGCTGGCTAAATCTATTATAGCCGTCCTCCGGGTGAAAATCAAGGAGGAAACAGCATGAGAACCATAGCAACCATATACACCCGGCGCTTTCCGGTCACAATCCGGGACGAGCGCACCGGGGCCGAAATGCAGGACTATATCACCCTGGACAAGGCCCAGATTCAGGCGGCCCAGCTTGTGGGTCTGAGCTCTAAGGAGCTTATCTTAGATCACTACAACCGCCACGGATTCCGGGTACTGGACATCGGCAAGGCCGAGAAAGGGCGGATTGAAGTGGAGCTTTCCAGGGGAGGTGTGGGCCATAATGGAACGTGAACACTGCGCGGCGTGGCCGCAGGAACTCAAAGAGGCGGAGCAGCGGCGCTACCGGGCCGTCTGCCGTGTGAAGATGCTGGAGGCACAGCTTGACCGCATCGGCCCCGAGGAGTTCGACCAGCTCATGGAGCAGATCGAGGCGGCACAGGCGGAGGTCTACGAGGCCGGGGGCGATGTGCTGCGGTTGAAATGGAAATTCTATAGCTAAAAAGGCCCCTTGCATCAACGCCGACCAAAGCCAGATGCAAGAGGCCCACACACAGGCCCAGGGGGCCCGGTATCTATAGTGTACCACGGCCCCCTCCAGATTTCAAGATGGAGGAGATACCAATGGAGACAATACACACCGGGGCGGCCGCGATTACCTTCCCCACCACGCCGGAGGCGTTTATCGCCTACCAGGAGCAGCTTGCCGGCCGAAAGCTGACAGAGCACGAGCGGGAGGTCACGGCCGCCTGGGTGGAAGTTTTTAATCTCTCTTATGAGGGCGGCTTGGAGCAAGACCGCGCCGCGCTGGAGGATTCGCTTGCCAAAATGGACGAGCCGGCCACCAAAAGGGACAACGGCCCTGTGGTGCGTAACTTCCTCCGGAAGTGCCGCTTGTGGATTGCTATTGCCTGGAAGCAGGGCTTTCATGATGCAGAGGAAAGGAGCCTAGCAGATGGACGATGATTTACTGACTGCGCTGTATCACGCCGCCAGCAGCGAGGAGCCGGACACGATGGACGGCCCCAGCCTGTGCGACTACTACCAACGCAGGGAGGAGACAGAGCAAACCCGGCGCGCCCTTGTGGACGCTGTGGGCGACGAGGTGGACGTGGACAGCTACGGGGTAGCTATGGAGTGCCAGGGCTTTGTAAACGGCTTCAAGCTGGCCCTGGGGCTGTGTATGGGGGTGTGCTGCTGTGGATAGCCTGCTGGTCATGTTTGAGGCTTGCACCGACAGCCCCGCTTATATGCGCCTGGACAGCGAACAGGAGGCCGCCGCCGCGGTGCTCTCCATCATGGGGGATAACCCGGAGCTGGAGGAGCTGGTCAACGCCCACACCTACACGGCGAAACAGGAGGGGTTCGTCAACGGCTGGGCCTGGGCACAGGCTACAGCGAGGGAGTGCTTGGCCCTTCGGGAATTGCCTGTGCTGGTAGAGAACTACGGCCCTGGCCGAAGGTGCGGAACCTGCGGGTGGTTCGTGCAGCACTACCGATATACCGGGGCCTACCCCTGGTTTGCTGTGGTGGGGTGTGGGCATTGTACCGACCCGGAGACAAAAAAGAGCCTCACACGTAATCCGGTTTGGCGTGGGTGTGAGCATTGGAGGCCCAGCGGCTGAGTGCTGCCGGGCTCTCCTTTTATGGCCTTGGATTTCTCTCTGTTCGCTCGTTGTTCGTTTCTTTTAGGGTCTCCCCAATCTCCCAATTTTCTCAGGCTTCGCTCTTGGTTCGTGCCCTCTTATAGAGGTCGGATTCTCCCGGCTTTCTCCCGGCTTCACCGATACTCCCGCAGCACTTGGGATACCCTGGGATGCCGCAGCACCCGCAGGGCTGCCGCCTCCAGCTTGCGAACCTCCTTCTCCGGTACGCCGGTGGCTGTGGCTATCTCCGCCACGGTCTGGCCCCGGTAGTAGCGCCGCCGCACCACCTCCCGCTGCTCCGCCGGGAGTGCGCCCAGGGCGTGGTCGAGGATGCCGTGGAGCTGCTGGTGGTCACTGTGGGCCTCTGCCTCCTCGATAGCGGCGGCCCCCGCCGGATCTTCCACCACGGCCTCCAGGGTATCCGCGTCCGGGTCGTCGTTTAGTGGAGCGTCCAGACTGAGGGCCCGGTCGAGCGGGTCGAGGCGGTCGCGCTGTGTACGCCGCCCTGTGGCCGCTGTAAACGCTGCTTTGAGCCGTAGGGCGTACACGGAGAGCAGGGGCCCGTCCGCCTCTCTCCACCGCTCCAGCGCGTCCAGGAGGGCTATAAACGCCTCTTGCTCCAGGTCGTCCACCGTGACACCCCGCCCGAACGCTGCCCACCTCCGGGCCCGCCAGAGGGCAAAGCGCCGCACCCGGGCCCACAGCTCTGTAATTCTGCCCCGCTCTCCCGCTCGGATCTGCAGGGCCAGCTCCTCGTTGGTCATTGTCTTGCTGCCCCCTTTGTGGTAAAATGTGGGTGACAGCTTCACACTCCACCACACCGGGGGCCGCTCTTAGATTGTAACAGATGATACAATCTTGGGGCGGTCCTTTTTTAGGGCATTACAAATCTCACCATACGCGCTGCTTTTTAGGGTGTCCGAAATAGCCTGATACTCAGGGTTCGCTCCAGCTTCACTCGGGGCTTTCCTCTCTGCTCGCTCTTTGTTCAGCCCTGCCCAGCTCCAGGCCGAGCCGGGCCCCCTCAAAGAACGCATTCCGCTCCGCCTTTGTCGTTTGGGCCACGGCCAGCCTCACCAGCTTGTCGTTTTGCTCCACGGTGAGGGGCAACTCCGCGATATAGTCGCTCAGCTCCTTCGCTACGGTCAGAAACTCCGGCCCCCGCTCGATGGTCAGCCAGATATCCCGATCACCCCACATGGTTTCTACTGGTACGAAGTCCATAGTGCTTTTCACCTCCTCCCGCATTTTTAGGGCCTCCAGAATCTCCGGATAGAACAAGTTTTCACAAGCGCTTGGGAATTTGAAACGGGGGGCAAACACCCATTTCTAAACTTTTTCGTGCTCAGAGGCCGCCTGTCGGTCTTGCGTGTCCGCCCATAAAAGGAGAGAGGGGGATGGGGGGATAAATTAGCCCCCCATCTGTAGGGGAACGAAATTGGCTCCCCCCTTTGGGCCTGATGCCAGCCGTCCGGAAACCGGACGGTTGCGGACACTTTTGTTTGTGACTGTTGCGCTGGTGGCGCGTCCGAAAAACGGACGCACCGGCACACCTGGGGCCGCCCTTCTCTCAACACCCTTCCGCCATACAGAAGCCACGCGCGGCCAGCGCGGCGGGGATATCATCCGGGACAGGAAGCCCCTGGTCGGAAAAGCACTCCTCCAGGAATCCCGGCGCGGCGTAAAGTATCGCTATTCCGCCGTCCTCCTGGGGTTCACATATGGAACTCAGCCGGTAGCCCTGCCGGGCCAGATCCTCCCAAAAGAGCCGTACCAAGTCCCTGTCTGTCACCCCACGGGGAACGTATTGCAGGGCCTCATGGTGGAGATCTGCCCCGCTCGAGTCATTGTAGTCCAGCAGCAGATACCGACGTTTGGGGGCGTAATCCCCCAGCGGTTCAAGTAAGCAGCTCATTACTTTGTCAAAATCTGAAAGACGTTTATCCATTGTGTGCAGCTCCTTTCGTTTTGCAACCCTCCCCCTATGGAACAATAGAACAGGAACAGAGGGGGGCTATATATATTATTCAATTTGGAGAATTTGGAGATCCGCCTATTCCGTATCTCTCCAAATTCTCCTATTTCGTATCTCTCTATATATCTTTGTTCTATTCGTTCCATTGTTCCATAACCTACAGAGAATCCGGAGGGAAGCCGGTGTTGTAGAACCCACGTTGCCGCCCATGCGGCCCAAAGTATTTCAAACGTGTGAGACGCTCCCACCCCGGGGTGTTCTCCAGGATTGTGTTGATAGCCCTGGATTTTTCCGATGTGAGTTCTTTGGATTGACCGTCGAGCAGTTCACACCAGATTTCCATCGCACACACCCTTTTCCTGGGTACGAGCTCCAGATCTCCAACCGCTCCGCCGTTCCAAAACATTCTCCGCTGTACCAAGCCCCAGTCTTTCCAATCCGTGGGGATGGGCTTCTCCAAAAAGCTCCGGATCATGTCCTCCCACGGGTGCGCTTCTCGGGCGAACTCCTGGAGCTCCTTTGCTTCCTCCGCTGCTTTCCCGTCCAAGACTAGGCGCTCACCCGCTTTCCACCGCGCTACGGCCTCCGCCCATGCTTGGTCGCGCTCTTGTGGGAGATCTAAAAGCGCCGACTTGCTCGGTTTCCTATCCCATGCGTAAACCGGCCAGAACCGCCGTCCCCCGGTGGGGTCTTTCAAAAAGTGGCGCAGGTTTGTCGTTCCGAAGAAAACGCACGTCCTCATGTGGGTCACCGCCCTGCGTCCATAGGCGGCCCGGAATCGGTCACCCCGCGCGGAGATGAACTGCTTGATCCGCTCCACCCCTGACTTCTCAAAGGCGTGCAGCTCCGCGATCTCCACAAGCCACGCGCCCTGAAGCATTTCAGCGGCTTCTTTCCCCTCGAAGCTCTTGATGGAATCTGTGAACCAGATACCGCCCATGACATCCAACAATGTACTTTTCCCTCCCCCCGTTGGGCCAGACAGGACGGGCATTGTGTCATACTTCACCCCCGGATCATACGCTCTCGCCACGGCGGCCACGAAAGATTTCCGGGTTACGGCCCGGGTGTACGGGGTATCGTCCGCCCCCAGGTAGTCGATGAAAAGGGTGTCCAGCCGGGGTATACCATCCCAGGCCAGCCCGTTCAGGTAATTTGTCACCGGGTTGAAGGCTTGGCGGGCCATGCAATCAGACAACACGCTTTTGAATACCGCCGGAGCTCGGAATCCCAAGACCCGCTCCAGGTAAATCCCCAGGCCATCGTCGTCCGCGTCCCTCCACTCAAACACACCGTTTTCCTGTTGATGCCGCCCCCAGGGGAGAGGGGAGACCCCGAGCATTTGCTCCGCAAAACTGTCATAGTAAAGCCGGCCTTTCAGCATTGGATCATTTTCCAAGACGTGGGCAACGTTGGCCGATGTGTGCTCGAAGCCCCCCTTGCTGTTCCGTTTGAGGCCATGCAGCCATGAAGCGTCTACGGGCGCGCCTCCCACGGGTGAAAACGCCTCCGCGATTTCCGCCTGTTTCTCCTGGTCGAGCAAAGCTGACACAGCTTCATCCGCCACGGCCAGTTCACACATGGCCCCATAGCTCGGCAATCCATTCCCCCGTGCTCCGTGGGCCGCCTCATCGTCCTTGTCTCCGAAGCAGTGCAGCCGCACCAGGTCGAAGGCGTTGACCAGCTTCCCGCCGCAGGGGTCGGTGGCATGGTGGGAGTACAGGAACTTCCCCCCGTCGTAGAGCACCGCGCCGCCGGTGGTGGAGCCGCCGGTGAAGGTGTAGCGCCCCGGGGTGTCCGTCTCCTCGTAGACGCCGGGCAGGAACTTGTCCATCGCCGCGGGCACGTCGTACACACGGCAGAAGGCGCCCACAACGCCGTGTTTGGTCTCCGGGTCTCCCTGCTTGGCCGCCAGACGTGCGGGGGTCTGTTCCTGTGGGAATCTCGGCCAGGAGGTCACGTCCTGCCAGTCTTGGAGCCGGGAGAGCAGCACACGGGCATCCAGGAGGGGCTTGTCCCCTGCATAGTACACCGGGGCGATATCCTGGCAGTGGGCGGGATAGTACATCATGCGGGACGGCTCGGCGGTGGTGGGGTCAAACCACGTCATTTCCGGCTGGATCATCTGGCAGAGCAGGCGGGTAACTGGTTCGTGCTCGTCGGCGGGTATGTCCTCCGAGAATGGGATCACTATCCGCAGCCGGGGCGCGCCCTGGCTGTGCTTGGCTGTGGAGTAAATACAGTAGCCGCACCCCAGGGCCTCCACCCGCCGCACGGCGTTTTCCGTCTCTCCCGGCCCCAGGTTGTCCGCATCCAGCACAGCGGCACACCTGGAGAGCACGGCCCCGGCCTTTCTCCGGCCGCCGCGCAACTCCCCCAGGACAAAGCCGCCCACATCCTTCAAATCGTCTTGCTGGCCCTTCGACAGGGCCATGTAGCTATCATGGCTGAACGGGATCGCCTGGGAGCTGCGCAGCCGCTCAAAGAACTGCCCGATATCCTGGGGCGCTGACTGGTAGACGTTGGCCCGCCTGGTGTTGGTCGTGTAGACCGTCAAGGGCCGGTTATGTATCACGACTCAGTCACCCCGGCCTCTTTCTTCACCCACTCCCGCAGGCCCTCCGTTGATACCAGCAGACGGTGGCCCACACGCACCACGGGGAAGTCCGCCCGCTGTACCAGCTTATACGCCGTGGGCCTGGAGATCCCCAGCACCTTACCGGCCTCCTCTACGGTCATTGTCAGCTTTTCCATATAGTTCACCTCGTTTAATAGATTTACTAATATGATAATAGCAACTCACATATTTGTCAATAGTCTATTGACAAATAATAGTTTTGATACTATCATAACGGAAAGGAGGCGAACCAGATTGAACAGAATTGCACAACTGCGAAAGGAAAAGGACTGGAGCCAGCAAGAACTCGCCGATATGCTCGAAGTTCACCAGACTGCTGTGAGCCAGTGGGAAAATGAGCGTACAACCCCAAACTTTGAAGCACTCATGGAACTGTGTGGCCTATTCGATGTTCGGCCTGAGTACCTTATGGGAAACAGCAACGAGCGGGGGCACTTCAATCCTACAGAGGAGGAAATGGACGGCTTGGGCGAGGATGCGGCAGAGGCGGCCACACTCAGGGCCTTAGATTCCAACCTGCGCCGGTATTATGCGGGACTCAATCTGGAAGGGAAAAGGAAAGCGGTGGAGTTCCTGGCTATTCTGGCCGGGAATGTAGATTTCAGAGCATAGCAAGCCGTTTGATTCATCGGAATTTATTGTATTAAATGTATTTAATGAACGATAGTAGCGCATAAAAATTGCCGCCCCCGGTGCTGGAACACCGAGGACGGCCACATAGGAGCAGTAAACTTGTATGGCCTACTGCCCCTTCATCATATCACATTCACGGAGGGATTTTCAATGCCTAGAAAGAGCAACACAAGAGCGGCCCAGGGGGCCGGGACAATCCGCCAGCGAAAGGATGGGCGGTGGGAGGCCCGATATACTGTAGGCCGAGATCCGGGTACCGGGAAGCAGGTGCAGCGGTCAGTCTACGGAGCCACACAGCAGGAGGTGAGAAAGAAGCTGGCCCAGCTCACCGCCGCGCTGGATGCCGGTACATACAAGGAGCCCTGCAAGATGACTGTGGGTCAATGGCTGGATATTTGGTCGGCGGACTACCTGGGCGGGGTAAAGCCCTTTACCGTGCGTTCCTACAGCGACCAGATCAGAAACCACATCAAGCCCGCCCTGGGCTCTGTGAAGCTGGAGGCGTTGAACGCCCACACCATCCAAGCGTTTTACAACAGCCTGGGAGCCGAGCGGGAGGGAAAGCCCGGCCTGTCCCCGAAAACAGTAAAGAATGTCCACGGTGTGCTCCATAAGGCCCTCCAGCAAGCCGTGGCGTTGGGATACCTGCGGTTCAATCCCTCCGATGCCTGCACTCTTCCCCGAGTAGTACGGAAACCGATAAAACCTCTGGATGAAGAACAGAGTAAAGCCTTTCTAAAAGCAATCCAGGGCCACCGCTTTGAAAACCTCTTTACTGTGACATTGTTCACCGGTATGCGGGAGGGGGAGGTCTTGGGGCTCATGTGGTCGTGCGTAGACTTTGAGAAGGGGACTATTCTGATAGACAAGCAGCTCCAACAGGAGAAGAAACGGGGCGGGCAATATGTTTTTGCCCCTTTGAAGAATGATAAGGCCCGAACAATTACCCCGGCCCCGTGGGTGATGGATCTGCTGAAACATCATCGGGCACAGCAAGCGGAGCTCCGTTTGAGAGCTGGCCCTATGTGGGAGGATTCCGGCCTTGTGTTCACCAATGAGCTGGGGCACCATTTAGCCCGCTGCACACTTGTAAATGCGTTCAAGGCGGTGGTGACCTCCATCGGCCGCCCCGATGCCCGCTTCCATGACCTGCGGCATAGTTACGCCGTGGCCGCAATCCGCTCCGGGGATGATATAAAAACCGTCCAGGGCAATCTGGGCCACGCCACCGCGGCCTTTACCCTGGACGTATACGGACACGTCACCGACCAAATGAAGCGGGAGAGCGCCGCGCGTATGGAATCCTATATCAAGGACGTTCTGAACCTGTAAAGGGTAAATCAAAGGGTATTCACCCGCGAAAAAGCAAAAGAAAAAGCCTGGAACCATTGCGGTTCTAGGCTTTTCTATTGGCGGAGAGAGAGGGATTCGAACCCTCGAGACGCTATTAACGCCTACACGATTTCCAATCGTGCGCCTTCGACCAACTCAGCCATCTCTCCATGGTGAGTGCTCTATCCTTGCTCGCCCATCAGCCGAGCAGCAGAGATTATTATATCAGCTTTTTCGAATACGTCAAGAGGAAAATTGAAAAAAATCAAAAAAAGAGGGAAGTCAGGAAAACATTGTGCCTTGCCAAGGGGAGGGGAGAGCGGTTACAATCTGGTTACAAAACAAAGAAAGGTTGTGGAACCATGAAAAAGCTGGTACTGGCCGTGGCATTGAGTGCGGCTCTGGTGACCAACGGACAGGCGGCGTCCGCCGGCCCGCTGCGGGTCAACGGCGCACCGGTGGACGCCAGCGGCAGCTATGTCCATCAAAACACTACCTATGTCCCCCTGCGGACGATAACGGAGGCGCTGCGCCCCGATGCAGAGGTGGATTGGGTGAAAGACCGGGCTGTGGTCCGGGCGGAGGGGCTGAAGCTGACGGCCCGGCCGGGTGATGCCTACATAGAAGCAAATGGCCGTACGCTGTATGCCAAAGACGGCGTCCATTTGAAGGCGGGGCGTACGCTTGTGCCGGTGCGGGTGTTGGCAGAGGCGCTGGGCGCCACCGTGGACTGGAATCCGGCCACCGGCGTGGTGTCGGTCAACGGGGGAGGCAGCGCAACGACGCAGCCCGACTACAACCGGGAGGACAAGCTCTACTGGCTGTCCCGCATCATCTCGGCGGAGAGCCGGGGAGAGCCTCTGGAGGGACAGATCGCAGTGGGCAACGTGGTACTTAACCGGGTGGATTCCCCGGACTTCCCGGACACCATCTACGGTGTGATCTTTGACGACCGGTGGGGTGGGCAGTTTACCCCTGTGCGCAATGGCACAATCTATCAGGAGCCCACGGAACAGAGCATTCAGGCGGCCAAGCTCTGCTTGGAGGGGGTCAACGTGGCCAAGGACAGCCTGTACTTCCTGGCGCCGGCGCTGACCAACAACCATTGGATTATGGAAAACAGAACTCACGTCATGACGATCGGCGCCCACTGGTTTTACCGCTGAGCGCGGTGGAGACACGTCCGGACAGCTTTCCGGACGTGTTTCTTTTTGTTATCATTTGTAGCCGAAGGAGAGCTGGAAACATCGAAAAATGTTCTGACGCACAAAGAGAAGGGTGAATTGAAACCATTGCAGCACAATGGATTGAACAGTATCGACAAAACTTCCTCTTGACTTTTTGGGGGAGAATCGGTTACAATACGGTTACAAAACAGTGAACAACAAGTAACAGATTGTAACAGGAGGAATCCTAAGCATGAAGAAACGAGCCCTTTGTGCGCTCGTCAGCCTGGCCCTTTGCGTTACCCTGGCCGGGCAGGCGGCGGCGGCTGAGAGCAGCGTCAGCTTTGTAGTCAATGGGATCACCCTTGCGGCAGATGTGCCCAACCGTGTGGAGGCGCGCACTACCTATGTGTCCTACTGGCCCATCGTGAGCGCCTTGTATCCGAACGCGACGGCGGAGTGGGTCAATGGTCAGGCAGAGGTCAAGGCCGACGGCCTGACCCTCCACATCAAGCCCGGCGCCCAGTATATCGAGGCCAACGGCCGCTACCTGTACGTGCCGGACGGAGTCAAGTGCGAGGGCTACAGCATCATGGTTCCCATCCGAACCCTGTGCCAGGCGCTGGGCGCCGGCGTGGAGTGGGACGGAACCCAGTCCACCATCCAGATCACCTCCGGCAGCGGGCCCATCCTCTCCGGTGAGCAGGCCTACCAGGCGGACGTGGTGTACTGGCTCTCCCGTATCATCTATGCTGAGAGCGGCAATCAGCCCTTGGACGGAAAGATTGCAGTGGGTAATGTGGTGCTCAACCGGGTGGCCAGCCCCCGGTTCCCCAACAGCGTCTACGAAGTGATCTTTCAGCGCAACCAGTTCACCCCCGCCGCTAACGGAAGCATCAACCGTACCCCCAGCGCTGAGAGCGTGGTTGCCGCCAAGCTGTGCCTGGACGGTGCCAACACTGCGGGCAGCGCCCTGTACTTTGTGAATCCCACCGTGGCCCCCGGAAGCTGGGCCTCCCGGAACCGCCCCTATGTGGCGACCATCGGGGCCCACGCTTTCTACGGGTAAGGCGCGGCAAAAAGCCGAGACCATTGGTCTCGGCTTTTTATTGTGCAAAAGCACAGCAAAATGGCCATGTATCGCCATATTTGCCTGTTGTCATGATATGTGCATCGTGTATGAAATGTCCCGGCCGGGAACTGCGGGAGAAAAGGATGGAAATATCCACGCGCGTATGTTAATATAAATGCGTATGTCCAAATGATTCAGCATGGAGGGAACTGACTTTGACTTATTTTATGTCCATCTTAATGGGGATTATCCAGGGCGTGGCGGAATTCCTGCCCATCTCCAGCTCCGGCCATCTGGCCCTGTTTCAGACGTTTTTCGGGATGGAGAACATGGAGGAGAAATACATGTTCTTTACCGTCCTGCTCCACTTCGGTACACTGATTTCTGTCTGTATGGTCTACTGGCGGGACATTGTGGATATGATCCGCGAGTTCTTCCTGGGCATTGCCGCCCTGGCCGGGCGGAAGGATACCGGCGTTGCCCCGCCGCCGGCCCGACGGATGGTGATGCTCATCATCATCGCGACCGTGCCCCTGTTTGTGATGGTGTTTTTGCAGGATGCGGTGAACCAACTGTTCTCCAACTCCATCATGGTTTCCTGCGCCCTGCTGGCCACCGGGTTTATCCTGTTTTTCTCCGACCGCATGGCCCGGGGCCACAAGACCGCCAAAAACGCGACGGTGGCGGACGCCTTGATCGTGGGCTGCGGCCAGGCGCTGGCGGTTATCCCCGGCCTCTCCCGCTCCGGCACCACCATCTCGGTTGGCATGATGCGGGGCTTTGACCGGGCCTTCGCCGTGCGCTTCTCCTTCCTTATGTCCCTGCCTGCCGTACTGGGCGCCAACGTCCTGGAAATTAAGGATGCGCTGGCCTCGAACTTCCCCATTGAGGAGCTGCCCATGTACTTAGTGGGCGTAGCGGTGTCCGCTGTGGTGGGGTACTTTGCCATCCGGCTTGTTAAGAGCCTGTCCGATAAGGGGAAATTCGGCAAGTTTGCTTACTACTGCTGGGCGGTTGGCCTGGGCAGCTTGGTAGCGGGCATCGTGAAGATGATGCTGCTCAAGTGACAGAAACCCGATACAAAAGAATGACCCTGGAAAGGATTTGATTTTCAATGGCCACAGCACAGAAGAAGAACGCGGGCGGAAAGCGGACGGCCTCGGGTACGGGAAGGACCGCATCCGGCTCCCGCGCTGCCGGCAGCCGGAAGAAGGCCCCGGCGCCCAGGCCCATCCGTCGGGAGGTGGGGGCGGTGGCCTGTCTGCTGCTGGCCATTTTCTCCGCCTTTGGCTACTTCCATATTCAGGCCATCTTTATCGACTTTTTCTGCGGCTTGGTCAAGGGCCTGATCGGCTACGGCTACTGGCTGCTGCCCCCCATGCTGCTGGTGGCCAGCGGGATCTTGGTCTTCCACCGGGGCCGCCCGGTGCGGCTGCGGGTGTGGTGCGCCCTGCTCACCCCAGTGCTGGTGGGCTGCCTGCTCCACCTGATTCTGACCAGGGGCTCCTATGAGTGGAGCCTGGAGCTGGTCAAGACCCTGTGGAGCCAGGGAGAGGCTCTCAAGAGCGGCGGTGTGGTCAGCGGCTCGATCGCCCTGGGGCTGACTGCGGTGTTCAGCAAGTACGGAGCCGGTGTAATCTTCGTCCTGATCGCGGCCATCATGCTGATGGTGGTGTTCCACGTCTCCCCGGTGGATATCGTGGACCGGATCCGTGAGCGGCCCCGGGTGGAGTACGAGGAGGAGGAACTGCCCGAGCCCAAGCCCCGTGAGCGCCGCCGTGCCCCCGAGCCGGAGAGCGCCGCCCGCCGCCAGCAGGTGCCTCAGATCGATATCCCCGTGGACGATGGTCCGCTGGTGGGCAAACGGCCCGAGCCCAAGCCCATTGAGAAGAAGGAGCGCTTTTTCAACCGGAAGCCCTCGGTGCCCACGCCGGACCAGGTATTGGCCGGTGCGGCGGCTGGGGATGTGCCTGAGGCAGAACCCATCGCCGTGTCCCCTCCGCCTGAGACGCCTCAGGAGGCAGCTCAGGCGGCGAAACCGGTGCCGGAACCCATCCCGGAGCCCGCCCCTGCCCCGCCGGTGCCGGAGATTGAGCGGGAGCCCGCTGTGGCCAAGGTGAAGAGGGAGGAGGCTGCCCAGGCGGCGGCCGAGGTGGCCCAGGACATCGCCCGCAAACTGGAGGAGGGGACTCCGGCGGCCTACCAGTATCCGCCGGTTTCGCTGCTGAACGAGGGGGCAGGCGTGTCGGGCGCCGACGTGGCCAGCGAGCTCCAGGCCAATCAGGCCCGCCTGTCCGACACCATCCGGTCCTTCGGAATCGATGCTACCATCGCCAATGTGACCCGCGGCCCATCGGTGACCCGGTACGAGGTGGAGCTGGACCAGGGGGTGCGGCTTAACAAGCTGACCAACCTGGCTGACGATATCGCCCTGGCCTTGGGGGCTACCGGCGTTCGCATCGCCCCCATCCCGGACAAGATCTCCATGGTGGGCATTGAGGTGCCCAACAAGCTCGTCTCCCCGGTCTATATCCACGATGTCATCGACTCCAGTGAGTTCCGGGACAACCCCTCCAAGGTTTCCTTTGCTGTGGGCCGGGACATCAGCAACCGCAATGTGGTGGGCAATATTGCCAAGCTGCCCCACCTGCTCATCGCCGGCACTACCGGCTCGGGCAAGTCGGTGTGTACCAACTCTCTGATTATCTCCCTGCTCTACAAGGCCACCCCTGAGGAGGTGCGCCTCATCATGGTGGACCCCAAGATGGTGGAGCTGGGCATCTACAACGGCATCCCGCATCTGCTCATTCCCGTGGTCACCGACCCCAAGAAGGCGGCGGGCGCCCTCCAGTGGGCGGTGGTGGAGATGATGAAGCGCTACCGGGCCTTCTCGGAGATCGGGGTGCGGGATCTGGCCAGTTACAACGCCCACGCCGCCAAGACCGAGGGCATGGAGAAGATGCCCCAGATTGTGGTGGTCATTGACGAGCTGGCCGATCTGATGCTGGTGGCCGCCAAGGAGGTGGAGGAGTCCATCTGCCGAGTGGCCCAGATGGGCCGCGCCGCCGGCATGCACCTGATCATCGCCACCCAGCGGCCCTCCGCCGACGTGATCACCGGTCTGATGAAGGCCAATATCCCCAGCCGCATCGCCTTTGCCGTGGCCTCCTCCCTGGAGTCCCGCATCATCCTGGACACCACCGGCGCGGAAAAGCTGGTGGGCCGGGGCGACATGCTCTACTTCCCCCTGGGCACCGGCAAGCCCCAGCGGGTGCAGGGCTGCCTCATCTCCGACGAGGAGGTGGCCGCCGTAGTGGGCTTTATCAAGCAGAACAGCGGGTCGGCCGAGTACTCGGAGGAGATCATCCATGAGATCGAGCAGCACGCCGCCGAGAAGGAGAAGGGGAGCAAGGGCGTGGGCGGCTCCGCGCCAGACGAGGTGGGGGACGACTACGACGAGCTGCTCCCCGCCGCCATTGAAGTGGTGGTGGAGACCGGCATGGCCTCCGTGTCCATGCTCCAGCGGCGGCTCAAGCTAGGCTACTCCCGGGCGGCCCGACTGGTGGACCAGATGGAGGAGAAGGGAGTCGTGGGGCCCTTTGAAGGCTCCAAGCCCCGCCAAGTGCTCATTACCAAGGATCAGTGGCAGGAGATGCAGTTTAAGCAGGGGATGGTGGACGCTGCCCCAGAGCCCGTCCCCGACGAGCTGGAATTTGAGGGCGACGCCATCCCCCAGAGCCGGGATTTGCCCCCGTTTGATATGGAGGATTGAGCGCGATGGAGCACTATGTCATCAAGCCCGCCGGGGAGGCGGGGGAAGCGGCGGTTCACGCCGGCCTGCGGGCCTATAACCGCACCTTTGTCTCCGATACGGCGGATCTCTCCCTGGTGGTGGAGGACGAGGCCGGACAGATCATCGGCGGCTGCGATGCCTTCCGGATGGGGGAGCTGGCCCTGCTGGACGTGCTTTGGGTGGCGGAGTCCCGCCGGGGCACCGGCCTGGGGGCCTGCCTCCTGGCCCAGCTGGAGCAGGACGCCGCCCGCCAGGGTGCGAAGCGCCTGGAGCTGAACACCTTTGGATTTCAGGCCCCCGGCTTCTATGAAAAGCTGGGCTACCGCCGCTTCGGCGCAGTGGAGCCCGCCGTGGGGGAGTACGGCCACTACTTTTACGTGAAAGAGCTCTAACAGGACGCAGATAAGCCGGATGGGCGCGGTCAAACGACCGCGCCCATCCGGCTTATGATGTAGAAATGGAGGAAGGAAGTAGAAATCAGAATCAGAAGTCGACCTCAGTGCCGTAGTAGATGCAGGTAAACAGCTTGGCCATGGTGGCGGGATCGATGGGGCGGGGGTTGGAGCCGGTGCAGGCGTCGCCCACCGCGTTGGCGGCGATGGCATCCAGCTTCTCCTTGAACTCGTCTTCAATAATGCCGAAGTCCTTCAGGGTGTTGGGGATGCCCATGGCATCGTTCATGGAGCGGATCTTGGCGCGCAGGCCCTCCACCAGCTCGGCGGTGGTGTCGCCCACGACGCCCATGGTGCGGGCGATGTCGGCATAGCGCTCGGCCACGCCGTCGGCCTTGGCGTTGTAGGCGATGACGTAGGGCAGGTACATGGCGTTGGCCAGGCCGTGGGTGATGTGGCCGGTGGAGAAGGCCGCGCCGGTCTTGTGGGCCATGGAGTGGACGATGCCCAGCAGGGCGTTGGAGAAGGCCATGCCGGCCAGGCACTGGCCGTAGTGCATCTCCTCGCGGCAGCCCATGTCGCCGTTAAAGGAGCGGAGCAGATCCTTCTCCACGATGTGGATGGCCTTGAGGGCCAGGGGATCGGTGAACACGGTGTGGAGGGTGGACACATAGGCCTCGATGGCGTGGGTCAGGGCGTCCATGCCGGTGTGGGCCACCAGCTTGGGGGGCATGGTCTCGGCCAGGGCCGGGTCGATGATGGCCACGTCGGGGGTGATATTGAAGTCGGCCAGGGGGTACTTGCTGCCCTTCTGGTAGTCGGTGATGACGGAGAAAGCGGTGACCTCGGTGGCGGTGCCAGAGGTGGAGGGGATGGCGCAGAACCTGGCCTTCTGGCGCAGCTCCGGGAAGCTGAAGGGGGTGATCAGATCCTCAAAGGTGGTCTCCGGGTACTCGTAGAAGGCCCACATGGCCTTGGCCGCGTCGATGGGAGAGCCACCGCCCATGGAGATGATCCAATCGGGTTCAAACTCCCGCATGACTGCCGCGCCGCTCATCACGGTTTCCACAGAGGGATCGGGCTCTACGTTCTCGATCAGGCGGGTCTCAATGCCGGCCTCCTTCAGATAGCCCAGGGCCTTGTCCACAAAGCCGAACTTCTTCATGGAGCCGCCGCCCAGCACCAGCACCGCACGGGAGCCCTTCAGATTCTTCAGATTTTCCAGCGCATTGGCGCCATAATAGATGTCTCTGGGAAGCGTAAAACGGGACATAACAGGTACCTCCGTGTATACGTGAATTTTAAATCGTTAAAAGTTTAACGATTTACCGGAACCTATTATGGCACATTGTTAATTCCCTGTCAATCGGTTTTGCAGAAACTGTACGTTCCAAACTTCGCGTTTCAGATTACCAGCGTCCCATTCTCGTCCTCCTGGAGCAGCAGAATGCGCTCCTGGCGGCCATCGGCGGCATCCACGTAGACCAGCACGTGGCCGCCGGAGGCGTTCTGGCACTTGAATTCGTGGCACAGCACCTCGTACTCGCCGCCGGTGGGGATCAGGGCGAGCTGGTGGGCCAGAACGGTGAGGGAGCCGTCCACCTGGGCGGCCGCCTCCGCCTCGGAGACGGCGGGGGCGGGGAGGGTACGGTCCCCGTGGTTCATGAGGTAGCCCTCCGACTCAAAGCTCACCACATCCCCGGTGTCCAGCGCCACACCCACCTTGACCAGATCGGGGTAGCAGTACACGCCGTCCTGGCGGGAGGCAAAGTGGACAGTGAGTATGCCGCCCTGCCGGATGGAGTAGCTGGGGTCCATATCCTGGTAGCCCCGCTCGGACAGAAACTCCGCAGCCTTCTGCCGCCCCTCCTGGGCGGAGAGGGACGCCTCGCCCACCGGCCGGGAGGAGAGTACCTGGAGCACCTGGCCGCCCTGCCGGGTGACCTCTACATAGAGCTCGCCGCCATTCACCAGGGCGGAGAAGCCCCAGGTGGGGAGCTGTCCCTCGCCCTGGGCGCTGAGGGTGAAGATGTCCTCCCGTAGCCCCAGAAAGGCCGCCGCGGCCCTGCGGGCCTCCGCCTCGGAGACCTGGGGCAGCCCCTCCAGCATCTTGGGCGTGCGGCCCGACAGGTGGTCGGAAAAGGGGCCGTCGTAGATCAGGGCGGGCACCTCGGGGAAGTCGGCCTCCACCGTCTGGAAGGCCGAGCCGGCGGGGAGTTCACCCGACTCCGTGGCATTGGACAGCCGTGCCTGAACGGTCTCCACATCCTCCGGCCGGATGGTGCCCGCGTCCAGCTCCGCCAGCAGGCTCTGGAGGGCGCCGGACAGGGTGGAGGCGGCCCCCGCCAGGCCGCGCAGGGTCTCCCGGTGCGCCTCGGTGCACGCCGTCTCGCCGTAGGCGTCCCGGGCCAGGGCCATGGCGTAGTCGCCGGTTTTGGCCAGGAAGGCGGCGGTTTGCTCCAGCTCTACGTTGCCGTAGGGCAGCTCGCCCAGAGCCGACTGAGCGGCCAGCGCCTTGCTGTAGGCCTGGGCGCACAGTGCGGAGAACAGCTCGGGACTGGTGGCGTAGGTCACCTTTCGGAGGGCGACATCCAGCTCGCCCGCCGCCGTGGCCAGCTCGGTGAAGGCGTGCTGATAGGTGTTGTCCAGCATGCGCCGGTACTGTGCCGCCCGGGCGTGGCCCTGTACTGCAAACCCGGCGGTCACCGCGAAGGCCCCCGCCAGAAAGCTGGCGGCCAGCACCTGTTTTCTCCGTTTCTCCATGACAAAACGCCCCCTTTTACGGCTAGGTTGCGTAAAAGGGGGCGTTTTATGTGCGGTAAATATAAGCTAAAGAAGGGGGCGAAGCCGCGCAAAAAGGTTGAGCAGATCATCGGAGGCCTTCACGCCCAGAAGAGGAATTTCCAAGCCGGCCGCCTGAATCCGATCTTCCAGCGCGCCGAGGAAAAGGCCACGGCCGGGCATCTCTTGATTGCGGTCGGACGTGGTTTCCACTCCGCAGTTGGGGGAGCGGTTTGCGCCCAGAAACGCAACGATGCGAAACCCGTATCTGTGGTACTCCAGCACCTGATGCATGACAGATTCAACTAGGTCCTCCAGTATCCGGCTGGGGGCGGGCGCCTGCATGGCGGCACGAATACGGGTGTTTTCTTCTGTGACCGGGGACTGCGCGCCCAGCCTGTTTCCACGGTCCAGCCCAAGGCAGCAGAGCTCCGGGCAGGGAAGCTGAACGATTCCCACCTGATGTTCCAGAAAGAACTGCACCAGCTCTCGGAAAGCGGCCGGATATACAGCGGTTCCGTCGGAGATGGCGTTTTGGTTCAGCAGGCAGTGGGCTAGAAACACCACTTTTCTACTGCGGCCGTCGGCAAACATCTGCATTTTTCTCACCATTCACGGCTGGGCTCAGCCGCCCAGCTTGTCCAGCCCAAGACGGAGGCGGCGCAGGCACTCGTCCTTCCCCAGAATGTGGCAGATCTCCACCGCGCCGCCGGGGGTGACCGCCTTGCCCGCCGCGGCAATGCGCACCGGCCACATGAGGGTGGCGTTTTTGACCTCCAGAGACTCGGCCAGGCCGATCAGAGCGTCATGAATCCCGTCCACGGTCCAGTCGGCCAGCCCCTCCAGGGCGGGAAGGACGGCCTCCAGCATCCGCCGGGACACCTCCGGATTGGTCTTGGACTTCTTGTTGGTGAACAGCCCCGCGTCGTAGTCGGGCAGGGCGTCAAAAAAGTCCAGCTTCTCTGGGATGTCGGTGAGACGCTCGCACCGGGCCTGGAGCAGCCCGGCGATCTCCTCCGTGGAGAGGGCGGGATTCTGCACCGCCTGGCGGATGTAGGGCAGGGCGGCCGCATGGAAGGCCTCGGGGCTCATCTCCCGAAGGTAGTGGGCGTTGAAGTAGGTCAGCTTTTCGATGTCGAAGATGGCGGGGGACTTGGAGATGCCGCCGATGTCGAAAATCTCCGCCAGCTCGGCCAGGGTAAAGAACTCCCGCTCGGCGTACTCGCCTCTGGGAGACCAGCCCAGCAGGGTGACGTAGTTGACCACCGCCTCGGACAGATAGCCCATGGCGATGAGATCCTCGTAGGAGGGGTCGCCCTTGCGCTTGCTCATCTTGTTGTGGGCGTCCCGCATGACGGGGGAGCAGTGGATATAGGTGGGTACGTCCCAGCCGAAGCCCTGGTACAGCAGATTGTACTTGGGGGCGGAGGACAGGTACTCGGAACCCCGCACCACGTGGGTGATGCCCATCAGGTGATCGTCGATGACGTTGGCAAAGTTGTAGGTGGGCAGGCCGTCCCGCTTGATGAGCACCTGGTCGTCCAGTGTGGAGTTCTCTACGGTAATGTCCCCGAATACGGCGTCGGAGAAGACGGTGGAGCCCTCCGCGGGGATCTTCTGGCGGATGACGTAGGGGGCGCCGGCGGCCACCTTGGCCCTGGCCTCCTCCAGGCTCATGTCCCGGCAGGGGTCGGCCGCCCGGTCAAAGTTGCCGGAGTCCTCCTCAGACTCGGTCTTTTCGCAGAAGCAGTAATAAGCGTGGCCCTTCTCCACCAGCAGCTCGGCGTACTTGCCGTACAGCGCCCGGCGCTCGGTCTGGATGTAGGGTCCCACCGGGCCGCCGATGTCGGGGCCCTCGTCCCAGGTCAGGCCGCACTTGCGCAGGGTGGCGTAGATGACCTCGGTGGCGCCCTCCACCAGGCGGCCCTGGTCGGTATCCTCAATGCGGAGGATGAACTTGCCGCCGCTGTGGCGGGCGATGAGCCAGGTGTAGAGGGCGGTGCGGAGGTTGCCCACGTGCATGTAGCCCGTGGGGGAGGGGGCGAAGCGGGTGCGGACGCCGTCCTTGGGGATGCGGGCTTCCATCTCCTCAAACCAGTTCAGATCCATTGAAAAGACTCCTTTTTTAAACTTCATCACATTATTCTATATTTTTCGCCTAAGGATTGTCAAGGCCATTTGGATATGATATGATAAACCAATATGGGGCATTGTACCCAATGAGCCAAAAATCACTCGTAAGAGGTGTGTTTTAGAATGGAAAACCAGAAAAAAGTCATGCTCTCCGGCATCCAGCCCAGCGGCGAGCTCCACCTGGGCAACTACCTGGGGGCCATCAAGAACTGGGGCGCCCGGGCGGACGAGTTCGACTGCTTCTACTTTATGGCCGATATGCATACCATCACCGTGCGCCAGACCCCGGCGGAGCTCCGCCGCCGCACTCTGGAGCAGGTGGCCCAGTACATCGCCTGCGGTCTGGACCCGGAGCGCAACACAATTTTTGTCCAGTCCCACGTGCACCAGCACGCGGAGCTGGCCTGGGTGCTGGAGTGCTACACCATGTTCGGCGAGCTGTCCCGCATGACCCAGTTCAAGGACAAATCCGCCAAGCACGCCGACAACATCAACGCCGGCCTGTTTACCTACCCCTGCCTGATGGCGGCGGACATCCTGCTCTACCAGCCGGACTTTGTGCCGGTGGGGGAGGATCAGAAGCAGCACGTGGAGCTGACCCGCAACGTGGCCCAGCGCTTCAACCACGTGTACGGCGACGTGCTCAAGGTGCCCGAGCCCTACATCCCCAAGATGGGCGCGCGGGTGATGAGCCTGAACCAGCCGGACACCAAGATGAGCAAATCCATCCCCGAGGGCTGCGTGTTCCTGATGGATAAGCCGGAGGACATCCTGCGCAAGTTCAAGCGGGCCATCACCGACAGCGACACTGAGCGCTGCGTCCGATTCGACCGGGAGAACAAGCCGGGCGTGTCCAACCTGATGAGCATTTATTCCGCCGTCACCGGCAGGAGCTTCGAGGCCATTGAGGCGGAGTTCGACGGCAAGGGCTACGGCGCGTTCAAGCCCGTGGTGGGCGAGGCCGTGGTGGAGATGCTCCGGCCCATCCAGGAGGAGACCCGCCGCCTGCTCTCCGACAAGGCCTATCTGGAGGGGGTCTACCGCGCCGGCGCGGAGAAGGCGTCCTACGTGGCGGAAAAGACTCTTCGCAAGGTCTACAAAAAGGTGGGCTTCCTGGCCCGGTAATAAGATAAGGAGCAAATTCCCATGCCAAGAAATCTGGATCTTCCCCTCATCGGCATCGTGGCCGCCGCCCTGGTGGTGGCCCTGGTGGTGGCCCTGGTGGCCACTCCGGTGGTGAAAAACCTGGCCATTCGGGTCAAGGCGGTGGATGTACCCAAGGACGGCCGCCGCATGCACGACCACCCCATCCCCCGCATGGGCGGACTGGCCATCTTCCTGGGCTTCCTGCTCAGCGTCCTGCTCTTTTTGGACTTGAACGCCCAAATGCGGGGGATGCTGCTGGGGGCGGTCATCATCGTCGTGCTGGGCATCTTTGACGATATCTACTCGCTGCGGGCCATGTTCAAGTTTGTGGTGCAGATCATCGCCGCCCTGGTGGCGGTGCTCTCGGGCAACGTGATCGAGACGCTGTCCAACCCCAACGTGTTTTCCGCGGATCCCTACTGGAATCTGGGGATTCTGGCGGTGCCCGCCACGGTCATCTGGATCGTGGCCATCACCAACGCCGTCAACCTGATTGATGGCCTGGACGGCCTGGCCTGCGGCGTATCCACCATCAGCTCCATGACCCTGCTGGTGATCGCCCTGGTGGTCAGCGAGGGCAACGTGGCCATTCTCATGGCCGCCCTGGCGGGCGGGTGTATCGGCTTTCTGCCCTACAACATGAATCCCGCCAAGATCTTCATGGGGGACACGGGCTCCACCTTCCTGGGCTATATTCTGGCGGTGGTGTCCATTCAGGGCCTGTTCAAGTTCTATACCATTATCTCCTTTGCGGTTCCCTTCCTCATGCTGGGCCTGCCCATCTTCGACACCTGCTTCGCCTTCATCCGCCGCATTGCCCACGGACAGAGCCCCATGCACGCCGACCGCAGCCACGTGCACCACCGGCTTATCGACATGGGCTTCAACCAGAAGCAGGCGGTGGCGGTGCTGTATGTCATCAGCGCCATCCTGGGCCTGTCCGCCGTTGTGCTCACCACCAGCGGGCCGGTGAAGGCCATGCTGCTCCTGCTGGCCCTGTGCTTTGCCGGGGCGATCTCCGCCCGGATTTTCCTGGGCGCCAACGGAAAGAAAAACGACGGTGAGAAGCCGGACGAGAAGGGGGAAGAGAAATGAGGCAGGTGCGCGTCATGACCATCTTCGGCACCCGGCCGGAGGCCATCAAGATGGCTCCCCTGGTGGCGGAGCTCCAGCGCCGTCCGGGCCTGGAGCCGGTCTGCTGTGTGACGGCCCAGCACCGGGAGATGCTCGATTCCGTGCTGGAGATCTTCCGGCTCCGGCCCGATTACGATCTGAACATCATGGAGCCCCGCCAGACCCTCTCCACCATCACCTCCAAGTGCCTGCTGGGCATGGAGGGGGTGCTGGAGCAGGCCAGACCCGACCTGGTGCTGGTCCACGGGGACACCTCCACAACCTTCGCCGGGGCGCTGGCCGCCTTTTACCACCAGATCAGGGTGGGCCATGTGGAGGCGGGACTCCGCACGGGTGACAAGTATTCTCCCTTTCCGGAGGAGATGAACCGCAAGCTGGTGGGCGACATCGCCGACCTGCACTTCTGCCCCACACGGGCCAACCGCGCAAACCTGGAGCGGGAGGGGATCACCGACGGGGTGTTTGTCACGGGCAATACCGTGATCGACGCCCTCAAGACCACGGTTGTGAAGGATTATCACTTCACAACGGATCTCCTCAACCATCTGGACTACACCGGCCGAAAGATCATCCTCGTGACCTGCCACCGGCGGGAGAACTACGGCCAGCCCATGGCCAACATCATGACGGCTCTGCGCCGGGTGGCGGACGCCTTCCCGGAGGTGGAGCTGGTCTACCCGGTTCACCTGTCCCCGGTGGTGCGGGAGGCGGCGGGGAAGTACCTCGGCGGCCACGACCGTATCCACCTCATTGATCCGCTCTCCGCCGACGAGATGCACAACCTGATGGCCCGGGCCTATCTGGTCATGACCGACTCGGGCGGACTGCAGGAGGAGGCCCCCGCACTGGGGCGGCCGGTGCTTGTCCTGCGGCGGGAGACCGAGCGGCCCGAGGCGGTGAAAGCGGGGACCGTGAAGATCGCGGGGACGGAGGAGAACGTCATCTTCTCCATGGCCTCCGAGCTGCTCACCGCTCCGGCGGCCTACGCCGCCATGGCCCACGCCGTCAATCCCTACGGCGACGGTCACGCCTGCCGCCGGATCGCCGACGCCATTGAGTGGAAATTCGGCCTGCGGGCCGAACAGCCGGAGGAATTCCGGGCATAACGCGGTCCGAGCGGAGAGGAGGGAACAGGCGTGGAGCGCAGAAAGCGGAATCTGCTGGTGGTACTCATCGGCATCGTCATCGTGGTGGCCATGGTGTCCAGCTTTGGACTGGGCCTCTTTGCACCGGACACGGCGAAGATCGTGCTGCCCACGCCGGAGGTCTCCCAGCAGCCGGGGGGAGAGCCTGGCGAGCAGAGCGGTCTGGTGCTGGTGGACGTGACGCCGGAGACGGTGCAGAGCGTCATCCGGGATACCCTCTCCCGCCCGGACCGCTACACTCGCGCGGTCACGATCGAGGACTTCTGGGGCGAGGGAGAGAGCGGAACCACCCATGCGGACGTGTGGGTGGACGGCGGCTGGACCCAGACGGAGGCAGCCCTGCCAGGCGGGACGGTACGTTACTCCATCGTGGGCGACGGGCAGTTCTGGCTGTGGTATGGAGGCGACCGCACGGCCCTTTCCGGTCCGGCGGACGGGCACTCGGCGGATCTGGAGGGCCAGCGCATCCCCACCTATGAGGACGTACTGGAGCTGGAGCAGGATGCCATTGCCGCCGCCGGATATGAGGAGAAGGGCGGCCTGGCCTGCATTTATGTGGAGACAGGCGAGGACGCGCTGGGCTATGTGGAGAAGTACTGGGTCTCCGTGGACAGCGGCCTGTTGGTGTGCGCCGAGCAGTGGAAAGGGGAGGAGCTGACCTACCGGATGACCTCCTATGCGGTGTCGACGGACCGTACCCTCTTCGGACTCACGGAGTTTGCGCTGCCGGACGGCACAGTGCTGCATACGGTAGAGGAATAACGGGCGGCCGGCAGGGGGCCGGCCGCCCGTTATTCCAGCCCCAGCAGCAGGAGCAGCCCCAGGGTGATGACCAGTTCCATGTCGTCCCCCTCCAGAAAGAGGAACAGGAGGATGAGCAGGAGCAGGACATCGCCGGTGTCGAGGCCGTCCAGCTTGAGGCCCCGAAGCAGCTTGCCCAGTCCTGAGGCGGGCTTGGCGGATTCCGGCGCCTCGGCGTCCGGCTCCGGCGGGGGCGCGTCGGGAGGGACGGTCTGGGTGGGAGGGGCATCCTCCTCCACGACCCGGGTGTAGGAGGCGCCATTGGGTATGTAGCGGTTATACATCGTCCTTCCCCTCCTCTCGGCGGCTCTGGAAGAGCTGGAAGGCCACCCGGATGACCCGGGCCAGCTTGGCGATCTGAACGGCCTTGTCAACCTTTGCATACCGCTCCGGCTTGACAAAAGGCTTGAGAGCATTGAGCAGGGCCACCTTGCGGTCGTCAGTGGCGGAGTACTCGGAAAAGAGGCGCAGACCGGCCTGGAGAAGCTGGGGATCCAGCTCGGACAGGGCGGAAAGCGGGTTGCTGTCTCCGCCGCCGCCCAGCATGCCCAGCAGGGCGGACCAGTCGGTGGCGCCGGCCTGCCCGGCCGCCTCTCCCGCGGGCCCGGCCTCCGCCGGTTCTGCGGCGGGGGGCGGGGCGGATTCTCCCGTGTGCTCCCCGGTCAGCGCCTGCGCGAGGGAAGCGATCTGGCCCATGGCCTGGGGATCGCTGAGGATCGCGTTGAGTTTCTCCTCGAATTCGGCCATGTCTCCCGCCCCCTCCCGCCGAAATGCCTACTTCTTCTCCTTGGGCACCGCCTGACTGATGTTTTGTACCAGCCGGGCCCCCTCGCTGCTCTGCATGACCTGCCGCACCATGCCCAGCAGGGCGCCGGTGTCCCCCTTGGCGGCGGCGGTCTTGAGGCCGTCCCCCGCGTTCTGACTGAGCAGCTCCATCAGGCGCTGGGTGTCCGGGGACTGCATCAGGCTCTGGAGCAGGGCCTTGTTCTTCAGCAGGCCGGCGGCCTTGGGATCCTTCATGAGTTCGTCCAGATTGGACTGGGGATTTGCCATACCATCAGCTCCATCTCAATTATTTATAAGACCGATCACTCCATTCTATGAGTGACTTTTCAGAAGGTGATACCTTGAAGCTGGTACTTTTTTCCGACTCCCACGGCAACGTGGCCAACATGGCCGACGTGGTGCGCCTGGAGCACCCGGACCGCGTCCTCCATATGGGGGATCTGGCCCGGGATGCGGAGGAGCTGGCCCGTCAGTTTCCCGATATTCCTGTGACCTATGTGCCGGGCAACTGTGACGGCCGCCGGCCGGATCTGCCGGACGAGCGGTGCTTTACCCTGGAGGGGTGTAAAATCCTGATGACCCACGGCCACACCTACCACGTGAAGATGGGGCCCGGGGCGGCCATCCGCGCGGCCCGAGAGGCGGGGGCGGGACTTCTGTGCTTCGGCCACACGCACGAGGCCCTCTGCGAGTTCCAGAACGGCCTGTGGATCGTCAACCCCGGCGCCGCCGGGAGCCTGGTTCAGCCCACCTACGCCGTGGCTGTCCTGGAGGAGGGCGGCGCGGTGTGCTATCTGTCGCATATCTGAGAAGGGAGAGGAGCAGTATGCTGCTGGTCATTGATGTAGGCAATACCAATATGGAGTTCGGCGTCTACCGGGGGGAGGCGCTGGTGGGGAGTTTCCGTCTGATGACGGACGCCAACCGAACCTCCGACGAGTTGGGGCTCTGGCTGTGCCAGTACTTCCAGCGCTTCGGCCTGGAGCTGGGGCAGGTGGAGGATGTGGTGATCGGCTCGGTGGCCCCCCAGGTGATGCATACCCTGAGCCGGGCGGTGCAGAAGTATGTGGGCAAGACCCCGCTGGTGCTGGACGAGGCGCTGGACCCCGGCCTGCCCTACGTGGAGTGCGACAGCGACGAGCGCCTGGGCCCCGACCGGGCGGCGGCGGACATCGCGGCCATCGCCAAATACGGCGCGCCGCTGGTGGTGCTGGACTTCGGAACGGCCACCACCCTGGACGCGGTGAGCCGGGAGGGGGTGTACCTGGGCGGCTGCATCACCGCCGGGGTGCAGGTGTCTATCGACGGCCTGTTCCAGAAGACCGCCCTGCTGCCCCGGGTGGAGCTGGTGAAGCCGGACACAGTGCTGAGCACCACCGCCGTGGGGCAGATCCAGGCTGGGGCGGTGCTGGGCTACATCGGGGCCATCGAGTACCTCATCCGCCACGCCAAGGAGGAGATCGGCCAGCCGGACACCAAGGTGGTGGCCACGGGCGGCCTGTCCCGGCTGGTGGCGGACAACACAGAGCTGATCGACGTGGTGGATCCCCAACTGGTGCTGGACGGCCTGCGCATCATCTATGAGCGGGCGAGGAGATAAAACGGATGGGGAGGAGAGGCAATGAGTGAGATCAAGCGGAACGGGCACGGAGCCATGGACATGACTCAGGGGTCGCCGACCCGGCTGATCGTCTTGTTCTCCCTGCCCCTGCTGGCGGGAAATGTGCTCCAGCAGCTCTACAACATGGTGGATTCGGTGGTGGTGGGCAACTATGTGGGCTCCTCCGCCCTCACCGCCGTGGGCGCGGGCTTCTCTATCATGTTCCTGATATCCTCCCTCTTCCTCGGATTCTCCATGGGCGCGACCATCATGATCGCCCAGTATGTGGGCGCCGGGGACCAAGGGGCGGTGGGGCGCACGGTGGACACCATCTACAGCGCCCTGCTGGTGATCATTGTGCCCCTGACCCTGCTGGGCGTGCTGGCCAGCGGGCCGCTGCTCACCCTGATCCGGGTGCCGCAGGAGGCCTATGAGCAGGCGCGGACCTACTGCATGGTGGTGCTGGGCGGCATCATCGGTACTCTGGGCTACAACATGAACAGCGGCATCATGCGCGGCCTGGGGGATAGCCGGACGCCCCTGATCTTCCTGTTCATCGCCTGTGTCATCAATATTGTGCTGGATCTGGTGTTTGTGCTGGTGTTCTCCTGGGGCGTGTTCGGCGTGGCCCTGGCCACCATTCTGGCCCAGATCTGCTCCTGGGTGTTCGGCATCTTCTACATCAACCGAAAGTACCCCTTCCTCCATATCCGCCTGTTCCGGATGCGGCTGGACCGGCGCCTGCTGGGGCAGGTGATCCGTCTGGGCATACCCTCCGCGATACAGGAGTGCCAGTTCGCGGTGGGCATACTCATCATGCAGGCGCTGATCAACGGCTTCGGCAACGATTTTGCGGCCGGCTTCACCGCCGCCAACAAGATCGACACCTTCGCCTTCATGCCCATCGAGTCCTTTTCCATCGCCGCCACCACCTATGTGGGACAGAACATGGGGGCGGGGAGGCTGGACCGGGTACAGACCGGGACCCGCCGGGCCCTGGTGCTGGGCACTCTGGTATGCCTGGCCATGTCGGCGGTGGTGCTGCCCCTGCGGCGGCCCCTGCTGATGCTCTTCAACCGGGAGCCCGGCGTGGTGGCCGCCGGGGAGGCATACCTGCTCCGGGCCCTCTCCCTGATGTTCATTCTGGCCATGATGTTTATCATGAACGGCGTCCTCCGCGGCGCAGGCGCCACGACAGTGCCCATGGTAGCCTCCATCATCTCCCTCTGGGCGGCCCGCATCCCTGTGGCCTATGCGCTGGCCTATTTCTTCGGCCCGGAGGAGATCTATTGGGCCTATCCCATCGGCTGGGCCCTGGGCCTGCTGATCTGCGTGGTGTCCTATTGCCGTGGAAGGTGGAAGGACAAGTGCATTGTGAGCTAGGCGCCGCAGGAATAGCACAGAGGCCCCGCCGGTCTGTCCGGCGGGGCCTCTCCTGCTGGAGTCAGGACTTTGTGTAGAAATCGCACCAGGGGCGCAGGGTACAGTTGGGGCAGTCGGGCTTGCGGGCCATACACACCGCCCGGCCGTGGAGCACCATCCGGTGGCAGAAGTCGTTGGACTCCTCCGGCGGCAGGGTGGGCCGGAGCTGCTCCTCCACCTTGGCCGGGTCCTTGGTGCCGTCGGTGAGGCCCAGTCGGCCGGTAATGCGTATGCAGTGGGTGTCCGCCACCACTACGCCGGGGGTGTGGTACACGTCGCCCAAAATCAGGTTGGCGGTCTTGCGGCCCACACCGGGCAGCTTGAGCAGCTCCTCCATGGTGTCGGGCACCCGGCCGCCGTACTGCTCCACCAGCATGCGGGAGGCGGCTACAATGTCCCGGGCCTTGGCCCGGAAGAAGCCGGTGGAATGGATATAGGTTTCCACCTCGGCGGGGTCGGCCTGGGCCAGAGACTCCAGGGTGGGAAAGCGGGCAAAGAGGGCGGGAGTGACCATGTTGACCCGCTCATCGGTACATTGGGCGGCCAGACGCACGGAAAAGAGCAGCTCGTAGGGCTTGGGGTACTGGAGCGAACAGAGCCCTTCGGGGTATAGCTTCTTCAGCTCCTCTACGATAGCCAGGACGTCCTCATGGTTTTTCATCGAATCACCTCTTAGACAATATAGCATAGAATCCGCCAAAAAACGAGAGCCTTTTTTCAAATAGGGCGATTGTAATTTAAAGTGGGATTCTGTATAATAAACGGTACAGTCAAATTTGAGAAAGGTGGAGTCGGATTTGGTCAAGGATATCATGGAGTTTCTTGCCGGACAAGACCCCGAGGTAGGGGCGGCGGTTCAGGCAGAGTACGACCGCCAGCGGCGCAACATCGAGCTGATCGCGTCGGAGAACTTCGTCAGCCCGGCGGTGCTGGCCGCGGCGGCCACGGTGCTCACCAACAAGTACGCGGAGGGCTATCCCGGCAAACGCTATTACGGCGGCTGCCAGTGCGTGGACGTGGTGGAGGATATCGCACGCAAACGGGCCTGCCAGCTCTTTGGGGCCGACCACGCCAATGTGCAGCCCCACTGCGGCGCCAACGCCAACTATGCGGTGTACGCCGCCCTGTGTGAGCACGGCGACACGGTGCTCGGCATGGATCTGGCCAACGGAGGCCACCTGACCCACGGCTCACCGGTCAACTTCTCGGGAAAAAACTATAATATCGTGGCTTATGGCGTCAACGACCAGGGCTACATCGACTACGACCAGGTGCGCGATCTGGCCAAAAAGCACAGGCCCCGCATGCTCCTGGCCGGCGCCTCCGCCTATCCCCGCACCATCGACTTCAAGACCTTTGCCGATATCGCCCACGAGGTGGGAGCCTATCTGTTTGTGGATATGGCCCATATCGCTGGCCTGGTGGCTGTGGGGCTCCACCCCTCCCCGGTGCCTTATGCCGACGTAGTGACCACCACTACCCACAAGACCCTCCGCGGCCCCCGGGGCGGCATGATCCTCTGCAAGGAGGCGCTGGCCAAGAAAATCGACTCCGCCATTTTCCCGGGCAGCCAGGGTGGTCCCCTGGAGCACATCATCGCCGCCAAGGCCGTGGCCCTGGGGGAGGCGATGAAGCCGGAGTTCAAAGCCTACCAGGAGCAGATTCTCAAAAACGCCGCCGCCCTGGCGAAGGCCCTCATGGCCGAGGGCTTCGATCTGGTCAGCGGCGGCACCGACAACCACCTGATGCTGGTGGATCTCCGCCCTGCCCGCCTCACCGGTAAGGAGATGGAGAGGCGGCTGGACGAGGTGAACATCACCGTCAACAAGAACGCCATCCCCAACGATCCGGAGAAGCCCTTCGTCACCAGTGGTATCCGGGTGGGTACGCCCGCCGCCACTACCCGCGGCTTCAAGGAGGCGGACATGGAGGTCATCGCTTCTATCATGTGGCGCACCGCCACCGATTTTGAGGGCAGACAGGACGAGCTGCGGGCCCAGGTGGCCCAGCTCACCGGAAAATATCCCCTGTACGAATAAGCAAAATGGAGTACGCATGAGCAGAGACGGCGGCCTGTCGAAAAATGGCTTCGGCAGGCCGCCGTTTTTCTCTTGACAAACGCCTTTAATGTGGTATATTTATAATATAAAGAGCGAAATACACCACATAAAAGGAGTGCATCTGGATGGGTATCAAACGATGGTACGGGCTGATCGGCCTGCTGTCCCTGTTGGGGTTTGTAGGGGTGTTCACCGGGGAGAGATATTTCCTGGGCTTTTTTGCCTTCGCGGTGGACTTTCAGTATTTTTTTTGCCCGGGCTGATGAGATGCAGGAGGGCCAGATTCTCCGCTCGGCCGCACGGGGCTTTTTCGCGGGCATGGGAGTGACGGCAGTGGGGACGCTGCTGCTCCTGGCCCTTGGCGGAGGGACGACGGAGGCGCTGTACCTCAGCAGCGGGCTGGGCTGGGGGGTGGGAGTGGCGGTATACGCCCTCTCCAGCTTCCTGTGCGGCTGCCGGGAATGGTGGAACGCGCGGGCATGATTACCAATCGCATCAAGGAGTACCGGGCCCGCTTCGACCTGAAGCAGGAGGAGCTGGCCAGGCGGGTGGGAGTACGCCGGGAGACCATCGGCAACCTGGAGAAGGGGCGCTATAATCCCTCGCTGGTGCTGGCCTGGAACATTGCCAAGGTATTCGGCGTACCGATTGAGGAGATCTTTACCGTGGAGGGGGATGAATAGTATCCGCCGCTCTTTACGGGGGCTCGAACATGTGTTAGAATAGGGGCGACCAAACGAGGAGGGATGCCCAATGTCATACCGGCCCCTGGCCGACGAGATCCGCCCCCAGAGCCTGGACGAGGTGGTGGGGCAGCGCCATATTTTGGGGGAGAACGGCCTGCTGCGCCGCATCATCGAGAGCGGACACATCCCCAACCTGGTCTTTTATGGCCCCTCCGGTACCGGCAAAACCACGGTGGCCAACATCATCGCCAGGCGCACCAACCGGCCCCTCCACCGGCTCAACGCCACCACGGCCTCCATCTCGGATATCAAGGACATCATCAAGGACATCGGCACCATGCTGGCCCCCGATGGGGTGCTGCTCTATCTGGACGAGATTCAGTACTTCAACAAGAAGCAGCAGCAGTCTTTGCTGGAGTTTATGGAGAACGGCAAGATCACCCTGATCGCCTCCACCACGGAGAACCCCTATTTTTACGTGTATAATGCGGTGCTCAGCCGGTCTACCGTGTTTGAATTCAAGCCCATCGAGGCCGTCGACGTGCTGCCCGCCATCGACCGGGGCATCCGGCTCATGGGGGAGCGCCTAGGTGCGGAGGTGGACTGCGAGGATGGCGTGCGGGAGCACATTGCCACCGCCTGCGGGGGCGATGTGCGCAAGTCCATGAACGCGGTGGAGCTGCTGCTCAGCTCCGCCCGGCGGGAGGGGGAGCGGCTGGTGGTCACCCTGGCCGATGCCCAGACGGTGGCGCAGCGCTCCGCCATGCGGTACGACCGGGAGGGAGACGATCACTACGACATCGCCTCTGCCCTCATGAAGTCCATGCGGGGCTCCGACCCCGACGCGGCCCTCCACTATCTGGCCCGCCTGCTGGAGGCGGGGGACATGACCACCGCCATCCGGCGGATTCTCTGCTCCGCCAGCGAGGACGTGGGCATGGCCTACCCCCAGGCGGCCCTGATCGTCAAGGCCTGCGTGGACAACGCTCTCCAGCTCGGGCTGCCGGAGGCCCGCCTCCCTCTGGCCCAGGCGGTGGTACTGCTGGCCACCGCCCCCAAGTCCAACTCGGTCTACGAGGCCATCGCCGCCGCTCAGGCCGATGTGCGGGCGGGCAAGACCGGCGACTACCCCCGCCACCTCCAGAACGTCCACGCCGACTCGGCGGGGATGGAGCGGGAGCAGGGCTACCTCTACCCCCACGACTTTCCGCGCCACTGGGTGCGCCAGCAGTATCTGCCCGACCTGCTGGCGGATAGGTGTTACTACCACTACGGCGACAACAAGAATGAGCAGGCCGCCAGGCGGTACTGGGACGAGATCAAAGGCCCCGAGGCATAAAACAGGAGCGCGGCATAGCCGCGCTCCTGTTTTTCAGGCGAATATGGTCTCCGCGCCCACCTTGACACAGCCCTCGGGGGCGTATTTCCACTTTTCAATTTGTCCCTGGGTGAGAAAATACTCCAGCGGCGCGGGGACGTTCAGCGGGGGCAGGGTGTCGATGGCCAGCAGCTTGATCTTCATCCGCTCAGGCAGGATAGCCTTGATGTAGACGGACACACGGTCCCCCTCCCGCAGGCCGTTTTTCCGCTCCGCCAGGCCGGACAGATTCGGGGTGAGCTCCACAAAGGCCCCATACTCCTTGAGCCCGCGGACGATACCGGGCACCGTCATGCCCGCCTGAAAGCGGGCGGCGTTCTCCGCCCAGGTGCCCAGCAGCTCCCGGTGGGTCAGGTACACCCGCCCCAGCTTGGGGTCCAGCTCCTGTACCACGGCGAAGATGGCCTGCCCCACCCGGAACCGCTGGTCGGGGTGGGGGATGCGGGAGACGGAGATGTTTTCAATCCCGATCAGGGAGGGAACGCCGCAGCCGATGTCCACAAAGGCCCCGAAGGACTCCAGGTGGGTGACCACAGCCGGGAGGATACAGCCGGGATGCAGCCCGGCAAGCATGGCGTCCAGGGCGGCCTGCTGGGCCCGGCGGCGGGAGAGGCGGGGCCGGAGGACGCCCTCAGATTCCTCCAGAGCTGTGATCTGAAAACAGACCGGCTTGCCCACCCGGGAGAGAATGGCGATCTCCCGGGTGGTGCCCTCTGCAATGCCCAGCGCGGCCTCCTCCCGGGGGAGAAAGCCGGTAAACGGCCCTACGGACACCAGCAGGTTGTGGGCCCCGTCGCAGAGCTGGGCAACCCCCTCCAGCACCGTCTCCTCCTCCATGGCCCGGCGGAGGCCGTCGCGGGAGGCGCAGGCGGCCTCGTTTTCCGGTGTATGTAACAGACGCCCCTCGGGCAGGAAGCGGCTCCTCAATGTGACCAAATCCTTTCGTTTCCACAGTCATTTTTTTCCGATAGACTACTATATGCACTTGCCGGGCCTGAATTGACAGGGTATAATAGGCGTTACGAAGGAAACGGGAGGGACGCGGATATGGACATCCATGTGGGCGATGTGCTGGAATTGAAGAAGGAGCACCCCTGCGGCAGCCGGCGGTGGCTGGTGCTGCGGGTGGGAATGGACTTCAAGCTGCGCTGCGAGGGCTGCGGCCACGAGCTGATGCTCCCCCGGAGCAAGGCAGAGAAGAGCATCAAGCGGGTGCTGCGGACGGAGGAGCCCCAGGCATGAGGTACGAGGGGACGGTTTACCGCCCGCCGGGAGAGTGGAAGAGCTATCTGCTCCAGGTGACGGTGGGGTGCTCCCACAACGCCTGCACCTTCTGCGGCATGTATAAGGACAAACGCTACCGGGTGCGCCCGCTGGAGGAGATTTTTGAGGATATTGCCCTGGCCAGGGCGGCCTATGGAGACGTGAAGCGGGTGTTCCTCTGCGACGGGGACGCGGTGGCCATGGACACAGAGGAGCTACTGGCCGTCCTGGACCGGCTGTACGAGACCTTCCCCTCCCTCGAGCGGGTCAACGCCTATGCCGGCCCGGGCAGCACCCTGCGCAAGACGGAGGAAGAGCTGGCGGCCCTCCGCCGGGCGGGGCTGGTGCGTCTCTACCTGGGGGTGGAGAGCGGCAGCGACGCGGTGCTGCGGGCGGTGCGCAAGGGGGTGGACGCCGCGGGTATGCTGGAGGCCGGACGGCGCATAACGGCGGCAGGCTTTGACCTGTGGGCCATGGTGCTGATCGGCCTGGCCGGGCAGGGAGAGGCATCCCGAGCCCACGCCCTGGACACGGCGGCCCTGATCAACGCCATGAGACCCCGTCACTTCTCCGCCCTGACTTACCTCCCCGAGCGGGGAACGGTGCTGGGTGACGCGGCCGCGCGGGGGGAGTTCCGGCTGCTCACCGCCCGGCAGGCCCTGGAGGAGACCCGGCTGCTGCTGGAACGCCTGGAGGTGGAGCCCCTTCATTTCACCAGCGACCACGCCTCCAACTATCTGCCCTTGAAGGGCGGACTGCCCGAGGACAAGGCCCGGCTTTTGTCTCTACTGGACGGGGCGCTGTCCGGCGGGCAGGCCGTCCGGCCGGAGCTGTGGCGGGGGCTGTGACACAAAGAGAGGAGTATTGAGATGGACGGACAACACCTGCATATTCTGTGGACCAACGCCGATCCGGTGGTCTTTGACAAGATGGTTCTGATGTACGCGGTGAACAGCCTGGTACGGGGCTGGTGGGAGAAGGTGACGGTGATCCTCTGGGGGGAGACCGCCCGTCTGGCGGCCGCAGATCCTGCGGTGAGGGAGCGCATTGTCCTGGCCATGGAGCAGGGGGTGAAATTCTCGGCCTGTATTACCTGCGCCAAGGAGCTTGGGGTGGAGCAGGCGCTGCGGGACATGGGCCTGGAGGTCATCTCCTGGGGCCCGCCGCTGACCGAGCTGCTCAAGACCCGGGCGCCCCTGCTGACCGTGTGACGGAAACGAAAAAGAAGCTGACGCGCATAGCGCGTCAGCCAGACGGTCAATAAGCCCTCCTGCGAAAGGATTCGGAGGGAGGGATAGTGTGAAAGGGAACCGTCAGAGTTCCCTTTCGCGTTGGATCAAACAACTTTTTGAAGCTTTTCTAAAGCTTCAAAAAGTTCGACAGGCTGGCTGACGCGCGCAGCGCGTCAGCTTCTTTTTTTGCCCGTCCCGGATTTGACCTTTTTTGTGGACGTGGCCCTCTATAATGGGAAACGACAGGCCAGAGGACAGGGGGGGACGCGGGGTGACGGTGATCTATCTGGATGAGCTGTTCCTGCTCAACTTTGTGGTGGACTATCTCCTGCTGCTGGCCGCCGGACGCCTGTCCGGCGAGATACTCCGCCGGGGCTGGCTGGCTCTGGGGGCGGCCATCGGGGCGGCCTACGCCGCCGCCGCCGTCCTGCCGGGCATGGGCTTTCTCCTCCATCCCCTCTGCAAGCTGGGGGCGGCGGTGCTGGCCCTGCTGGCGGGCTACGGCAAAAGCCGCCGCCTCCTGCGGGTGAGTCTGGTATTCTTTGCCGTGTCCGCAGCTTTCGGGGGCGGCGTGTTCGCCCTCCAGCTCCTGGGCGGGCGGGGGCTCACTCTGCAAAACGGCATCTTTTATTCCGCCATGGATCTGCGCCTTATCCTCCTGTCGGCGGCGGGGTGCTATGTGCTCATCACCCTGCTGTTCCAACGCACCGCCCGGCACAGCGGCCTGCGCCGGGAGCTGGTGCCTGCGGTGCTCACCCTGGAGGGGCGGCGGGTGGCCCTTACCGCCCTGGTGGATACGGGCAACACCCTCACAGACCCTGCCACCGGACGTCCGGTGATGGTGGCGGAGGGGGAGAAGGTGGGGGCTCTCTTTCCCGACGGGCAGGCGCCGGCTCCCGAGGAGCTGCGCCGCCCGGTGGAGGCCCTGGAGCGGCTGGGCCGTCAGGGCTGGCAGGGGCGGTGCCGCCTGCTACCCTACCAGGCGGTGGGGGTGGAGTGCGGCATGCTGCTGGCCCTGCGCCTGGACGGGGCGCGGGTGGGGACGGAGGACTACGGCAAGCTGCTGCTGGCCCTGTCCCCCACCCGCCTCACCGACGGGGGCGGCTATCACGCGCTGATTGGTACATAAACAGACGATGTGGGAGGATGGCTATGAACGGTTGGAGACTGCGCCTGTTTGTGGGCGTGGAGCGGCTGTTGGCCCGGCTGGGGCTCAAGCTGCCGGGGAAGATCATGTATATCGGGGGGAGCGACACCCTGCCGCCGCCTCTGTCCAGGGACGAGGAGGCGGAGCTGATCGCCCGTCTGGACGGTGGGGACGAGGGTGTGAAGTCCCAGCTCATTGAGCGGAACCTGCGGCTGGTGGTCTACATCGCCCGCCGCTTTGAAAATACCGGCGTGGGCATTGAGGATCTGATTTCCATCGGCACCATCGGCCTCATCAAGGCCATCAATACCTATCAGCCCGCAAAAAACATCAAGCTGGCCACCTACGCCTCCCGGTGCATTGAGAACGAAATACTGATGCATCTGCGCAAGACGGCCAACCTGAAGAGCGAGGTCTCCTTCGACGAGCCCCTGAACACCGACTGGGACGGCAACGAGCTGCTCCTCTCCGACATCCTGGGGACGGAGAGCGATCTGGTGATGAAGCCCATCGAGGCGGACGTGGACCGCCAGCTCCTCTCCGACGCGCTGGAGAAGCTGGAGGACCGGGAGCGGGAGATCATCACCCTGCGCTTCGGCCTGGACGGCCGCCCGGAGCGCACCCAGAAGGAGGTAGCCGACCGGCTGGGTATCTCCCAGTCCTACATCTCGCGCCTGGAAAAGCGCATCATCAGCCGGCTCAAGCGGGAGATTCTGCGGATGCTGTAGGGGCGGTCACTCCGCCTTCGACCGCCCGGCTCGCCGGGCGGCCGGCTTCGTCAGATCGTAGCTGAGCTCCAGCAGGCGGATGATCTCCTCCTCCGGGAGCGAGCCGTCTAGGAGGAGGGTGACCCAGTTGGACTTGTTCATGTGGTAGGCGGGCAGGATGCCTGGGACGCCGAGAAGGGAGCCGGCCAGGAGCGGGCCGCATTTTACATCGAGAATGTCGACGGACTCCGGCCGTTCCAGCCCCAGCCTGGTTCCGGGAAACTCCAGAAAGACCGCAAACCACTTGGCGTTTTCACTGTGGCGCAGGACGGCATAGCGGGGGAATTTAGCCCAGAGGTGCTCCGGTTCCGCGCCCAGATGTACCTGGGCATACTGTAGGATACGCTCTTTCAGTGTGGACGGTTGGTTCATGGCACTCCCTCCTTACAGATCCTTGGCCCTCATTTTCTCCAGCTCGGCCTTTTCTGCCGCTGTGGCCTTGTTCCGCCCGATCAGCCAGGCGGCGGCCAGTCCCGCGGCGCAGGGAATGCCTGGAAGCATGCCGGAGGGATCCCGAATCGCGATGGACAGGCCGGCCAGCAGCAGGAGGATCCCGCCGGGCAGCAGAGCCCCCAGCAGGGGCTTTCTCCGGGTACCCAGATAGTATTCCAGAGCCAAAAGGGCCAGGGAAATGAAAAGAACTGCAAGCTCTCTCATATATGTTTTCTCTCCTTCTCGTATTTGTCGATGATCTGCTTGGCGGTCTCCACATCAATGCGGGAGTCCACCGCCAGCCCCTTGATAAAGGCGGTGAAGGGCTCCTCCTCCTGTTGGTCGGCCAGCTCGATCTTCTGGATGAGCTTGTCCAGCCGCAGACGGACCGTGGGGTAAGAGACCTGGTAGAGCCGGGCGATCTCCTTCAGAGAGCCGGACTTGAGCGCAAAATTTTTGAGAAAGGCGGAGTCCTCCGGTTCGAGAGCGAGCATCCACTGGGGGATTTTATTAAGCTCCAATTTAATTCTCCTTTTATTTTTGGTTTAATTATATTGAATATAACATAAATAAAATGAAAGTCAAGTATAAAAAAGAGGTGCGGCTTTTTAGCCGCACCTCTTTTTGAGCTTACAGGCCCAGGGTGTCCGCCAAGTCGTCCTTCATGTGGTCCATCTTGCGGACGGCACGCCGGGCCATCCGGCGCACGTCGGGGCTCTGCATGCTCTTGGCGGTCACCGCCATACCGATGGCGGCGCCCGCCAGCACGCCAAGGCCCATCCCTTCCAGAAACGCATGCTTCGTCATATTGCTTCGCTCCCTTCTGCATCAGCGTCCGCTGTTATTATTGCCGGAAACGCAGAAAAATCCGTTGCTAAAAACTGTGTTTCAAGGTATAATGTATGCGGTATGATACGGTTCAATTTGTGGAGGGGACGGGGGTGGACCTGTACCCTTTTTTGCTGTGCTCTGCATGGCGGTTTGGAACGGTTTCAATGTGAAAGGAGTGATTTCGTGAAGCTGCTGATACGGCAGGGACGGCTGGTTGACCCGGTTGGGGGCATCGGCGGGATTATGGATGTGCTGGTTGAGGACGGAAAGGTAGCGGTCATCGGGAGCAACATCAACGAGCCCGACGCCCGGGTGATCGATGCCCGGGGACTGACCGTGTGCGCCGGGCTGGTGGATATGCATGTACATCTGCGGGAGCCCGGCTTTGAATATAAAGAGACCATCGAGACCGGCGCGGCGGCCGCGGCCCATGGGGGCTTTACCTCCATTGCCTGTATGCCCAACACCCGCCCGGCCACCGACAGCCCGGAGCAGATTGCATTTGTAAAGCAGAGGGCGGCGGAGGCCTGCGGCGTCCATGTCTGGCCCATCGGGGCGGTGACCCGGGGACAGCAGGGGCAGGAGCTCACCGACTTTGAGGCCCTGAAGGGCGCGGGGGCGGTGGCCCTGTCCGACGATGGGGTGCCGGTCCAGAATGCCAATTTAATGCGGGACGGCCTGATCCTGGCCCACCGGCAAAACCTGACGATTCTCTCCCACTGTGAGGACGCCGACATGGTGAAGAACTACGCGGTCAACGAGGGGCGTATCTCCCGCCAGCTCCGGCTGGCTGGCCGGCCGGCCATCGCCGAGGAGCTGATGGTGGCCCGGGATGCCATGCTGGCGGAGGAGACCGGCGGGGCGGTGCACATCTGCCACATCTCCACCGCCAAATCGGTGGCCCTGGTGCGGCGGTACAAGCGCAAGGGCGTACAGATCACCTGTGAGACCTGCCCTCAGTATTTCAGTCTCACCGAGGACGAGATTTTAGCCCAGGGCGCCCTGGCACGGGTAAACCCGCCCCTGCGCACCAAGGCGGACGTGGAGGCCATTATCGAGGGATTGAAGGACGGCACCATTGACGCCATCGCCACCGACCACGCCCCCCACTCCGCTGAGGAAAAGACCCGGCCCCTGACCGACGCCCCCAGCGGCATGGTGGGCCTGGAGACCGCCCTTGCTGTGGCGCTGACCTACCTCTACCACACGGGCGAGATGGCCCTGTCCGACATCCTGCGCCGGATGACCATCAACCCGGCCTGCATCCTGCGCCTGCCCACCAAGGGGCGGCTGGCCATCGGCTCGGACGGCGACGTGGTGATCTTCGATCCCGACGAGGCGTGGACGGTGGACCCCAACCGCTTCGCCTCCAAGGGACGCAACACCCCCTTTGCGGGAAAGACCCTGCGGGGGAAAGTGAAATATACGATTGTAGGCGGCGAGATCGTCTACTGGGAAGGAGAATGAGCGCGATGTCCTTTGATGTATTGCAGGAGAAGATTATCCGTATGAAAAACCCCACGGTGGTGGGGCTGGACCCCAAGCCCGAGTATGTGCCGGAGCACATCCGCAAGGCGTCCTATGAGCAGTTCGGCGAGACCTTCGAGGGGGCGGCCGACGCCATTTTCCAGTTCAACAAGGGCCTCATCGACGCCCTGTGTGATATTGTACCTGCCGTAAAGCCCCAGTCCGCCTACTATGAGCGCCTGGGCTGGCCGGGCATGTCCATGCTGGAAAAGACCATCCGCTACGCCCACGAGAAGGGCATGTACGTCATCGCCGACATCAAGCGGGGGGACATCGGCTCCACGGCGGAGGCCTACGCCGACGCCTGGCTGGGAGTCACCAAGGTGGGGGAGGCCCTCTGCGGGGGCTTCAACGCCGACTGCGTCACCCTCAACGGCTACATGGGCGCGGACAGCGTCAACCCCTTCCTAAAGGTGGCGGGGGAGCGGGACAAGAGCGTGTTTATCCTGGCCAAGACCTCCAACCCCGGCTCCGGTGAGCTCCAGAACGTAGCCGCCGGGGAGGGAGACACCGTCTACGGCCTTATGGCCGACCTCATTGAGAAGTGGGGAGCCGGCACTGAGGGGAAGTACGGCTATACCCGGGCCGGCGCGGTGGCCGGGGCTACTTATCCGGAGGAGCTACAGAAGCTCCGCGCCCGGATGCCCCACACCTTCCTGCTGGTGCCCGGCTACGGGGCCCAGGGCGGCACCGCCGAGGATGTACAGTATGCCTTCCAGGAGAATGGCCGGGGTGCCGTCGTCAACTCCTCCCGGGGCATCATCTGTGCCTGGCAGAAGACGGGCAAAAACGGCGCGGACTACCAAGAGGCCGCCCGCGCCGCCGCCATCGCCATGCGGGACGATATCTGCCGGTTTATCGCCATCCAGTAAACCAAGGAAACAGAGGGGGACACACCCATGCCAATACAAAAGCTCTGTACCGTCGCAGAGGCGGTGCGCCTCAATGAATTTGCCTGGTCCCTCACCCTGGAGGCCGAGGGGATGGAGCCCCAGGGGCCGGATCAGTTTGTCCATGTGAAGTGCGGCCACAGCCGTCTGCTCCGCCGCCCCATCTCCATCTGCGGCTGGGGGGAGAACCGGCTGCGCATCGTCTTTGAGGTGCGTGGGGAGGGCACCGAGTGGCTCGCCCGCCGGAAAGCGGGGGACACCCTGGACGTACTGGGCCCCCTGGGCTGCGGCTTCCAAGTGGAGCGAGAGGCCCGCTGCCTCCTGGTGGGGGGCGGCATCGGCGTCCCCCCCATGCTGGGCTGCGCCAAGTGGACGGCGGGGCAGAGCACCGCCGTACTGGGCTTCCGGTCGGCAGACCGTGCCATGCTGACCGAGGAATTTCAGAAATGCTGTAAAGATGTTTTGCTTTGCAGTGATGATGGAAGCCTAGGACAGAAAGGCTTTGTGGATGCTCAGGTGCGGGCTGTTCTTGAAAAGGATAAAAACTTTACAGCGGTTTTGGCCTGCGGCCCCAAGCCCATGCTGAAAAACGTGGCTGCCGTGGCGGCGGAATACGGCGTACCCTGTCAGGTGTCCATGGAAGAGCGGATGGCCTGCGGCGTGGGGGCCTGCCTGGGCTGCGCCATCCAGATGGCCGACGGCACCATGAAGCACGTGTGCAAGGACGGCCCGGTGTTTGACGCGGAGGAGGTGGAGTGGAATGTCTAAGGTGGATCAGTCCGTGGTGCTGGCCGGGGTGCGGATGAAAAACCCCGTGGTGGTGGCCTCCGGCACGTTCGGTTTCGGCCGGGAGTACGGCCGGTTTTATGATTTGAGCGAGCTGGGCGGCATCTGCTGCAAGGGTCTGACCCTCTGCCGCCGGGAGGGCAACCCGCCCCCCCGCATCGCGGAGACCCCCATGGGCATCCTCAACTCCGTGGGCCTCCAGAATCCCGGAGTGGACGCCTTTATCGCGGAAGAGCTGCCCGAGCTGAGAAAGCATGATCTGGCGGTAATCGCCAACATCTCGGGCAATACCCCGGAGGAATACGGCGTCATGTGCGAAAAGCTCTCCGCCGCTGGGGTGGACATGATCGAGGTCAACATCTCCTGCCCCAACGTGAAGGCGGGCGGCCTGGCCTATGGCACCAAGCCGGAGCTGGCCGCCGAGGTGACAGCGGTGGCCAAGGCCCACGCCGGGAGAGTACCGGTGATGGTGAAGCTCTCCCCCAACGTCACCGACGTCACCGAGATCGCCCGGGCCGTGGCGGACGCGGGGGCGGACGCCCTGTCCCTCATCAACACCCTGCGGGGGATGCGCATCGACGTGAACACCCGCCGGCCCATTTTGAAGATGAACACCGGCGGCCTGTCCGGACCCGCCGTGCTCCCGGTGGCGGTGCGCATGGTGTGGGAGGTGGCCCAGGCCGTGAAGCTGCCCATCCTGGGCATGGGCGGCGTAGCCAAGGGGGAGGACGCGGCCCAGCTCCTGTTGGCCGGGGCCTCCGCCGTGGCGGTGGGCACCGCCTGCTTTGACGATCCCTATGCCCCCATCAAGGTGCGGGACGGCCTGGCGTCCCTGGCGGAGCGCCAGGGGCTGAACAAGGTATCCGACTTTACCGGGGCGGTCGTGCCGTGGTGAATGGAGGTGCGCGCCGATGGAGCGGAACACCTGTTATCTGAACCTGTCCGTGGCGGAGGCGGCCCGCACCGTGTCCGAGCTGGTGGAACGTGCGGGGCTGTCCAGCCGGATGGTGGATTGCCATGAGCTGCGCCAGGGCGAGAATCTCTGTGGCATGGTGCTGCTTTTTGAAAAGTACTTTCTCCGCATGGGCAGCCGCCTCACCCTGACGGCGGTGCTGGACAACCTGGAGGGGCGCACCCGGCTCTACTGGACGGTCACCGGCGGGGCGGGAATGCTCCGGCAGAGCGGAGACAGCAAGACAGCGGCGGAGGAGTACAGCGAGGCCCTGCGGGAGAAGCTGTTCTCCTATCTGGACGGCTGAAGGCGGGAGGGAAAAAATGGAGGATCCGTATTTTGTCTCCCTGGGACTGCGGGAGTGCGGGGAAGCCATCCATGCGGCGGTGACCGACAGCGTCACCGGGGAGCTGGTTGACCACTATGAGCTCACCCACCCGGGCGGCGGCACCTGTGTGGTGGCGGTCTATGAGAAGCACTACTACCGGGCGGGCAACCGGCTCACCCTCACCGTGGTTCTGGACGACTTTACCGGCCGAACCCGCGTCCACTGTATCAGCGGCGGCGGGGGCGAGGGGCTGTTCCGCTTCGACTGGGGGGCGGCGGAGTCCTTCGAGGGAGTCGTCCACGACGCGTTGAGCCGCTATCGGCTTTGAGGAGAAGAGACATGGCTTATACAGAAGTGTTCTACCCCAAGCTGCCCATGGAGGGCTGTGCGGACCGCATTCAGGATGTGATCGTGCGCAGTGGGTTCAGCAACGGACAGGTGTCGGAGCGCTACCGGCTGGAGACCCCCGGCGGCTCGGTTCTGGTTCTGGTGTTGGTCAAGTATCTTCACAGAACCGGAAGCGAGATGGTGGTGACGGCAGTGCTGGACGAGCTGGAGGGGCGGCTCCGTCTCCATCTCACTGCTGCCAGTGCGCTGGGCGGCATGGGAGATGAGTGCGGCGAGGAGAAGCATATTGTCTCCAAGCTGGAAAAGACTCTGGAGGTATGAGAACAATGGATTTCAGATTCAGAGGTGGAGTAAAGCGATGACAACCGTCTATATGGTCCGCCACGCGGAGGCGGAGGGAAATCTCTACCGCCGGGTTCACGGCTGGTACAACAGCCTGATTACCGATAACGGCTACCGGCAGATCGCGGCCCTGCGGGGACGGTTTGCGGACATACATATCGACGCGGTGTACTCCAGCGACCTGTTCCGTACAATGACCACCGCCAAAGCGGTCTACCTGTCCCACGGTCTGGAGCTGCACACCGATCCGGGCCTGCGGGAGATCAGCCTGGGCGCATGGGAGGACAAGCCCTGGGGCGAGCTGGAGCGGTGCGACGCCATGAATCTGATCCGCTTCAATCACAGCTCCCCGGACTTCCGGGTGGAGGGGGGCGAGACCTTCGCCCAGGTACAGGCGCGGCTTAAGGGCACGGTGCTCCGCCTGGCGGCGGCCCACCCGGGCCAGACGATCGCCCTGTTCTCCCACGGCACCGCCATCCGCTGCCTCCAGGCGGCCCTGCGGGGGCTGGGACCCGGCGAGATGGACGGTTTGGGCCACAGCGACAACACCGCCGTCACCTGCCTGGAGGTGGAGGGGGAGCGCACCCGCACCGTCTTTGAGAACGATAACTCCCACCTGCCCGACGAGATCTCCACCCTGGCCCGCCAGCGGTGGTGGAAGGGGCGGGATGGAACAAGCGGCGATGCAAACCTGTGGTTCCGGCCCCTCAACCTGAAAAAGGAGGGGACGGTGTACCGGACGGCCCGGCATGAGGCCTGGCAGGATGTGAACGGCCCGGCGGTGCCCTTCGACGGGGACGCGTTCCAGAGGGACGCCCTGCGCTGCTGGAAACGGGCCCCGGAGCGGGCGGTGATGTGCGCCATGCAGCGGGACGAGACGGCCGGCCTGCTCCAGATGGATCTGGACCGGGGGGCCGCCGAGGGTGTGGGCTATATCCCCTTCCTGTACATGGACCCCGCCCACCGGCGCCAGGGCCTGGGGGTGCAGCTCCTGGGCCAGGCGGTATCCACCTACCGGCCTCTGGGCAGAGACCGCCTGCGGCTGTGCTGCGCGCCGGACAACGGGATTGCCCAGCGCTTCTACCAGAAGTACGGCTTTGTCAAGATGGGAGAGGAGCCGGGTGCCCGCGGCCCGCTGGATGTTCTGGAAAAATACATTGGATTTGAAGCCAAGGAATCATGAGGAACCTATGAATCAATTTTTGCCTGTCACCAAAGCGGATCTGGCGGAGCGGGGCTGGGAGGAGTTTGACTTCCTGGTCATCACCGGCGACGCCTATGTCGACCACCCCTCCTTTGGCCCGGCCATTATTTCCCGGGTGCTGGAGGCCGAGGGCTACCGGGTGGCAATCCTGGCCCAGCCGGACTGGCGCAAGGCTGGCTCCTTTACAGCACTGGGCCGCCCGCGGCTGGGTGTTCTGCTCTCCAGCGGCAACATCGACTCCATGGTGGCCCACTATACCGTGGCCAAAAAGCGCCGCCATGACGACGCCTATTCCCCGGGCAATCGGGCCGGCCTGCGGCCCGACCGGGCGGTGATCGTCTATGCCAACAAGGTGCGGGAGGCCTTTGGGGACATTCCGCTGGTGATCGGCGGCCTGGAGGCCAGTCTGCGCCGCTTTGCCCACTACGACTATTGGGAGGACAAGGTGCGCCGCGCCATCCTCTTCGACAGCCAGGCGGATCTGCTGGTCTACGGCATGGGAGAGCGCGCCACCCGGGAAATTGCGGCCCGTCTGGCCTCCGGAACGCCCATCCGGGAGATTACAGATGTAAAGGGAACCACCTTTATTGCCAAAGATCCTTCTGCGTGTGCCTATCCAAAGGTGGAGTGCCCTTCCTTTGAGGCGGTATCCACGGATAAGCGGGCGTATGCCCAGGCCAACCAGATCCAGTATGAGGAGCACGACCCCGTCCGGGGAAAGGCCATCCTCCAGCGCCACGGCGACCGGCTGCTGGTGGTCAATCCGCCGGCCATGCCTCTCACCACTGCCGAACTGGACTTCGTGGCCGAGCTGCCCTACGTCCGGGAACCCCACCCCATGTATGACGAAATGGGGGGCGTGCCTGCCATCGAGGAGGTGCGCTTCTCCGTGGCCCACAACCGGGGCTGCTTCGGGGCGTGCAACTTCTGCTCCCTGGCCTTCCACCAGGGGCGGATCATCACCTCCCGCAGCCATGAGAGCGTCCTGCGGGAGGTGGAGGCCCTGACCCGCCACCCCGGCTTCAAGGGCTATATCCATGACGTGGGCGGCCCCACCGCCAACTTCCGCCGCCCCGCCTGCAAGAAGCAGATGAAGGCGGGAATGTGCCGCGGCCGCGCCTGCCTGGCCCCCACGCCCTGTCCCAATCTGGACGCCGACCACACCGACTATTTGATGCTCCTGCGCAAGATCCGGCAGGTGCCGGGGGTGAAAAAAGTGTTCATCCGCTCCGGCATCCGCTTCGACTATATGCTCCAGGACAAGAGCGGCGAGTTCTTTGCCGAGCTGGTGAAGTATCATGTCTCCGGCCAGCTCAAGGTGGCCCCGGAGCACTGTGTGAGCGGCGTACTGGACTATATGGGCAAGCCCCATATTGAGGTCTATGAGAAGTTCAAGGGTAAGTACGAGCGGCTGAACCAGAAGTACGGCAAGGAGCAATACCTGGTGCCCTACCTCATGTCCTCTCACCCGGGCTGTACCCTGGACGACGCGGTGCGGCTGGCGGAGTGGATCAACCGCACCGGCCGCCAGCCGGAGCAGGTGCAGGACTTCTACCCCACGCCGGGTACCCTGTCCACCTGCATGTACTACACTGGCATTGACCCCCGCACCATGCAGCCGGTGTATGTGCCCCGTGATCCCCACGAGAAGGCGATGCAGCGGGCGCTGATGCAGTGGAAGCGCCCGGAGAAGCGCCCGCTGGTGCGGGAGGCCCTCCACCGCACCCACCGGGAGGATCTGATCGGCTACGGCAAGGGCTGTCTCCTGCGGCCCAACGGCCCCGCCAGGCCGGGGGATCAGCCCTCCGGCCGGGGCAAGCCCGCGCCCGCCAAGGGCAAGGCCCAGCCCACCCGCTCCCGCCCCGCCAAAAAGGTGGGCTGGGCCGTGGCTAAGCCCAAAAAGAACGCCCGGCCGAAGAAAAAGAAATAAGAAACGAGCCTCAGACGCTTGCGTCTGAGGCTCGTTTCTTAAGGAAGCACCACCCGTTCCAGCCGGGGGCCGAGGCGGGAGAGCAGCTCGTTGGTGATGGTACCCGCCGCCTGGGCGGCCTCCTCGGCGGTAAGGACGGCGTCCCCGTCCCGGCCAATGAGAGTGGCGGTATCGCCGGGGGCGACGCCTTCCATATCCGTCACGTCCACCAGAAGCTGATCCATACAGATAAGTCCCACTATGGGGGCCGTTCGGCCGTGGAGGAGCACCCGGCCCGCCCCGTTGGAGAGGGTACGGGGCCAGCCGTCGGCGTAGCCGATGGACAGGGTGGCCAGCACAGTGGGCCGATGGGCGGTGTAGGCCCCGTCGTAGCCCGCCGCCTCTCCGGCGGCCAGGGTGTGAAGCTGGGATACCCTGGCCCGCAGGGAGAGCACCGGGCGGAGGGGGAGGACCGCCGTGGTGGCGTCGCCGGGGGCGCTGAGGACGCCGTACAGGGCGATGCCGGGGCGGGCGCAGCCGCAGGGGAGGCCGGGGTAGTTGAGCAGGCCGTAGCTGCCCTGGAAGTGGACGGTTCCGGGGGCGTGTCCGGCGGAGCGCAGGCCATCCACCGCTGCCCGAAAGCGCCGGAGTTGCTCCCGGGTACGGGCTTGGCTGGCCTCGTCCAGCCGCTCCGTGTCGGCCAGGTGGGTGAATACGCCGGTCACCCGCAGATGGGAACAGCTGTAAGGGGCGGTCAGGCTCTGGGTGTCGTCCCAGGGGATGCCCAGACGGTGGAGGCCGGTGTCCACCTTGAGGTGGACGGCCAGCCGCCGGCCGCATGCGTCCAGCGCCCGGGCGTGTTCGGTGCTCACCACCGTCTGGGTCAGGCGGTACCGGGCCAGCAGGGGGGCCAGCTCCGGCCCGGAATAGCCAAGCACCAGGATCGTCCCCCGGACGCCGCCCCGCCGCAGGCGGACACCCTCGGCGGCGGTGGCCACGGCAAAGGCGTCCGCGCCCGCCCCGACGCACAGCCGGGCGATCTCCAAGTCCCCGTGCCCGTAGGCGTTGGCCTTGATTACCGGCATAAGGCTGGCCCCCGCCGGCAGAAGGGAGCCCAGGGCGGCCAGATTGTGCCGCAGGGCGGCGGCGTCCAGCTCGATCCAGGCCCGGCTCCGGGGGGAGGGGGCGGGGCGGATGCGGGCGAAGGGGAGGGCCAGAAGGGAGGAGAGCAGGACCACGGCCAGATAGTGTACAAGACAGTTGTCCACCAGCAGGCCGGTGAGGCCCACCACCCCGGCGCCGCCCCGGATGAGGACGATGCACCAGGGGTGGAGGACATACACCGCCGCCGCCCAGTCCCGGAGGGCGGGAGCGGACGGGAGGGACAGGCGCTGGAGCCACCGCAGGAGGAACCCGACGCACAGGGGGAGGGAGAGGTAGAGGGCGTCAAAGCGGGCCAGGGCGAGGCGCTGCACCAGCAGGCCTTCCGCCGTCAGCAGCGCCAGGGAGAGGAGCAGTCCGGCCCCGTACCAAGCCGCGCTCCGGCGGGCAGGCCTCAGGGCCAGCCAGCCCCCCAGCAGCAGAAAGACAGGGGGGAAGAACAGGCCGTTGCGTGTGTAGTCGAAGAGGAGGAACAGGGCCTCGTACCCGGCCCGGAGGGGCGGCAGGGCGGCGGTGAGGCCGAAATAGCTGTCCCCCAGCAGCCCGGCGGCATAGAGCAGAAGGGCGGGAAGCCACGCCCAGCGGGGCCCCAGGATGCGCAGAAGGCCGTACACCAGGCAGGCCCCCAGCACCAGGGCGGGGAAGTACCACAGGTGGTAAAAGGTGCCGTTGAAGAGCACATCTCGCAGCAGGGCGAAGCCGCTCTCCTCCAGGGTGTGGTTGTAGAGGTTCAGGGGGAGGTAGAGCAGGACCGCGGCCCCGTAAAGCAGCAGCAGCTTTTTGACAAAGGGGATCAGGGCGGCCCGCCCCTCCCGGAGCAGACGGGGCACCAGGAACCAGCCGGACACCGAGAAGAAAAAGGGGACGGCGATGCGGGCCAAAATGTCGGTCAAAAGGTAGTTGGCCTCCCCGTTCAGGGAGAGCAGAGGGCCGGTATGGATGGCGATGACCAGCAAGGCGGCGGGGACGCGGAAGCGGTCAAAGCCACCGAGAGACTCGGTTTTCATCCCGCATCCCTCCACAGGGTGAGCACCACGCCGCCCTCGTTGGTGTCGCAGCGCTGGCAGGGGACGTCGGCGGGCAGGGTGAGGGAGTCCGCCGCCCAGGCGGGCAGGTAGTAAAGCTCAAACAGACGCCCTAGCCCCCGGAAGCGCAGAGGTTCCCCTCCCAGCGGGAAGTCGTGAAGCCACTCCAGATATTCCTCCAGCACCAGATGCTTCTCCTCCATCAGCTTGGCGTGGGGCCAGCCCACATACCGGAAGTGCCACGGCTCGTATCCGATGCCGGTGACATTCTCCTTCCCCTTGGGGTAGCGGAGGACAAAGCCAAAGTCGGCGGCCCGGCGGCGCAGGGCCCCGCAGGGGCCGGAGTCGGGGAAGGCGGGGCAGAGGAAGTCCACCTCCGGCCCGTTCTCGCCCAGATCAATGGCCAGCCCGGTCTGGTGCTCGCTGCACCCGGGGCGGGCCACGTAGGTCTCGGTGAAGGCTTTGCCGTGCTCGGCCAGGGCGTCCTCCCAGATGGCCTGCTGCTCGGCCCGGGGCCGGTAGCCGCTGACCGGGACGATCGCGCCCACGCTTCCCACGGCGGCGAGAAGCTGATCCAACATCACTTTGGCTCGCTGGTGGAGACGCACCTCGGTTTGACCGGAGCGGACGGAGGCGAGGTCCTCCGCGGCGGGCTCCTCCGGCAGGGGATGGGCGCGGTTGACCAGATACAGCGTACCTTTCATGCGTCCACCGCCAGTCCGATGAGACGGTCCAGCAGAGGGCCGAACTCCAGGCCTATGCTCCGCATCATGTTGGGGTAGCGGCTGTGAGCTGTGAAACCGGGGATGGTGTTTACCTCGTTAAAGACAATGCGCCCGTCCGGCGTGAGAAACAAATCCACCCGTGCAAAGCCGGAACACTCCAGCGCCCGGTAGATCAACTGGGCGGTCGCCTGAATTTCTGTTTCCTTCTCCTGGGAAATTCGGGCGGGCATGTGTATGCTGGAGGTGATCAGGCCGTACTTCTCCGTGTAGTTGAAAAAGCCGCCGGAGAGCTCGATCTCGTCCACATGTCCCACCGTCAGAACCTCATTGCCCAGTACGGCGCAGCCCACCTCAAAGCCGGGCACGGCCTCCTCAATGACCACCTTGCTATCGTGGGCCAGGGCGGCGGTGACGGCTTCGGCCAACACGCCGGGCTCCTCCACCTTGGTGATGCCAAAAGAGGAACCCGCCCGTGCGGGCTTGACAAACAGGGGATAGGTCAGGCTGGCAGTGCGCTCCGGCAGGGTGTCCAGCCCTTCTCCGGCGCGAAAGAGGATGGAAGGGGGCACCGCTACACCGGCGGCCCGGACCAAGCGGTGGGCCACGTCCTTGTCCATGCATAGGGCGGAGGCGAGCACCCCGCAGCCCACTACGGGGATACCTGCCAGCTCCAGCAGGCCCTGCACCGTGCCGTCCTCCCCGTTTTTGCCATGGAGTACCGGAAAGGCGGCGTCCAGATAGCGGGTGGAGGGCCCAGCGGGGGCGATGAGCAGCAGGCCGTGGACGCCGCGGTCGGGGGAGATCACCGCCGGGACAGTATGGCGGGCGTCGGTGTGCCAAGTGTCGTCCAGCAGGGCGTCCACCGGCCCCTGGTAGAGCAGCCAGCGCCCATCCCGTGTGATGCCCAGGAGGACGGGCTCGTACCTGTCCCGGTCCAGATGTGTGAGTACCGCGTGGGCGGACTGGAGGGAGATCTCATATTCGGTGGAAGAGCCGCCGAACAGGACGGCCAATGTGATTTTTTTCATGGGGGAACACCTCCGTCAGAATGGGCTCTCGCCTGTTCTTTTATTATAGAGGGAGTATATCAGGCGTTTCTGACTTCCAACCGACCAAAGGCTTACAATCCTCTGAACCAAATCTTAAAAAAAGCAGTCAAAAAGCGGTATGGTCTCAGACCATACCGCTTTTTGTCATTTTGTGGCTCGCTTTACACCGTTGCCGATGTCTTTGGCGGCGTCGCCAACGCCGTCGACGATGTCGCGGGCTGCATCGCCCACACCGCGGGTTACGTCCTTGGCGGCATCCCCGGCATCCCGGACCGCGTCACGGGCGGCCGAGCCGCCGTCCTTCGGGTGTTCGGTACCCTCCGGGGCGGGCGTGGTGGTATTGGGGGCTGCGGGGGTGTTCTCCGGCATGGTGCTGGGCTGGGAGGTGACAACCGGCGAGGGAGTCGGAGTCACATCAGGGGCTTTATCGCGGGTACAAGCGGTCAGCGGCAGAGCCAGAGCGAGCCCGATGCCGAGCAGAGTCCATGTGCGTTTCATATGTGTTCCTCCTGTTCCTTCCAATGGATTTCGTTCAGATGGATTCACCCAGCACCTAGTATACGTTATTCCACGCTGATTACACGCGGGAAGAAGTGTCAGAGAAAAAGGGTTGCAATTTCCAGAAAGATCTGCTAATATAATAATAACAGTAATAGTTACTGTTTATAATGTGCCGAGAAAAGAGGTGGCTCATGAACGGCAAGCGCTATTCCCGGCAGCGGGAATTGATCTATGAGGCTTTGCGGCAGACAGAACAGCACCCCACGGCGGAGATGATTTATCAGTGGCTGAAGCCGGCCAATCCCAGCCTGAGCCTGGGAACCGTTTACCGGAATCTAAACCTTTTGGCAGATGAAGGTGCAATCCGCCGGATGGCATTTCCGGTGGAGCGCTATGACGCAAAGACAATGCCCCACCCTCATTTCTGCTGTGACCAGTGCGGGGCGGTTTACGACCTGCACCTTCCCTACGATGCGGAGCTGGACCGGCAGGCACTGCTGGCCAGCGGGCACGATGTCACGGGCCATGAGGTGGTTTTTCACGGAATTTGCACAAAGTGCAAACAACTTCATTGATCTTTTCTTAAAATATGATAAGATGTGACCATCAAAATTAGAAAGGAAGGTTGTTCCAATGGAATTCAAGCTGTATCGCTGTGCCCACTGCGGCAATGTCATTTTCAAGGTGGTCGACAAGGGTGTTCCTGTCATGTGCTGCGGCCAGAAAATGGAGGAGTTCGTCCCCAACACCACCGATGGTGCTATGGAGAAGCATGTCCCCGCAGTGGAAAAGACTGCCCATGGCAGCGGCTATTCCGTCAGCGTGAAGGTGGGCAGTGTGGAGCACCCCATGCTCCCCGAGCACTACATCTCCATGATCGCGGCGGTGGATGGGGACACCGTCACCATGAAGTTCCCCAAGCCCGGCGAAAAGCCTGAGCTGAAGACCTTCTGCCGCAGTGAGAAAGTGGAGGCGTACGAAATCTGCAATCTCCACGGCTTCTGGAAGGGCGAGGGCTGAGAAGGCCCGTATTTCACTCAAAATCTGATTTAGAAAGGAAGGCTGAGCATTATGGAGCTGAAGGGAAGCAAGACGGAGGCCAATCTGTGGAAGGCGTTTGCGGGAGAGAGCATGGCCCGCAATAAGTATACTTATTTTGCCAGCAAGGCCAAGAAAGAGGGCTTCGAGCAGATCGCGGCCATCTTTGAGGAGACCGCCGGCAATGAGAAGGAGCATGCCAAGCTGTGGTTCAAGGAGCTGGGCGGCATCGGCGATACCGCTGCCAACCTGAAGGCTGCGGCGGCGGGTGAGAACGAAGAGTGGACCCAGATGTATAAGGAGATGGCCGAAACCGCCCGCGAGGAGGGCTTTGAGAAGCTGGCTTTCCTGTTTGACGGCGTCGGCAAGATCGAGAAGGAGCATGAGGAGCGCTACCTGACCCTTTTGAAGAACCTGGAGGAGGGTGTGGTCTTTAAGCGCGGTGACGAGTATGTCTGGAAGTGCCGCAACTGCGGCCACATCCACTTCGGCAAAACCGCTCCTGAGGTCTGCCCCATCTGTGCCCATCCCCAGGCCTATTTCGAGATCCGCAGCATCAATTACTAAGAAGAGACGTACGACAAGCGCTGTATAAAGCGGGTCCGACCTGACGGTCGGGCCCGCTTTGGCCGTCTAAAACCTTATTTTAACAGATAGACTGCCCCGCCGGAGACCCGGCGGGGCAGTGTGCTTTTACTTTAGCAGGCGGATCCACTCGCTGTTGTAGAGCTCACGGATTTCAGGGGAGAGACAGGCAAAGCTCTCCGTCTTGGCATATACGTCGTCGGTAGGGTAGGCATAGGGATCGTTGGCGGTCTCAGGGTCCAGCTCCTCACGGACACTCAGCAGAGGGGAGGAGTACCAGATCTCCTCACAGTTCTTGAGGCCGGCCTGAGTGGAGCACATGAAGTTAATGAACTTCTCGGCGTTCTCCTTGTTCTCCGCGCCCTTGGGGATGCACATGGCATCCACGTAGAGATTGGTGCCCTCCCGTGGCAGGGCAAAGGCCAGGTCAGGGTTGTTCTCCTGCATGGTAAGAAAATCGCCGTAATAGTAGGCGCCGATGAGGGCGTTTTCACCCTCCAGCTTGTCGAAAATCTCGTCCATGACGTAGGACTGCACCAGGGGCTTCTGCTCTACCAGAAGGTTGGTGGCCTCCTTGACCTGGGCGGGATCCTCAGTGTTATAGGAGTAGCCCAGCTTCTTGAGGGCAATGCCAATGGCGTCGCGGGAGTTGTTGAACATCAGAATGTCGCCGGAGAGCTCCTCATCCCACAGAATGTCCCAGGTTTCCACATCCTTCTCCGCAGGGTCAATGTAGGCGCTGTTATAGATCACGCCCAGCAGGCCCCACATGTAGGGGACGGAGTAGAGGTTCTCCGGGTCGTACTCCGGGTTTTTCAGATTGGGGTCGATGTCGGCAAAGTTGGGAATATTGTCAAAGTTCAGCGGCTCCAGCATGTCCTCCTCGATGAGCTGACCGATCATATAGTCTGAGGGGATGATGACGTCGTAGCCGCCGGCGCCGCCGGCCAGCTTGCCGTAGAGCGCCTCATTGGACTCAAATGTCTGATAATTGACCTTGATACCAGTCTCCGCCTCGAAATCCTCCAGAACGGACATATCAATGTACTCGCCCCAGTTGTAGACGTTGACCACGCCGGCAGTGCCGGTGTTGCCGCTGGAACTCTCGCCGCCCGGTGTCTCGGCTGTGCCGGAAGGCGATCCGCCGGTACAGCCGCTCAGGGCCGCCGTGCTGAGGGTTGCCAGTGCCAGTACAAGTGCAATTTGCTTTTTCAATTCCTTTCGTTTGCCCCTTTCAAAAAATAATATTATATCAAGGCGGGCTGCCTTTGATATCCGTCAGTTCCCATGAACCATGCGGCGCTTGTCCTGCCGGGTCTGGCGTACATTGACGATGACCAGTAGGGTGACCACCACCACGAAGAGCAGGGTGGACAGGGCGTTGATCTCCGGGCTGACCCGCTTCTTGGCCATGGAATAGATGACCATGGACAGGGTGGAGAAGGTGGAGCCGGCGGTGAAGTAGCTGATCACGAAATCGTCGATGGACATAGTGAAGGCGATGAGCAGGCCGTTGATCACGCCGGGCATGATCTCAGGCAGGATCACCTTTCGGAAAGCCAGAAAGCCGGGAGCGCCCAGATCCTGGGCCGCCTCATAGATATTGGGGTCAAGCTGCTGGAGCTTGGGCATGACGCAGAGGATGACGTGGGGAATGTCGAAGGTCAGGTGGGCGATGAGCAGGGTGACAAAGCCCAGGTTCCACTTGATGCCCAAGGCAGCTCCCAGTGTGCCGTTAAAGACGTTGACCGCCAGTACAAAGAACAGCATCATGGACACGCCGGTGATGATGTCCGCGTTGGTCAGGGGGATGTTGTTGATGGTGGTGACCACCGTGCGGCTGCGGCGGCGGAAGTTGGTGAAGCCGATGGCGGCTGCCGTGCCAATGATGGTGGAGATCACTGCAGCCAGAATGGAAACCGCCAGTGTGACCCACAGGGCGTCCAGGATCATGGAGTTCTGGAACAACTCCTTGTACCAATCCAGGGTGAAGCCGGACCACACCGACCGGCTCTTGGACGCGTTGAAGGAGAACACGATGAGCACGAAGATGGGCAGGTAGAGGAACAAAAAGACCAGCAGCATAAAGAAGCGGCTGCCGATGCGCCGGGACTGTTTCACAGGAACGACACCCCCTCTTCTCCCTCGCCAAAGCGGTTCATAATGGCCATGCAAACCAGGACGATGACCATCATTACCAGGGCGATGGCGGAACCCAGCCACGGGTTATAGGTGGTCCCCATGAACTGCATCTCAATGAGGTCGCCCAGCAGCAGGCTCTTGCCGCCGCCCAGCAGACGGGAGATGACAAAGGTGGACACCGAGGGAATGAACACCATGGTCACGCCGGAGAGCACGCCGGGCAGGGAGAGGGGGAAGGTCACCCGGCGAAAGACCGTGAAGGAGTTGGCGCCCAGATCCTGGGCGGCCTCGATCACCTTGGGGTCGATTTTCTCCAGAACGGAGAGGATGGGCAGAATCATGAAAGGCAGGAAGTTGTAGACCATGCCCAGCACGACGGCCCCCTGGGTGTTGATCATCTGGAAGGGGCCGATACCAAACAGGCCCAGAAAGCTGTTGATCAGCCCCCGCTTCTCCAGCAGGAACATCCAGGAGTAGGTGCGCAGCAGGAAGTTCATCCACATGGGCAGCATGATGAGCATCATGGCCACCCGGCGCACCGCAGGACTCTCCTGGGCCAGCCAGTAGGACAGGGGATAGCCGATGAGCAGACAGATGAACGTGGCAATGATGGCCAGTAAAAAGGAGCGCCCGAACACGCCGGTATACTGGGCCATGGTAGAGAAGTTCTCCAGCGTGAAGCCGCCGGCCTGGCTCGTGAAGGCGTAAAAGACGATGATCAGCAGGGGAGCCACCACAAAGATGGCCATCCAGATGACATAGGGAACGGCAATGCCCTTACTCTTCATCCTCGTTTCCCTCCTCCGGGCCCTCATTCAGCTCGTCATACTCCGAGCTGTAGGAGCTGTAGTCGCCGAACATACCGGAGTAGCGGCTCTTCTTCATGATGTGGAAGCCGTCGGGGTCGATCTTCACCCCAATCCTGGCCCCCACTGGGGAGAAGTCGGTGGTCTGGATGAGCCACTTGAAGCCCTTGAAGTCCACGATGATGTCGTAATGCATACCCTTGAAGGTGACCTCGGTGACAGTGCCGGTGAGCTGGCCCTGCTCCACGGGGACAATGTCGATGTCCTCCGGGCGGATGACCACATCCACAGGCTCGTTGGGCTGGAAACCGCCGTCCAGACAGGGGAATTTCTTGCCGTACATCCCCACCACCCTGTCCTCATGCATGATGCCGTCGATGATGTTGGACTCGCCGATGAAGTCAGCCACAAAGGCGTTTTTGGGCTCGTTATAGATATCCTGGGGGGTACCGATCTGCTGGATACGCCCTTCATTCATGACCACGACCGTGTCGCTCATGGTGAGGGCCTCCTCCTGGTCGTGGGTGACATAGACAAAGGTGATGCCTACCTGCTGCTGGATGCGCTTGAGTTCGATCTGCATATCCTTACGCAGCTTGAGATCCAGCGCACCCAGCGGTTCGTCCAGCAGGAGTACCTGGGGGCGGTTGACAATGGCACGGGCGATGGCAACCCGCTGCTGCTGGCCGCCGGAGAGGGAATTGACCGAACGCTTGCCGTACCCGGCCAGGTTGACCAGGGCCAGGGCCTCTTCCACCCGCTCCCGCAGCTCCGCCTCGGGCACTTTGCTGATGCGCAGACCGAAGGCCACGTTTTCAAAGATGTTCATGTGGGTGAACAGGGCATACTTTTGAAAGACGGTATTGACCTTCCTCTTATGAGGAGGAACGTCATTAATCCTCACGCCGTCAAAAAACACGTCGCCAGAGGTCGGCTTCTGAAAGCCGCCGATGATACGGAGCGTCGTGGTTTTGCCGCACCCGGAGGGACCGAGCAGCGTGAGGAATTCCTTGTCGTTGATATAAAGGTTGATATGGTCCAGAATGACGTCGTCGTCAAATTTCATGAAGCAATCCGACAGGCGGATCAGTTCCTTGGACATGTATCCTCCCCCATTTCTAAAAGGTAGTAAAGGGCGCACCCAAACCGGCGGTTGGGTACGCCCTAATGACGAAACAAATCATATATGTTCTTGCGAAAAATGTCAATAATAAAACGAAATATTTTCAGGGATTTTATACCCGCTCCCCGGTGGGAAAGTATTCCGCCACGAAATCCACCTGCTCCACGGTGAACACGCGGCCCCGCAGGTACTCCAGCAGCCCGGCGTCGGTGGGAAAGGTGAAGGCCAGCTTATAGGAATAGAGGGCCTGGAAGGAACGGCCGTACTTCTTGTTGTCCCGCTCCCGGCCATACTTGCCGTCCCCCAGCAGGGGATGGCCGGCGGCGGCGAACTGGGCGCGGATCTGGTGGGTGCGGCCGGTGAGCAGCTCGCACTCTACCAGGGACAGTCCGCCCGCCGTCCGCAGAGTCTTATATAAGGTGGCGGCGCTCTTGCCGCCGGGGACGGGGCGGGAGAAGACCTTCACCTGGGCCCGGTCCTCATCCTTGAGTAGAAAGCCCTCCAGCTTCCCCTGGGATGGCTTCATGCGGCCGTGGACAATGGCCAGGTAGAACTTGGCGATCTCCCGGTCCCTGATCTTCTGGTTAAGGATGCGCAGGGTCTCGGCGTTCTTGGCGGCCATGACGATGCCGCCGGTGTTGCGGTCGATGCGGTTGCACAGGGCCGGAGTAAAGGAGTGCTCGTCCCGGGGGTTCCACTCCTTCTTTTGGTAGAGGTAGGCCTGGATATGGGTGATGAGGGTGCTCACCTTTTCGTGCTCGTCCGCGTGGCACAGCAGGCCAGGCCGTTTGTTGAGCAGCATCAGGTTTTCATCCTCATAGACGATGTCCAGGTGGGGCTTGAAGACGCTCAGAAAGGCGTTCTCCTCCCTGGGCTGCTCGAAGAACTCGTCGTTGATGTATAACTGGAGTATGTCCCCCAACTGGAGCCGCACATCCCGCTGGGAGCCCTTCCCATTGACCTTCACCCGCTTGAGGCGGATGTACTTCTGGGCCAGCGGCGCGGGGAGGAGGGGGAGGGTCTTGGCCAGCCAGCGGTCCAGCCGCTGTCCGGCGTCGTTTTTTCCGATGGTGAATTCTTTCATAGTCTGCCTCACAATTCATTTGCATCCATTATAACATAAGCGCACAACCGGGGAAAGAGGGGAAAGGGCTTGCGCAGCACGGTCAAGCTGTGGTATCATAAGAAGGAAATCCGCCGTAAAGTAGTACAGCCTGCCGGACTTTGAAAAAATGTGGGTTTCCACGAAAAAAATATTTGACATTGGCCGCGGGTTTCGTTATAATGTCTGCTGTGCCATTGTGTGAGGTGTACCATGCGACTGGATCTCCGTTCTATTCTTCATGTTCCCGGGGCTTCGCTCCCCTTCTCGTTTGCGTTGGATCTGTCCGGCCTGGACTTCTATGGAGAGCATCCGTTTGCCGGCCCGGTACAGGTGTCTGGTACAGTGCGAAATCAGGCGGATGCCCTCGTTCTGGAGGGGACGGCGGAGACTACGCTGGAGCTGGTGTGCGACCGTTGCCTCAAGCCCTTCTGCCGGGATATGCGCGTTCCGGTGGACAGCCTGCTGGCCGAGACTCTGGAGGACGAGGAAAACGACGAGATCCTGCTTCTGGATAACGGTACGGTGGATCTGGATGAGGTCTTTACCACCGCTTTGGTGCTGGCCATGGACTCCAAGCATGTGTGCTCCGAGGATTGCAAGGGGCTGTGCGCCACTTGCGGCGCGGATCTCAACGAGGGACCCTGCGGCTGCAAGCCTGAAATTGATCCACGTTTTGCTGCCCTCGCGCAGCTGTTGGATAAAGAGTCTGAGTAAGTTTTGCCCGGCCAGGGCATGAACCTAAGGAGGTGTCATAGATGGCAGTCCCTAAGAGTAAAGTGTCCAAGCAGCGCCGGAACAAGCGCCGTAGCTCCGTGTGGAAGCTGGAGACTCCCGGCGTTACCACCTGCCCCAAGTGCGGTGCGTTCCGTCTGCCCCACCGGATGTGCAAGAGCTGCATGAGCTACAACGGCCATGAGTTCGGCAAGGTGGAGGCTACCGCCGAGGCGAAGTAAATAGCCCGAAAAGAACGAGGGGAATCACCCCTCTTTCTTTTTGCCCGGAAATGGGGTAGAATAGAAGCGGTGAGCCGTTGTGAGCAGCCCGGATGGACCGCAGCGAGGGTGAGCGCAGGGCCGCACGAGCGGCCCGGAGACCAGCCCGAGGCGGAGGGAAGCCGGGCGTCGCGAACAGGCGAACCGTGACAGCGTCGCCGCAAGCTCCAGATCCTTCGCTTCGCCGCAGGCGGCAAAGCTCACTCCTTCCGCTGCGGCTCCTTTCCCCACCGAACCCGCGGCCGTCGCCGCTGGGCTTCGGCGGGGGCCCCGGAAGTGGGGGAGCGCACCGCGCCGTATGGCCGGGCGGCGGCCCCGGAGAATCGCAGCAGACCACAAGGGCCGCCCTTGCAATAAGACGTAGGGGCGGGTGCACACACCCGCCCGCCGGGCCGATGAGGACATCGGCCCCTACGAAAAGAAAGGGGCGGGCGGCCGCAGAGCCACCCTCTGTCACTTTATTTTTTTGAGGAGCCCAAAACGTATGAGCCTGACGAAAATCAAATCCGTGGACGCCCACAGTCCGGCCCAGAGGGCGGGTGTCCGGCCGGGTGAGACGCTGACCCACATCAACGGACGCCCCATTGTGGATGTGCTGGACTATAAATTTTTTGCTTACGACCCCCGGCTGGAGCTGACCCTGGTAGGGGAGGACGGCCGCAGCCGCACCTTGCGGGTACGCAAGGCGGAGGGGGAGGAGTTGGGCCTCAATTTTGAGACCTATCTGATGGACAAGGCCCGCTCCTGCGCGAACCGGTGTATCTTCTGCTTTGTGGATCAGATGCCCCCCGGTATGCGGGAGACACTCTATTTCAAGGATGACGATGCCCGCCTGTCCTTCCTGATGGGGAACTATATCACCCTGACCAACCTGTCGGAGCGGGAGATTGCGCGCATCGCAGAGCTGCGCATCAGCCCCATCAACATCTCGGTTCATGCCACTGATCCGGCCCTGCGGGAGGCCATGCTCAAGCACCGGCGGGCGGGGGAGTGTCTGGCCATCATGGAGCGATTTGCTGCGGCGGGCATCACCATGAACTGCCAGATCGTGGCCTGCCCCGGCGTCAACGACGGCCCCGCCCTGGACCGCACCCTGCGGGAGCTGGGGGCACTCCACCCGGCGGTGGGCAGCGTGGCGGTAGTGCCGGTGGGGGTGACCCGATTCCGGGAGGGCCTGTGTCGGATCGACCCGTACACTCCGGCCCAGGCCGCGGCGGTGCTGGATCAGGTGGAGGCATTTGCCGCTTCTTTCCTGAAAAAGCACAGCACCCACCTGGCTTGGTGTTCCGACGAGTTCTACCTGCTGGCCGGCCGTCCCCTGCCGGAAAAGGGATACTATGAGGACATGGCCCAGATGGAAAACGGCGTGGGGATGCTCCGCCTGCTCACCAGTCAGGCGGCTATGGCCCTGGAGGACATGGAGCTGGAGGAGGCCCCGCCGCCGTTTGCCATTGCCACCGGCGTGTCCGCTGCCCCCTTCTTGCAGAAAATCGTTGACATGTGCCGGGAAAAATGTGGTAATATAATAGGAAATGTCTATCCGATGGTCAACCGCTTTTTCGGGGAGACCATCACGGTCTCTGGTCTGATTACCGGACGGGATCTGATAGAGCAGCTCAAGGGGAAGGCGCTGGGCGAGCGGCTGCTCATCCCGGACAGCATGCTCCGGGCGGGGGAACGGATCTTCCTGGACGACGTCACTGTGGAGCAGGTGGAGGAGGCCCTGGGGGTGCCGGTGACGGCCCTTCCGGCTGACAGCGGCTTTGACCTGGTGGACGCCATTCTGGGGCTGCCGGTGGAGGCGCCCGCCTATACCCTGCCGCCGGAGGACGACTATTATCGCTACAACCCGTGACAGAGAGAGTGAGGGTGCTATTATGAAGCCTTTGATTGCAATCGTGGGCCGGCCCAACGTGGGCAAGTCCATGCTGTTTAATAAATTGGTGGGCCAGCGGTTGTCCATCGTGGAGGATACCCCCGGCGTCACCCGCGACCGGCTGTACGCCGAGGCGGAGTGGAGAAACCGGAAGTTCGACCTGGTGGACACCGGCGGCATCGAGCCCTCCGCCGACAGCCAGATTCTGGCCTTTATGCGCCAGCAGGCGGAGATCGCCATCCAGCACGCCACGGTGATCCTCTTTGTCTGCGACATCAAGACCGGCCTCACCGCCTCCGACCAAGAGGTGGCCAACATGCTGCTGCGCTCTCAGAAGCCGGTGGTGCTGGCGGTCAACAAGATGGATCAGGTGGGGATCACCAACCCAGACATTTATGAGTTCTATAACCTGGGACTGGGGGATCCCATCGCAGTCTCCGCCGTCCACGGCCATGGCACCGGGGATCTGCTGGATGCCTGTATGGAGTATTTCCCCCCTGAGGACGAGGAGGAAGAGGAGGACGATGTCATCAAGGTGGCGATCATCGGCAAGCCAAACGTGGGCAAGTCCTCCCTGGTAAACCGCATCCTGGGGGAGCAGCGGGTGATCGTCAGCGACATGGCGGGCACCACCCGGGACGCGGTGGACAGCTATTTTGAGAACCAGAAGGGCAAGTACCTGTTCATCGACACCGCCGGTATGCGCAAGAAGTCCAAGGTGGACGACCGCATCGAGAAGTTTTCCGTCCTGCGGGCCACCATGGCCATTGAGCGGGCTGACGTGTGCCTGATCCTGGTAGACGCCAACGAGGGAGTCACCGAGCAGGATACCAAGGTGGCCGGTCTGGCCCACGAGGCGGGCAAGGCATGTATCATCGTGGTCAACAAGTGGGACGCCATTGAGAAGGATGACAAGACTATGGACCACATGCGCCAGGACATCCGCAGGGACCTGTCCTATATGACCTACGCCCCCATTGTCTTCATTTCCGCCCTCACCGGACAGCGGGTGGACCGTCTCTTTGACCTCATCAACTATGTCAATGACCAGGCATCCCTGCGCATTACCACCGGCATGCTCAACACCGTGCTGGCTGACGCCACCGCCCGCGTGCAGCCCCCCACCGACAAGGGACGCCGTCTGAAGATCTACTATATGACCCAGATCGGTATCAAGCCCCCCCACTTTGTTTGCTTCTGCAACGACGCCAAGCTGTTCCACTTCTCCTACCAGCGCTATCTGGAGAACCAGATCCGCTCCACCTTTGGCCTGGAGGGCACGCCAGTCCGGCTGACCATTCGGCAGAAGAGCGACAAGGAGGGATAGTCATGGCAGATCCTACAACAGTTCCCACGGGAATACAGCCTAACCTTCCCGCCGCACTGAGTGAGCTGGGGGCGGCCCTGTTGCTTCCGGCCCTGCTGGTCGCAGTGATCGCCTACTTCTGCGGCTGCTTCAACGGGGCGGTCATCGTCTCCAAGTATATCCTGCGGGACGATGTGCGTACCCATGGCAGCGGCAATGCCGGGCTGACCAACTTCTACCGCACCTTCGGCGGGCCGCTGACCTTTGTGGTTATCCTGACCGATGTGCTCAAAGCAGTCGTGGCTGTATGGGTTGGCATCCTGGCGGCAAAGTATTTGGTGGCGGATGAGCTTCTGGTAGTGGCGCTTGGTAAGTACTGGGCGGGAGCTTTCTGCCTTCTGGGGCACATGTTCCCCTGTATGTTCCACTTTAAGGGGGGCAAGGGGATCCTCTCCGGAGGCACCATCGCTATCATGATTGATTGGCGGGTGGCGCTGGTGGTGTGGGGGGGATTCCTGATCTTGGCCGCGCTCACCAAATGGGTCTCCCTGGGCTCCATCTGGGCCGGGGCATCCTTCCCCTTTGCCACTTGGTTTGTGTACCATGACGTGGTGCTGCTGGCGCTGGCCATTCTGCTGGGCGGCCTGATCGTCTGGAAGCACCGGGGCAACCTGAAGCGTATTCTGAACGGAACGGAATCCAAGTTCAGCCTGCACCATAAAAAAGATGAGGGGGCGCCGAAAGCATGAAGATCGCAGTGATGGGCAGCGGCGGTTGGGGGACAGCCCTGGCCCTGGTTCTGCTGGAGAACGGACATGAGGTCACCCTGTGGTCCTATAGGGAGGAGGAGTCCACTATCCTGCGGGAGAAGCGGGAAAACCCCATGCTGAAGGGGGTGCCCCTGCCGGATGGACTGGCGTTGACCTCTGACCGGGAGTGCGTGAAGAACTGTAAGGTGGTTGTGCTTGCTACGCCGTCCTTTGCGGTGCGTACCACCGCCCGTGCTGTGGCGTCCCTGTTGGAGCCCTCTGCGGTGCTGGTGTCGGTGTCCAAGGGCATTGAGAAAGATACCTCTCTGACCCTGACCGACGCCATTGCTCAGGAAGTGGGGGAGGGGCATCCCATCGTGGCCCTTTCCGGCCCTTCCCACGCCGAGGAGGTGGGCCGTGGCGTCCCCACTGTGGTGGTGTCCGCCTCTCGAGACAAGGCGGCGGCGGAGCTGGTGCAGGATCTCTTTATGAATGAGCGGTTCCGTGTTTACGCCTCCGACGACGTAGTGGGTGTGGAATTGGGCGCTGCGTTAAAAAACGTCATCGCCCTCTGTGCCGGGATCTGTGACGGCATGGGCTTCGGCGACAATACCAAGGCCGCCCTGATGACCCGCGGCCTGACGGAGATCGCCCGCTTGGGCGTGGCCCTGGGCGGCCGCAGAGAAACCTTTGCGGGACTGTCCGGCGTGGGTGACCTGATCGTCACCTGTACCTCCATGCACTCCAGAAACCGCCGTTGCGGCATTCTGATCGGCCAAGGCACCCCTGCCGCTGAGGCGGTAAAGGAGATTGGCGCTGTGGTAGAGGGCTACTATGCGGCCGCCACCGCCCGCGCCCTGGCTCAGAAGGCGGGGGTTGAGATGCCCATCACAGAGGCGGCCTATCAGGTATTATACGGCGGACGGGATACCAGGGCCGTGATTAAGGAGTTGATGACCCGCGCCCGGAAGCACGAGCTGGAGGATAGCTGGGTCTAAAAAGGTTTTCGAAAAAAATCGAGAAAAATTGAAAAAAACACTTGCATCTTTTCGCAGGATGTGGTAATATAATCAAGCCGTCCGATGAGGGCGGCGACTTCCGGGTGTGGCGAAGTTTGGTATCGCGCTTGAATGGGGTTCAAGAGGCCGCTGGTTCGAATCCAGTCACTCGGACCAACTTAGCAAAAAGAAAAGCCCTGGGGCCGTAAGGCTCCGGGGCTTTTCTCTTGCTTTTTTGGGGAAGTTTTTTCCCTTTGTTTTCCCTTTAGACGTTTTCTTAGCCCTAGCCGGAGAGGCTTTCGATGAACTTCTCCATGCGGTCGGCGCTCTCCTTCTTCATTTGGTCGGTAACATGGCCATAGACATCCAGGGTAAAGACGGCGGTGGCGTGTCCCAGGTTTTCCTGCACGGTCTTGATATCATCCCCGCCCTTGATAGCGGCCACGGCGTAGCTGTGCCGCAGGTCGTGGAAGCGGGCGGTCGGCAGGCCGATCTGGTCGGCCAGTTTTTTGAATCCCTTGTAGACGGTATAGGGGCGGAGGGCTTCCCCCAGCTCGTTTGTGAATATGAGACCGGTGTCTCTCCAGGCCTGGCCAACCTGTAGGTGCGCCTCGGCCTGCCAGCTCCGCTCCTGCTTCAGCAGAGACAGGACGAAGGGGGGAGTGGTGATCTTCCGAGCCCGGTCGCTTTTCGTGGGGGCCAGGTCATAGGTGGAGGTACCGTAGCCGTGGCCGGGGGTACGCTGGAGCTGCTTGTCGATCAACAGGGTGCCTTTGGCGAAGTCCACGCAGTCCCAGGTGAGGCCTAGCACCTCCCCCTGCCGCAAGCCGGTAAAGAGGGTGAGCAGATAGAGGCGCTCAAAGCGGTGTCCCTTGGCCGCGGCCATGAACTGCCGGATGGCATCATCGTCCAGCGGTTTGATTGGCTTGCGCCGCACACGCGGCCGGACGCAGTGGTCGGTCGGGTTGTCCTGGAGGTAGCCGATATCGACGGCCTGCTGGAGCGCCTTATGGAGTGTGCCGTGGATGATGGAGATCGTTTTAGGCGACAGGCTGCTCTTTTGGAGGCCGACGTAGAACCCCTGCACCATGTGGGTATGTAGGTCACAGAGCCGGACATTGCCCAGCTCCGGGCGGATGTGGTTGCGCACCTGGCACTGGTAGGACTCCAGCGCCCGGGGCTTCAGGTGGCTGGTGTAGCACTCCAGCCAGATGTCCAGCCACTCGGACATGAGGAGCTGGCAGGGCTCCTGATAGGTGCCCTGGTCAAGCTCTACGACAACCTGGCGGAGCTTCTGAGCGACCTCGTTTTTACTTTTCCCGGTGATGGATTTCTGCCGCTGCTTGCCGGTCTTGGGGTCGTACCCCACAGTATAGCGGCCCTCCCAATAGCTGTACGTCTTGCCGTTGCGCGTGATGGTCTTTTTGCGGATGCTGCCGCCACCAGAAGCCCCACGCGCCGGTTTTGCACTGCGTGGCATACTTACACGCCCCCTTCTGTCCGGCCCGGCCGGGTACAGGTATCATACACGCAGGGCGGGGGAGACAACAGGTCATTTTTGTACGAGTCCTGGCCGCCCAGGAGGAAAAGCTGGAGCTCGTGCTTCAGCACCCGGATCTGATGGCTGACGCGGATGCAGCGGATCTGCTCGGTGTGGATGAGCTCCAGTACGCTGTTCCTGCCGAGCCGGAGGATGGGCTGGAGGTCGGGTACCGTCAGGAGCAGGGGCAGGTCAGCAAAGCAGGGCTGACACTCCGGGTAGGGGATGCCGCCGGTCAGATAGGCCACGAAGTCGGTGCGGAGGATGCGGAGGCGCTGGCCCACATGGATGCTCCGCAACTGCTCACTGCGGGCGAGCTGGTAGGTGGTGCTCTTGCTCACCTGCAGGATCTCGGCCACGTCCTCGATTGTCATGACGAGGGGGAGGTCATCAAAGGAGGTGGGACGGGTCATTATCGGGCACCCCCTTCCTGGCCGGCGGAGCGGGAGGCAAGATAGATTTTGGTGACATCATCCCGCCCATGGCCGAGGAGCTCGGCCACGGCCTTGCGGGCAGCATAGGGGGAATCGCCCGCCTGGATGTGGGCGTCGTACCACCTGGCCGCGCAGGTGTGCCGCAGGCCATGGAAGGTCATGGGGCGCGTGGAGTCCGGATCCTGGGCGTAGGGGCGGTGAACATAGATGAAAGCCTGGAGGGCCTTGATGGCCTGGTGGGTGGGCACGCCGTCCGGGACAAAGAGCTTGCCCCCACGCGGCGTCTGCTCCAGGTGATACCGGAAGCGGGGCTTCAGGATGGGATTCAGGGGAAGCGTCCGGACGAGGCCGCCCTTGCCTTTGATGGTGATGGTCTGCTCCCGAAGGGCCTGGGCGGCGGTGGCGGTGTCGATGCGGAAGCACTCGTGGATACGCAGCCCCTCATACCAGCCTAGCATGAAGATGGTCACATAGTCCTCACGGCCGAGCTCGGAGGCAAGCCGAAGCATGGCCTCAAACTCCTGAACGCTCCAGGTGCGGTCTACTCCCAGAATCGTGCGCTGCTGGAGGCACAGCTCCCCGTTGTCCGGTAGGGTATAACGGGGGGCGGACATGATATCGTGATAAAAGCGGATCGCGGCCAGGTCAGTCTTGATGGTGGACGGGGCCTTGCCGCTTTCCTGCAGGTACAGGATGTAGGCGATCAGGTGCTTGGGGGCGATGTTGGCCAGGCGCTCCAGGCCGTAACGGTTGGCCAAAAAGCGGCAAAACCGCTGCATGGCTTCGTAGTAGCGCGCCCGTGTCCGGTAGCTGCCCTGGCGGTTGTGCCGGTGCAGGCGGTTGAGCTGGGCGATCAGGTTCTCGTATTGCTTTGCCATATATAAATACCGTCCTTTCAAAATCAAAAAGGACGCAGTACACCCAGTGGCGCGGGCCGGCTGTTTCCGGCGGATTTCCGCGGGAAACTCCCATCACAGCCAGCACCAGAAGCGGGGAACGCATTGGGGTGACTGGAATCAACGGACGGGGGCAAGCCGGTTGATGTAACCTGTCTCTGTTGTAAGTTGAGGTTTAGTACGGATGCCGATTACCTGGTGCAACCAGGGGGGAGACGAGCTCCCACGGCGGACGCGCGCCCTTGGGTGAGGTGCAGATAGATCTGCCGGCGTCCTGTGGTCCGTCCCCGGCAGTGGGACGGGATAGGGGTGGAAGGTGGCCGCGGCTCTGCCGAGCGCCGCGCCGGCCGGGTTACTCTCCGGCCCAGAGGTTAATGTCAGATGATCGTTGTGAGACTTCATTCTGAAGCGCTCCTTTTCCTGCTTCGAGTGGCCCGGGAAGATCCCACGGGACCAGCATATATAACGATGGCGGCCTGAGCTGACAGGGCAGTTCAGACGATTTATCTTTCTGCATACCGGGCGGCACACCGCCCCGGTATATCCCTGCTCATATGGACGCAAAAAGGCCCGAAAACAAATCCATTCCTGAGTCTGTTTTCGAGCCTGATTGGCCGATATTCGCATCTTTGTTGTGAGTTTAGGATATGGACAAGTCTCCATGGGGACACCGCATGGGGCTACCTCCGACCTGGTTAAATCTGACCTGTTATACGGTCAGAATAGCACCACCCGCCGGTTTTGTCCAGTTGCGATTTTCACCACGACTGCCACAGCACCTTGCTTTTATTATACTGTTTTTTTCATCATACGTCAAATTTGGGGGCCAATGGGCGCAGTTATCCTACCCAGGCCACGTCCCACAAGACGCGCGTACAAACTTAACAACGTGCACAATGCGGATCAAAGTCCGACGAACAGACGGCCAACGGGCTGGCGTCTGCCCCCGCAATTTCAGCGAGTGCGTGCAAAAATCAATCACAGTCTTTTTATATCACAATATATTGTGCTTGTCAACTGATAAATCTACATGTTGTATCTGGACGAGGGCGCACTTATACAAGGTACCCTGCTAGTCCTCCCTAACTTACTCCGCCCTAACTTACTCCGCCCTAACTTACTTCGCCCTAGAATACAGGTACAGTTTACCACAGGGGCCGGAGACTGTATAGGCGGAATTTTTCCAACCATGCGGCCAAACAAAAAGAGTCCAGGGGCTCCTGGGCCCTAGACTCTCTGAAACACGGATACTGTGCAGCGTCATGAAGCTGCCCGGATACTGACAGGGCCAGTATAGCAGAGCTCGCACCAGAGTACAAGCCTTTTTGCAGATGCTTCTTGCATTTCGTGTCGAAGTATGGTATTTTGAAAATGGCGTTGCCAGTATACGGTAGGCGGTCAGTCCCTCCAGTACGGAGGGGACTTCTGCCCCCTCCAGTGAGAGGGGGTGATGCTCATGAACTACCCTACATACTCGGAGCTGTTCCAGTTTTGTATGGTGATCATCGGTATCATTGGCCTCTTTTTGGCCATAAAAAAGAAGTAACCGCCCCTGTCCCCACAGCTCGGCGATTACTTCAATGATATGTAGGGGCTAACCGTCTACCGGCAACGCCCTTTCTAGTTGAATTATACTCAATCCGGCCCCTAAAGTCAAGGCCGGCTTTCCTGCCATTGTGTCCAACTTGGACACAAATGTTTTACGGAGACATCAAAATACGTGAAACAATAACCAGCACCCACCTTTTAGTGGGTGCTGGTTATTGTTATAAATACCGCTGGAGCACTTCGCTCAGAGCATCCTTGTAGTTCTTCAACTCGTAAATGTCGGTCAGCGGGTACTTGGTTTCCTTTTTAGCCTCATCTGGGATGATCAATGTCTTCAGGTTATCAGTCAGGCGAAGGCGACAAATCCACTTGCGGATATTGCCCCTATACAAGATATTGATGTAAGACTCCGTATCCTTGTAGGTAATGTCGTGGATATCTGCAAGGTCAGCCAGTAGATTTTTCACGATAAAGAAAGCCTCTAACTCTTCCTCGGTGGTGACGATATTGGGGACCTTCTTCTCAGACTCGGTCGGTTCGGCAGGGGAAACAGAAGCATCATCGGCGGGCTTCTGCTCTGTAACAGAGACGCTTCCACCAGAACCACCAAGAGCTGACTTGATCTTGTCGTTCATCATCTCGCTCACCAAATCGTTTAGGGCCTTGGACAAAATGGGCCGGAACTTTTCAATCACACTCTGAGTCTTAGGGCCAGAGTAGCAACTCTGAAGAAAAAAACGGATAAAGTCGTCACAGGGGGTGTCGAGCTGCATAGTGAAAATGTGCTTGAACTCCTGGACATATTTCAACTCAGAGGCGGTGCTGAAGATAGAGTCAATATCAAAAACCGACTTGCAGAACTTCTTTAGCTCAGGAACTTGGTTTTCACGTATGTCCAAAATATTGATAGTTAAGAAAGGATCGTTATCCATCTTATTGGGACTATCTAGGTCTGTGTAAAACCGATAGATGAGACCGTTTGTGAGGATGGCGAATTTGGCTGTCGTAGTACCAAAGTAACGAAAGAGTTGTGAATCATGCCGATCTAGGTTTTCTGAAATGGATTTACACTCTACAAGGATTACGGGTTGCTCCTCCTTGATAATGGCGTAATCCACTTTTTCGCCCTTCTTGATACCTACGTCTGCGGTGAACTCCGGCACAAATTCTTGGGGATTGAATACATCGTAGCCGAGCATGGCGAAGAAGGGCATGATGATTGCAGTCTTAGTGGCTTCCTCGGTCTGGATGGAGTCTTTCATACTCTCTACCCGCTTAGAGAATTGCCTCAGTTGATCAATGAAATCCATAGCCCACACTCCTCTTTCTTTTTTCTGGCCGACTTGAATACGTTGAATTTCCCGCGGAAGGGGATATCTTTAGAATCTTATGGGGTTTTAGGCTCCTCGTCGGCCTTCTCTTTCTGGTCTTGTACCCACCTGTATTCCACGAAGGCCATGACATCTTCCTGAGACTTTGGAGAGAGCTGGTTAAAGCGGAAAACGAGGTAAGGCCGCGGCGGGCCGTTTGTACTTTTTGAAGGATCTTCCCCGAGAAGTTCGCCAACGGTAACACCAAGATACTGAGCAAGAAGCTGAACCTTCTCGACGGAAGGAACTTGTCCTCGGCTTTCAATGTTGTTTATAAAACTGCTACCTACTCCACTTTCACGGCAGGCGACAGTAGGCTTTACACCTTTGGCAGCGCAGTATTTTTTTATGTTTTGCACAAAAACTGCTTTATCCAAGCACTCTCCCACCTCTGAAAAAGGAAATAGGGCAACACTACAATAATTCACTTTAGAGGAAAATTATATTGACAATTCACTTTTAAGGATTTATGATTTACTTGCAAGTTGATTTTAAGTCATGGAAAAGGGGCGAAAATGCTACCGCGTTTTGTGCGGCACATCCCCCCAAGTATGTATCTTACCCAAATTCATACTACCATAAACCTGACTTAAAATCAAGAATTGGATAAAAGGGGTGATAGCATGAAAATCAGAGAGTACCGAGAAAAGCGAGGCATGACCAAAAGCGAATTGGCCCAGACCATGGGCGTCGATCTTGCAGCAGTGTCCCGATGGGAATCGGGAGAGGCTATGCCAAGGGCGTCCAAACTCCCAAAGCTGGCCGACCTGTTTGGCTGTACCATCGACGAGCTCTATGGCCGGACAGGGCCTCCAGACAGGCGAAACTGTTCGGCTTGATGCAAGCGTATCACACGGAAGGAGGGAGCGCCATGTACGGACAATACGAGAATATCTACAAAACCACCCGCCGGAAGGCTGGTTATACCCAGGAAGCGGCAGCCGAGCGGCTGGGCATATCTGTCGAAAGTGTCCGGGCCTATGAGACGGGGCAGCGGATACCGCCCAACCACATCGTCGACCTGATGTCCATTCTGTATCACTCCCAGCAGCTGGCCTATCTGCACTTGCATGAGAGCAACGTGCTCATAGAGCATGTTATCCCAGAGCTGGAACAGCGGAGCCTGATGGCCGTGGCCATGCGGATCTACAACCGGATCAACCGGTTCAGCCAGACGCACAGGCTGGAGCGGCTTATGGAGATCGCGGAGGACGACCGGATTGACGAAACCGAGCGCGCCGAGTTTGACCTGATTATGCTCGACATCCGGGAGATCATCAAGTCCGGCCTGGAGATGGATGTATTCTGCGCACACTCAACCCCGGGAACTTAGGGGGGAATGTGAGATGAAGCTCGAAGTGAGCAAGCGGGATGCGTACATTATGGCCGAAACCTTGTGGGAGGCGGCCATGGATCTGGACATAGCTGCAAAGGGGAACAGAGAGCGGGCCCGGATATGTGCCCGCATAGGCGATCCGGTTGCGTATGCGCCGAAGCTCGCCAGGCTGGAACGGGAGATCACCCGGATGGAGCGGGCGGCCCGCCGGCGGAGAGCTGTCAGGGAGCGCCTGCTCCAAGCGATTGAGGCCGCGAAGGCGGCGGAGCAAATGGAGGCTACTACCGATGAAAGGAAATAAAAAAGCCGCCCTGTGGTCAGACAGGACGGCCTACATAGCAGGGCGGTTCACAAACCCTAACGTATGTAATTTATATTATAGCACCCTGCCCGGGCAAACGCAAGGGGCTATAACACTCTGCCCAGCTCCGGGCCCGACGCAGGGCCCGGGCTGGCCGGAGGCAACAGAACGGAGGCGGCAGCATGGGGACAACTGAGCGGTGGAAACCGCTGGATCTGCGGCGGCGGGGCGAGTTGGGCCCGTATGACGGAGAGCTGATTGTCCTGCACATGGTGCCCAAGACCTCGGCCCGCAGCGAGCGGTATGTCGTCGGTCGGCTTGAGGTCGTGGCCGGGCGTACCTGGATGTCCGGAGGTGGCAATACCCTGTCGCCGGCGGAGATGCGTAAGCGATATGACCTCCGGTGGGTCCGGTTGCCAGAGGACGATACCAGGTCGTATCCGTAAAGACATGATTGGAGGTGATGGCACATGGCCGATATGATTAGACTCCAGCGGAGCGGCGGCTATACTGTGCTGCCCAACGGCATCCTGCGAGATACCAACCTATCACTCAAAACCAAGGGACTGTTTGCCATCATCCTCTCACTGCCGGAGGGGTGGGACTACAGTGTGGCCGGGCTGGCTACGGTGGCCGGCTGCGGCCGGGATGCCATCCGGGGCGCGCTCAAGGAGATGGAGACCGCCGGGTACCTTACCCGGATGCGCGCCCACGGAGAGGGCGGCAAGTTTACGGGCGTCGTCTACACCATCCGGGATGTGGCGGCACCATTGTCGGAAAACCCGACAATGGATGAAAACGCACCATTGTCGGGAAAACCGACGACGGAAAACCCGACGTCGGAAAAACCGTCGTCGGGAAATCCGACGCAATTAAATAAAGATCCATCCAGTAAAGATCTTAGTAATACCCCCCTACCCCCCACAGGGGGCGGTGTGAAAGCGCCAAAGTCAAAGCTCAGGCGCAAGCGCGCCGCTAAGTCAGAACCGACCTGGCGGCCGGATAAGTTCGCCGGCTTCTGGCTGGCCTACCCACGGGACGAGGACCGGGCCAAGGCGGTGGAGCAGTGGGATGCCCTGCCCGGGGACCAGGGGCTGATGGAGCAGTACGGCTCGGAGGATGCCCTGCTCCACGACATCGCGGTTGGACTCAAGCGGCACCTGGAGTGCGAGGACTGGCGGGAGGGCAGGGGCATCCCCTACGCCTTCCGCTGGCTGCGGGACCGCAAGTGGCAGGAAAAGCGAAAGACCGCCCAGGCTTTGGGCTCGGACAGGCCCCCGGGGGTGACGTATGGCTGGAGATAACAACACCCTGTATGAGCAGGTGCTAGGCGCGGAGCAGAGCGTGATCGGCTCCATGCTGATTGACCCGAAAACCGTGGGGCTGGTGGTGGCGGAGCTATCCGAGGAGGATTTCAGCCTGGAGGCAACCCGTAACCTTTTCCGTGCGTTCCGGAAGCTGTACCTGGAAAACCGTATCATGGACCCGGTGACGGTGCTGGCAGCGATCGGGCCGCAGGACGCCTCCATGCGCAGCTATGTCATGGAGCTGATGGACCGCACCCTAACCCCCGCAAATATCGTGGAGTACATAGAGCAGGTGAAGCGGGAATCCCTGCGGCTCCGGCTGCAGAATATCGGCCGGGAGCTGCTGGAGAGGCTGAGCAACCCGGAGGACGCTATGCCGCTGCTTATGCGGGGGATGGAGCTGTTGTCCGGGCAGAGGCAGGACGACGAAGCGGACATGGAGCGCTCCATCCTGGACTTTTACGAGGACCTAAAGCACGAGCCGGAATACCTCCCCTGGGGCTTCCCGGAGCTGGACGAGGGACTGTACGTTGAGCGCGGGGACTTTGTCGTGCTCGCCGGCCGCCCCTCCGACGGCAAGACCGCCCTGGCCCTGCACATGGCCTATGCGCAGGCCCAAACGCTCAACGTGGGATTCTTTTCCCTGGAGACGGGCCGAAAGAAGCTGTTTTCCCGCCTGATGTCCTCTGTGTCCAGGGTGCCCGGCCCAACTTTGAAACGCCGGAAGCTCTCGGAGGAAGAGTTCAGCCTGATTGCAGCCGGGGCCGGTGAGATACGACCGAGGAAGCTGCGGGTCATAGAGGCGGCCGGATGGACGGTGGATCAGATTGCCGCCCGGGCCCTGGCCCGGAAGCTGGATGTAATCTATATCGACTACCTGCAGCTTATCCGGCCTACCATACGGGGGCGGGCCAGCCGCCAGGACGAGGTGGCGGATATCTCGCGGGCCCTGGCCGTCCTGGCCCGCACCCACAAGATCACGGTTGTGGCGCTGTCCCAGCTCTCCCGGCCGGCGGATAAGACCAAGCGGCGTCCTCCGGTGCTGGCCGACCTGCGTGAGAGCGGGCAGATTGAGCAGGACGCCGACGCGGTGATGTTTGTCTGGCGTGAGGACGAGCAGAACAGCAACGCCGAGCGAACCCTGTCCCTGGCAAAAAACAAAGAGGGGCAGTTGAACAACTGGCCCATGGTCTTCCGAGGGGAAATCCAGAGGTTTATCCCGATCACCTCCCCCGGCAGCACTACCATGGCAAAGAAACGGCAAGAGCCGGACTACAAACAGATGGGGTTCCACGAAATCACAGGTGATGACTCGGAGCTCCCATTCTGAGCAAGGAGATAGAGCTATGCGTACTATCGCTATTGTGAACCTTAAGGGCGGCGTCGGGAAGACCGTCACCGCCGTCAATGTGGCCGCCATCCTGGCCACCGAGTACGGCCAGCGGGTGCTGCTCATTGACGCAGATCCCCAGGCCAACGCCACCCAGTCCCTGCTCCCGCCGGGGGAGTACGACACCTTGGCTAGGCTGCTGGCTATGCCGGACGCCTACTATGGCGCTCTGTTGTATCACAGCAGCATCCGGGGTCTGGACGTATTGCCGGCCGACGACGAGCTGCGCAACCTGGACGTGGATCTGCTCCAGGGGGAGCGGCCCAACCTGCGGGCCATCCGTGACCTGCG